>Ga0307514_10000052_pt1 | contig 309797 bp, 285 predicted proteins | sample 16_EM_MG_FD_203088 | JGI IMG/M metagenome (GOLD analysis project Ga0307514, IMG submission 203088) | Populus trichocarpa ectomycorrhiza microbial communities from riparian zone in the Pacific Northwest, United States - 16_EM | ecosystem: Host-associated > Plants > Roots > Unclassified... | reverse complement strand
GTTGTTACCATCTCCACGTTATCTATGTCTGTTCCTATTCTCATTAGCCTTGTTTGCATTGTAGCGTGTTTTGGCAGAGTGGAGATGGGCAGGGGTCCCGGGTTGGCTGGATCAGACGGTTCGTCGCAATAGACCACCCCCGTTGTCCAGTCTCCCCCTTCGTGTCTCGGCGAGCCGGTAGCAGTCATTCAAGCACCGTCACTGTGTCACTCTTCTGCCGCAACTACCGCCGCTGCTCCTGCTCGCGCATTCGGCATCCTGGGGTTTCCCTCACCTTCGGTGATGCCTTCCAGAGATGCTCCCAGCAACCCTTGACATTCTCCAAGTCGTATGGCGAATGCCTCGACCACTTCCTCGCTAGCTAAGAGGAGACCGAATGCGGTGGCCCCGAGTAATTGTATATCCGGGGGAGGCTCATCATTTGTGTTTTCCTCACCGCGTTCCGGCAGAGGGCTTGTGCGATCTGCTTCTGGAATTTTCGCCCGTTGCTGTCCGTTTGGCGTTCGCAGGGCTGTCAATCGACCTTTGGTCCTGTCGATTTCCGGGTTCCTTGCCTTGAACCATGGCAAGCCCAGGACTAGGTCGTATGCCTTCATTGGGACGACTAAAACCTCCGATTCGTCAACTGGTTTAAGGTGTTCCAAATACTGAACCAAGAGACTTGCCTTTCGGCTCTCCTTTGCAGACATCATCACCTGGCCATTAAGACCCTGGGTGGAGGTGAATGCTGGTTCGTGGGGCAATTCGAGTTTGCTGAGTAGGCTCGGTGATATAAAGATGCTCGTTGCACCGCAGTCGATTAGTGCCTTGACTCGCTGCATGTTGCCGTGTATGTTTTGTACAAGGACTTCATGGACGATATGCGCCGAATCCGGTCTCTCTGTGCCGCATAGGTATTGGCTTGACATCAGAGCCCGACCTTCCAGAATGACTCTTGATTTTAAGGCGATTCAGTGCGGTTGTATCTCATCCAAGGTTGCAAATAAGGCTCGGTTTCCCAAGTTTTCCAATCCTAACTCCGTATCGTCCAGCCTCTCCCGTCGAGTTAGATGTCGTGAGAGGTAGACTAGTTTTTTTGCTGCTGCATGTCGAATGACTTTTGGCGTTTGATTTGTTTGCCGTCATAGCCGCTGTTATTGCTGGAGTTCTGCTCAGGTGGGTTCGACTTGCCGTATTTGGTACAGAGGTAGGTTTTGTGGTCTCCGCTGCCGCAGCAAGTGCATTGCCGGTTTGCCTTTCGGCTTTCGTAGAGTTCTTTTGAAAGCCACGGCGCTGGTGACAAGTTGGCACAGCTGCCTCTGCTGGGCTGATTGGACTTGCCCGATTTTGAATTACCGGTATTGTTGGAATTACCGGGAGTGCTTTCCGCAGGTTCGGAGATGGATGGTCGAAAATTACATTTCTTATCGTCGCCTTTCAGAGACTCCCCTGCTTGCCTTTGCTGTTGCTGTCCCCCGGGCTTTTTGTCGTCCGGTTTGAACTCCGAGGCCGCCGCACAGTCGAAGAGTTGGTCGAGTGTGTCGAACCTGTCTTTGCCGCTGGAGATCCAAGGTCTGACTTTCGTCTTAAGTGCGTGCCGCAGGCCCGCCCATGCCATGTCGTATAGGACCACTTCATGCGTTATAAGGCTCCAGCCGGCTCTTCTCCAATTTGCTTTCAAGCGGTTGGCATAAACTCGGACTGATTCGTTTTGTAATTGCTGGTACTCCTGCATGGCTTTTGTGGCTGAATTGAGACGCCTATCTTTATCTCCGTACATCTTTTGAAGCTCGTTCGCGAAGAGTTCGAAGTTCTCTAGACACGGGTCCTTGGCCTCTCGTAGGTCGCTAGCCCACTCGGATGGGTCCGTATTATCCGTCGGTCGCTGAGTCGTATCTTGGTGGTTATTCCAGGTGTCGATAAAAGAGACTGCATACTTGACTTGATCGGGATCGCCTCTTGGGAATAGATGCTTGTGGGATGCAAAGTTTGATCGTAATGTTTCGAGAAACTTATCCAGCTCTTTCGCTCCGCCGCAGTACCGTAAGGGATCAACCATCTTAAAGATCTTGGACTGATTTCCGGGATTCTCCGGTCTGTCGATGGTTCGGCTGCGGTCGAGTTCGGTGAGCACTCGGGTTCTCTCCTCTTTCCATTCGGCTTGTTGTTCGAATAGGAGTTTACGTAGCATCCGGTTCTGTTCAAGCATCTCCTTTTGGTCGTCTTCGGTGATCTTTGACAATATGTCGTCTCTGCCTCGATTTTCCTCGCCCTCTGGTAAGGTTGAATCATCTTCGTCTTCGTCTTCGTCTTCAGGATCGCGGGCTTCTTCGTGACCTTGAGTCTCGGCGGGATCGTCATTGTCGATTTCATCTTCTGGTAGTACCGAGACGCGGCCCGTAGAAATACGCGTGATTTGGCTGAGCGATGCTCGGAGGGATTCAATGCTCGCACGCGTGTTAGGCACACGCAATTGGCTTCTCTGTATTCTCTTTGGAGGCATGGAGGGTAATTGGCTGTAATTGTTGATTTCGTGTCTGTCGCGACGCGTCAATTAAAGGGGTAAATTCGCGTGATCTCGTGAGCGAAACGTATCCGATTTTCTGAAAGACCGAATATAGTATAAGGGCGCGTACGCCGGTGCTCGGCAGTATAAGGATATAGTATGGTATACGGTTGCACACGGGCGCGAGTGAGATCAAGTGTAGAAGTAAGTGGTAAGATATTCGGTACGGAGCTAAGTCTCCGTCGCAATGTCAATATAAGGTTGGCGGTTACCCGGCGCTGGACACCTCACGTGACCACCCGGCAACCCTAACCACGCATACTTGACAACGCCGTTACACACCACCACTACCAACACCATTCAATGTCCCAGGGTGAAGCCAGTGGTGGGCTTATAGATACACAGGAATAACGGAGGAGTACAAATATATGCAAATAACAGTGATGGAATGATCTTGCAGAGCTGTCAGAGATCCACTTGATCTGTGTGGTTCTTCACGTACTCTTGCCAGGCTTTCATTGATCCACACAATGTGTGTTGTTCCACATGGCTGGGTAGTCCAGTATATTCTCTCACTCTCTTTCGACACTCCTCCTTCAGCGAGAACTGCTCCATTGCATGCATTCCCTTCGTATGCCATGAGGGCTTCGCTGTTTCACCAGATTATGATTATGTGAATACTAAGATGTGCATGGAGGCCGTCATCGAGCAAAAGTGGAGATACACTTGGAGGCCGGGATCATGCGACGATGGAGATGCACTTGGAGGACGATATCAAGTGAATTTGTAGTTTTACGTGGAGGCCCCATGTGTATGAGATTGGATGAGAATTAAGAAGACTGTTGATCTGGAGGCAGTCCCTCTGGAGGCTGTCGATCGGGAGGTACTCGATCTGGAGGCAGTAAATTGGGAGGGAGTTGTGACAGGAAGCTGAGATTGAATTCCTTGGGTATCTCATGATTCTGGGAATGTTGCAAATTGAGCACGCAAAATCGGCCGAGAGATTCAAGGCGAGTGTCTTGCTGGAATCAGGAGTCATTTAATGTTGCAATGATGCAGTGGTCAGTGCATGTTGCGCTCAGTGTTAACTCATGATCGAGGAATGGAGAGATCGTGACAGATGACTTAACATCGTGTTTTTCGGTGATGGTACAAGAAAAAGCGAGATGAGAGGAGATGAGTGAAATGATCATGAGAAACTGGTACTTCTGAGAATGTCATGTGCAAGTCAATGTACTATCCCTAATACAGCAGGTACAAGGCCTCTTCTATGACATTTTAACACCCATGTGAGGTCTTCCCAACCAAATCTGGCAAGTCGTACCCATGATTTCTCATATCCACTCATATTCTCCACATGGTTCTCATCGTTATCCCCAACTCTCTCATTCTTGCCCACCACTGTACCATCACCACAGACCAGAAAGTCAAGTCATCCCACTCTATCTCGCCATGCCATGATCCTGAGTTGACACCGAGTACAGCATACACCAAGTACAACATACACCAGGTGCAGTATACCTGAAGTACAGCATACACCAAGTATAGCATACACCATGTACCGCATACTTCGAGTTCAGCATACACAGAGTACTGTATCAACCCTAGATTATTTGTCGTCCCTATATTGTCATGATTGGAAGTTGACCCCTGAATATAGCTTCAGCTTTCAGCATGCCTCTCTACATGATCCACCACTGTCATCCAGATATGGATGAGAGTTCACAGGTAAACTCATCTTGTTACATTCCAATGGTTGCAAGTTAACTTCCTGATGAATAGAATCTCAGCACCCAGCACTCCATGAATCGACTGCCTGTAAGTCCTCATCCAATGTTACTCAATCACGGGCTCGAAGTGCATCACCCTACTAACTTGATTCTGGCCTCCAAATATATCTCCCAACCCGATCAATCATGTACTTGGAGTGCATTTTTATGTTCCTTTGCTCACGGCCTCCAAACTGACTCGATTATAGCCTCCAAGTTCACACAATTATGGCCTTCAAGTGCCTATCTCTAATCATGCTCCATCACTGCTTCCAAGTGCATCTGCAAACTCACGTAATTACAGCCACCATGGTTGCTCGATCATTGTCTCCAAGTGGAACTCTATACTCTCTCAATCACAACCTCTGAGTGCATCTCTCGGTTCACTTGATTACAACCTCCACATATATCTCGAAACACGCCAGATCATGGCCTCAGTGTGTTTCCCTGAGTTCGCTCAATGGTTATTTTCAGACACACCTCGAATTACTCTGAAGTACCTCCTACAGCCAGTCCAGTTATACCGTGGGTAGATGGGTAGCTATATAGATAATTAAATACACCGATACATTCGTGAGACTACAATGTGATTACATCAGTTTGTAAAATGATTCAGAGATAAGTAGTTGCTATGATTTCCGGGTGCACCAGCATCGTTCCCAAAGTACATATTGTTCTTCCCAGAATGCTCTACTGTGATTCAAGGTGCTCCCAGACTTGTCACTGCTGCACCTAATCTTGCTGTCAGCGGTCCCTTGCTCATTGTCGCCGCTCTCACACATGTCTTTGGAGCTCCCATGCTTGGCATCAGCACTCCCATACTTATTTTTGGCATTCCCACGTCCTCGCAGGTACTCCCAAAGTTCTCTGCAGTGCTGCGAGATATTACCCAACTTATCACAAGAACTCCCATGGAACTCCTGTTCTGGGTATCGGAGATCCCAGTAACACGGAAGGCCGGCCGGAATGCCCTGGTAGGGTCTGATACTTTCCAGAAATCGACACCTCTCAGTTTACACTCCACAGTGACCTAGACACTACTGGAAACTTCCAGTGACCAACATACATTTTGTGGATGTGTCTCGCATAAATCAAATATCACATACACCAAGTACATCATACACCTAGTACTGCACATACTGAGTACAGCATACATCAAGATCAGCATACAGCTAAGATTGTCTGTCGTCCCGTCTGTCTTCTGATCATGAGTAGATTACTAAATGTTGCTTGACCTTCCAGCATCCCTCCCTACAGGTTGAGTGCAACCTGCCAGGTCTCCATAAGAGCTTTAACGATACAGTTACCAGGTCACATTCCCTCAGCATTGAGTTAACTAATTGATGAACAAAATCTCAGCATCTGGCTCGCCGCCCATTGACTACCTTCTGATCAACCACTTCCAAATAATTCTCCAGTCTTACTCAATCGGTGCCTGCAAGTGCATCTTCGAATGTGTAAGATCACATCCTTGGAGTACATCCCCTAGTTTACACTTCCAGGACCTCCAAGGTCCTCCATTTGAACACTCACTCTATCATATTCTGCGGGTGCCTCTCCAACCTTGCATAATCATGGCTGCCAAATGCATCTCTGCGATAACTCATTCACAGCCTTCAGGTTCATCACCACACTCGCTTTATCATGCCAGTAGAGTGTATCTCTGAGCCCACTTGATTATATTCTTCAGGCACACCTCGAATTGCTCTCAAGCACAGCCTGCAGGCAGTCTAGATATACCATGTGTAGATGGGTAGTTATATACATACATAGATACATGGATGAGAATACAAACTGAATTTATGAGTTTTAAGAATCATAGAATGATATGTAGTAGCTATAATTTGCCGGCACACCAGCAACATTCCCAATGAAGATGATGTTTTTTTCTAGACAGCTTCAGAGTGATTCACCAGGCTCCCAAGGTTGAGGTTGGCACTCCCAAACTGGTCGCAGGAGCTTTCAGGTGCTCCCAGGCTTGTGCTTGGCACACGCAGGCTTGTCTCCAACTCACCCAGGTGCTCCCAGGCTGGTGGTCAGCACTCCCAGCTTCTCCCAGGTGCACCTGAAAAGCACTGTAGGGCTCCAGTAAACTCAGGGATTTGACCACTCCGCAATTCTTGTCTGACAACTGTCATACACTCCCAGAGGCTCCCAGTAACCCAGATTCATTTCAGTGGTGTTCTATATTCCAAATCCACACATTGTTGTAGTTTCCATATTCTCCCTCCATCATACAGCTTAAGTCACTCATATAATTACAGTATGGTGAATACTCTTTATTATTGTTGATGCAATGGATAACCTCCCTTACTCACATCCACTTGTGTTCTTTTCAATCCTGGTTTGGCGCAGTAGGTTGTTTGCACTGGATCTGGGGCGTTCCATGTATCTACTAACTCCTTCCACCCCACCACATTCTCTGCACTTATACATAGTGGTTTCTTCCTGCCTGTTCACTTAACATGGTATATCCATCTCCTTCTTATATATCTCTCGCCTGGTACTACTTCTATCTCTGATGTCTTCATATCCTCCAGTATCATCTCTGGTGCCATGCCAGCCATATTGATCTCACAAGATCTGGGTATACCTTTGTTTCTGGTGGGGAGCATCTTTTTCCATTTACTAACCATGCAGGGCACAATATCTGCTGCATCAAGTTCTGTCGGTCATTACCACTGAGCATCCAATTTCCCAATTGGATAGTGCTATATATTGGGTTTGTATATCAGAGCTGAGCCACCCATCTGAAGGTCATCAGTTTGGAGACTGGCTGCTTGCCCAAAGGAAAATTGTTTGGCACCACTTGACTTCAGTACATATTATCTTGTAGCATAGTTACCTGATCAATCTCTACATGGCTCCATTGAGTATTGCACTAGCAGTGACAGTGTAGAGTTGATTCCTTTGATCCGGTTGGAAGTGTTTCATGTCAAGCTTTCCAGTTCAATCAGAAGTATACATTCATGACCACCCATTAGACAGAAGAGCCAATATCCAGTAAATATATCTGAGCATGATTCTGCAGCCTATGGGACAACTGATATATAATGCATTGACGTCTCTATCAGTCTGTCAGAGTTCTCTGTGAGTTCAGGTAGGCAATCAGTAAATGCTTAGAGTATTTGGACAATTACCACATTATTGGCAATATGGTATGGGATGATGGAGAACTTGTGGATATTGTCACATAAGCAGAGGATGTCAGTTCATTGCATGTTGTCTGTTTCTCTATCTATCAGCACAATTTCCAACAGTATGAACCAACAAAATACCTTCTTATAGAAGAAATCTATTTCCATCTCTGAGGTAATCTGATTTCGTGATTGTAACTCTACAAATCGTCAGAGGCATTACTTGGTAATCACTTGTAGGTGATACCCATTCCCTGTTTTGGACATGCACAAAGTTTCCATCCCCACTTTGTACCTTAGGTGACTGATGATTGAACAAAGACAGCAGTGTAGCATTGAGGTGTGGCATATACATCATCAACTGCAAATACGCTTTCATCTCTCTCAGACATCCAGGTACTTATGTGGCCACTGGTACTACTCTACTATCAATAGGCACATGCATTCCCTTCCACTGTGGCAACTTAGATTACATACTACATTGATTTCTATCCGTGTCATGTATCTACTCACGGATACTATTGCCATGAGTTCATGGATTGTGTACCTCCTGTGTAGGACTCCATCTGGAATGAGGCATATTGTGGTATGCTGGCAACATTGAAACATTTCCTTCTGGGGTTTTCCTGCCAGCCACTTTAAGATCAACTGAAATTCACATATATCCATCCATCTTCCTTTGTATCCCTCCACCAGCTCTAACCAAATGTAATGTTTCCATATTCTCTCTGTGCTCTTGGTTTCTGGCCCTTGTTGCACTAATAGTTCCTCCATAAGGAAATTATATTTTTGTCTCTGGGAGTTTCTGGAAGTTATCAGACCAGAATCCTGGGGTGGTTAAATTCCAGAGTGTACTAGTCTGTTGCAATGACTTTCAGATGCACCTGGGGCACCAAGGACAAATGGAAGTGGATATAGAAGGTCTATAGACAATCAGGTGAGCACCTAGGAGTACCAATGACAAGCCAGAGAGCACTTGAAAGCACCAGTAACAAGCCAGGGAGCACCTGGTATTGCCTGTGACAACTGTGGAAGAACTGACAAGAAGCAGGAAAGCACCTGGGTGTGCCAGCACCAAGCCTCAGAGTACCTCCAATCACTGTGAAGCAGTTCGGGAAAAGCAACAGCTTCTTAGGAAACACTGCTGGTGTCCCTGAATATCATCACAACTACTTACCATTCAAGAATTTTCAAATCTGATGTATTCAGTATGTATTATCATCTAGGTAGATCTATTGCTACCCATCCAAACAGGGTATATCTCAACTAGCAGCAGGCAGCACTTTTACGTAATTAGAAGTGCCACTCAAGGTGACCATTGACTGAACTCAGAGATACACTCGGATGCTGCAATCGAGTAAGTTTGCAGATGCACTTGGTGGCAGTAATGCAGTGTTTAAGCAGATACGCAGATATATTATGACTGTGTGAACTTAGAGACATGGTCCTAGATCCTGCCCGAGCAACTGTGGAGATGCACCTTGAAACTGTGATCAAGTGAGTTTCCAGATATGCACTTGGACGCCATGATCATACAACTTGGAGGCTGTAATGGAGTGAGTTTGGAGATGCACAAGGAGGCTGTAATTAAGCAAGTTTGGAGATATGCACCTGGAGGCCTTGAGAGTGTGAACATGGAGGCCATATTGGAGTCTATTTGGAGATACACTTGGAGGCAAAAATTTAGCAAACTTGCACACAGTAATCCAGTCACTTTGATGATTCACTTGGAGGCCATGATTGCGCAAGTTTGGAGATGCACTTGGAGGCTGTGATGGAGTGAGTGTAGTGAAATGCATATTGGAGGCTATGCTCCTGCAAACCTGGAAGACAAATTGAATGAGCTTGGAGATACACGTTGCGGTCTTTACTGAGCACAACGAGATATTTACTTGGAGGTGGTTGATGCACTGCATGCCAGGTAGTGAGTCTCTATTCATGAGTCTGATAACTTGCAACCAGGGGAATATGACGAGGTGACATTACCTTGGACATTTCATGGAGTGCTGGCTGATGGCATTTGATTGTGTAGGAAAGCATGCTGGAAACTAAAGTGACCTACAGTGGTCAACTGATAATCATGGGATTGATGGGAAACCGAACAATCTTGGGTAGATGCTGTACTCCGGGTATGCTGCTCTAAGTGAATGCTGTCCTTGGTGTATGCTGCACTCGGTGTATGCTCCATTTGGTGTCCATTCATCATCTTGGCATGGAGGGATAGAGAGTGATGATGTAACATTATGTTCTGCTATGATGGTAGAGTAGTGAATGAAACAGAGAATGATGAGGGATGAATATGACCATGATGTGGAGGGTATGAGTGGATATCAGCAATCTGAGGTCATACTTGCCTTACTGGGTTGGGAAGAACTTGTATTAAAACTAATACGTGCTGGTTTGGTACTCAGAACTATCATATTGGGGATGGTACATCAACTTACACATCAAATTCTCTCAAGTCACAGTCTTTCATAATGATTTGCCTCATCTCCTATCATCTTTCACTTTCTTTTCCTCAACTCTACCGTCACCTAAGAAAATGATGTTAAGTCATCTGTCTCTTTCTCTCTATGTCGTAATCCAGAGATTACACTGGTACAGCATACACCGAGTACAATATTCACCATGTGCAGCATACACTGAGTACAGCATAGACTGAGTACTCATACACTGAGTACTCCATACACCACGTACTGTATCTCCCCAAGATTGACTATCCACCACATTCCTGATCTCTATTATCTCTCTGCAGACGATGTGTAGTGTTAGCAAGGGGGCTGGGTAACCCGCCAGAGGTCCAGGGTTGGACCGGAACACAGTTCGGTTCAGTTCCAGACCCTCACAAACCACCGAACAGCTTTGTCTGGGCGGGTTTATTTCCCGGAGTGGACATAAACAGGCGATTTTTGGCCAGGTTCATCATACAGCAGAGCATCATTTTCACAAACTCAAAACTTTGGCTCCAATTCAGTATTTGCATTGTGATCATATCACAATATGATATATATGTAAAAAATGCTATTTTAAATGCTGTTTCACCTCCTATTGTCCAATTTGTGATCCGATTACAATTTGTTGAGTTGCAGTGAAATAACGCCTAAGATTAAGCCTTTTTCGAAGTGACTCAACGAATAGTGATTGGATCGCTCATTGGGGATTGGGAGGTGGATGTGCATTTAAATTTGCATCATTTATGTATATATTATATTGTGATACTATCACAACTCAAATATTTAATTGCAGCCAAAGTTCTGAGTTTGCTATAATGTGGAACAGGGCAAAGAACCGCAGGTTCGATGTGTTTCGGTTTTTTAATGGGGTCAAATCCGTTGCAACTGTCCCAGTTCGGTTCCAACCAGGACCAGGAACCAAACTCCTAATATGAACCGTTGCTAACACTAACCATGTGGTACTCAATGCTCACACTTCTACAACTACAAGTTACCGTATGAATAGTGTCTCAGCTCCCAGCAGGCCATGAGAGTGGAATTTCAGGTCCATTTGCTGGATAGTGAAACTGAAGCCACCACCTGGAGAATTGCTGATACAGTACATGTTGTAAGTCAGCTGCAGAAATATATTTACATTAGTACTTCGAATAAGCAGATGTAGGTCAATTAGGAATTCCCTCTAGCCTTGATGATGTTTGAAGTTGGATGGGAGGCAATTGGGGGACATAAGCTCCAGAGTTACATAAAGCTGATTTTGATACATATTTGATATCCAATGATGCATCTCGTAAGCAATATATCAGAGCTGGTTTGGCAACTGGGTTCTGCCACCAATTTGATCATTTATCATGCTCAACGACTACATGTCAGCACTGTGAAAGCAATCTATTAATCTACCCACGAAGACAATCATGTTTAACTAATGCCCAGGCACAATGACTAGTGTACCAGTTTTCAGTATGTCGAGAACACAGTGTCTTGTCATTCCCTTCAAGGCAGGGATAGTATCGACTCTGCAAAGGTCGATAACTTACTACATACTACTGACAATTTGCCAAATGATGCCCAAGCCCAATAATAACACCTCTTGCATTGTTAGGATCTGCCCGGTTTCTGATCCATCCCACCGCAGGTACACCAATTGACAGAAACCGAGGTCTGCAAAGTGTGCAGAAGTATCAATTTAACCCTACTCTGATCTGCAGAAGAAGAGATTGGTATTCCCAACATTCCACAGCGATTCCAAATGAAATTTATCGTTTACCGAGGATAGAAAGTTAGTGGACTAGTGATTGGATATGATCTCAATGCACTTATTGACAGTATGTTAATCAAATTTCAGAATGTACTGTTCACCAAGTGTCAGCCATTCCACTGCCCTACATCTGTTGTGTATATGTAACTTGATTTCAAGGTAGTATATACCACTGTCCACCAAGGGATTATACCTGAATATCATAACATCTGGTTCTAATACATGGACAGTGACCTTGATAACATCTTCCAATGCTGAGTTCTATGTTTTCCAGTATGACACTTTGTCTAGACTCCACCTAATCAGATTCTCCAACTTCAGTCAAGGCTGTGAGCCAGATACCAAAAGGCAATTTCCTATAACAGTTGAAAGAAGACTGAAGAATAGATATTATGTTCTCAGGCTAAAGAATATAAAGTGGTGATTCCAATAGAGTTAAAAGATCTAGACGGTTGAAGTCCTTGTGCTAATGGGTTAATCCAGATTGCCCAATAGCCAGACACAATGCCAATTGTACATGTCGAGGAAATTGATTAACCAGCTTGCTCAGTGTGAGTGAATGCAGCATCCAGTAGAATTGAAAGCTTATAGCTTATGTATTGCCACTGGGATTGAGAGTGCTTCAGGACTATATAATATGTTATAATACCTGATTGAAGATGTGCAGGAGTAGTGTTCGCAACGGGTCCAAATTCCCCGGTCGGTTCCAGACCACGGCAATGGGTCTTCCCACATGAAAAACCGGCCCATTCGAAATGGGCCGGTTTTAACAACAAAAACCCAGCATTTCAACATCGCAGCTTTGCCTCCAATTAAGTAATTGAGATCTGATCGTATCGTGACATGATCAGTACATAGAGGGAGCAGTTCTAGCGGCACTTTAACCTCCCGATCCCAAATTTGTGATCCGACCAATATTCGTTGAGTCGCTATTGAAAACCCGTTAATTTTGCTCAATATTTGCCCTTTTCTCCCAGCTACACAACAAATATCAGTCGGATCGCAAATCTGAAAGCGGGAGATGAAGGAGCGGCTAGAACTGCACAATGTACATACTGATCATATCACGATACAATCAGAACTCCAATACTTAATTGCAACCAAAGTTGTAGGAACCATAAAGTTGGAATTCCAACCCGGCCAAAAACCCAACATTCTGTGTCCGGTCTGGGATACAACCTGCAAAGACAAAGTTGGTCGGGTTTTTACACGGGTCTGGAACCGCACTGAACTGATTTTCAGGTCCAAACCCGGACTGCTAGAGGGTTACCTGGACCCATTTCTAACACTATACAGGAGATATATGGTAAATCAAATTTTAATATATACGGTATGCATTATAGTAATCAATGCTGGAGTCTAGTGCTTCCGGTTTAAGGTTAAAAGCACTCGACATGGGGATTCAGCTAATCCTCCCAATAGATATGCAATTTGCATATAATAAAAGTTTGATTTTTCATTTTCCGAGCACAAGTATATGTTGGTTTGGCCACTGACATAATCTGTTAAACCATCTGTGAAGTATTGCAGAGTATCAGGGAAATAGTCTTCGAATACTTGACAGTACAGCGCATTTCATTCATTTCATCTTGATGTATATGGTTTAGGTTTCCCAATACCAACGCTTATGTTACTTGCATTAGACAATTTAATATATGTTATGGAGTTACTCTAGATCTAGTCCCATGCTATATAAAATACCTATTCAAGATATTGAAGAATGCCAGTCCTGTGGCTTTTAGTGGGACAACATAGGAGTTGGGTATGAATTGGATAAGAATGGGTAATTGCTGTGCAGATTCATGACTGATGGTGCAGCTATGTTGTCATAACTGGAAAGACAAGGGTTCACTTCGCTTCAGTAGTATGCATAGTTTCAACAACATTTATTGTCTCTGATACTAGCAGAACATGTCTGTTCAGACTGGACGATACTCCAGCTCACAGAAACTGCCGTGAAAAGGCAATGCCTCAGTATGCAGAACTTCTGGCATATTGGCTCCGGCAATGAAACCAAGCAGGGCACTCCCCGTAGGAAGAGAATGGTCCCAGATGAAGAATATCATGACTGACGGAATGATAATGTGGGTTTAGGATAGGAGGCCAAATGGAACCCTGCCGATTGGTGTGATTTTGTATGCATTGCAACATAAGTTTCAGTATTTGTACCATATGACTCATCCTGTTCTACATTGGTACAGTCTCAGTTGGTTGCTAATCAAATCAATCATACCAGTCGAATCGGCTATGTGGTGAAGCATTTATTTGCCATAAGAACTGCCAACCATATTTGGCTGATGTTCCAACTACTGTAACAAATAGAATGTGAGATGTCCAGGTACAAGTTCAATCTGACACTTTGCCTGATCCGATATCATGCGATGGATGGCCTGATTCTTGACAGGAGTAGGAGACATCCGAACCACATTCCATAACGATAATAAACTACTGGGATATGTAGCACTAGGACCGGGAACATGCGGACATGGCACAATCTGACTGTCATTATGCGATTTTAAGCAATAGAGTCATAGCTTCGCTGTAGAGGTGTATAAACCATCGAAGACGACCAGAATCAGAGTGCATTCCTCCCGCACTGAGTTGAACAAGCACAAGGAGAAATCCTCAGACAACATTCAGAAGCACCACAGACTATTGTAAGCAACGGGTCCGGGAAACCCAACAGCGGTCCGGGTTTGGACCTGATACATGGTTCCATTTGGTTCCTGAACCATCCAAAAACACTACCTGCCACATTTTAGCAGGCCAAACCCGTATCTGCACCCGTCAACCCACAGGTTATGCTGGGCTTGGGTAGACCCGTTGGGTCCAATCGCAGGTAACATATCTGGGTTTTTCTATTACTGGTCGCATTCGGATATTCTACTGTTAAGTGCAAAATATTAACTTTCATACATCGTTGTCTGTGTTTGTTGTATTGGCTGCCTTTATAATCAAAATGAACAGAGACACACTCTCTGCTACATTCTGAACTTGATTGTCAATGGAGTGTGAACGATTTGTCATCTTGCATTAAGAGTATGGTTAGAGCTACGAGAGAGCCCCAATGACAGTTATGGGTGTCATTAAGCGTGAAACGGATCAGTTTGCGCATGCTCCTGCACTGACAACATTTGGAGTGCTGATGGAGGTATATGATATTGTCAGCACAACTTAATTGCAAATGCAGTATGGTTCATCACAAGTAGAATGTTGTCATATGGGGTTAGCTTCTGGGAAACCACAGTCTTACCTATGCATATACTCTCCCCCACCGGATGCAGTGTCAAATTTCTCACAGATTGAGCAAGTGAAACTTGTTTAACCTGTAAGCTTTTATGCCTGCATATTGCCTTCACAGAAAATTACCATACCGCAATTGGATTCAGATGAACAAATTGTAATGGCTCTTTCTTCATTTGTAGACTCGATGAGGAAATTGCAATTATTGACAACATATCCCCGTTCAAAGTATATGATGCATGTATTTTGTAATGTGTCAACTTTTGTTTGATTTCAGTGACCAAAGTGTGAGACATGATAATTTGTCTGTGCATGTGCAAGTGTCATACGGATCATATGAAAGTTCTAGACTCCAAACTGCGTTAATTGACCATTGAGCTGCATGATATCGTCGTGTCTCTTATGGGTAAGTGAGAATATGCAATCTAAATTAGAGACAAAATGTACCAACAAAATTGAACACAGTCATGTCATACAGGTCATTAAAGGAGCGGTTAATGCGTAACGCAAATCTGTATGAATGTCGATCATCATGTTGCATTTGTCCATACATTCACCTACTTCACTCTGCGGTCAGACCTGCTGCACATGGTCAAGATTATGAAAATTGCATATGGTAGATCATGGAAATCAAGGAGAAGGAACTGGACAAGGAAAAGTGAGGAATTTGGGCTATATTAATGAAAAATTAGTATATGGATCTATATGCAGTAAATTGCCGGCTGAGCATGGTGGAATCTGGAAGTGCTACCTTATCTATCGCTCAGAGAACATGTGTAGCGGTGGAGCAGAATTTGAATAACCACCAAGCTTTTGGACGCAACTGAGTATTCATACAAATGATTCATTAGCTGTCAATAATAACTATATGATTTTGTGTATAAAATTATTAACCATACAACAACAGTTAGAATCAGTTTAAGGTGGGTGTCAATGGAGTGTCAATGATTTTAGGTCTTTAATGCATGGTGAATTCCAACAGAGTACAAAGATCCGCATGGATAGGCTGATTGTGTTCACAGCTTCATCCAGGTTGTCAAACAGACTAATAAGATGCATATTGTAGCTGTCGAAGCAATTGTTGGACTGGCACATTTGGTGCGAGAGAATGCTGCATCTGATACAATCGATAGTGTATGGCTTGTAAATAATCATGTGGATTTAGATACCTACTGGACTGTATATTACACTTACATGTCTGGTTTAAGGTATGCAGAAGGGAGATTGTTAATCAAATTCTACTATTTGACTTAAAAAGTATAAAAATTGCTCTCGGGGATTTTGCCTCAGGGTTCGAGGTGCACCAGAATAATTTTGGAGACATGGCCAATACTCCCAATACTCCCAATAGCTCCGAAAGTTGCACATTCTAATAGTTTGATTTTGCAGCATTTGAAAACAACTATACACACTTCAGGATATTCTTGTATACTGTTCCACAACTTCCAGAGCATTGCAGAGCACCAGGGAAGTACTCTTGGAGCACCTGAGAGCACATCGCATTGCATTTAGCTTATCTGGAAGCATCTGGAAGCATCTGAAAGCATCAGTGTGGCTGTTCAGAGTTGCTGAGTTATTCAGTTATAACTTCCAAACCATTTTGCATTTTTCTGATGTTGCATGTTGTTGTACTGGTATGTATTGGGTATATCAGCTTTGCATGTACCCAGAATCCACAGCTCGTTATGGGCTATTATAAAGTACATTTCTATATACCATCATTTAACACGAACATTGTCCGACATGACAATGGACACACTATTGTTGGCTTATATGACAAAGTTTTGGTCCTTGGGAAAGTTGAAGTTAAGCTGTAAACAAGTCAGAATCAAGTTCATTTTCAGAGTTGAGACTATACTGTATAAATTTGGTCTGCCATGTCAGCGTTGAAGTAATTACCATATAGACGATGTTACTTTCAGTCTCAGAGAAGGGTAGTTGTCTGTTAGGGTGGTTGTCAGAGTTAAGGTGATTGTCACAGTTAAAGTGATTGTCAGAGTTAAGGTGATTGTCAGAGTTAAGGTGATTGTCAAAGTTAAGGTGATTGTCAGCATCAAGGGTACTATCAGAGTCAAGGAGATTGTCAGAGTTAAGGTGATTGTCAGAGTCAAGGTGACTATCAGAGTCAAAGGTATATGGTGTATGTTGGGTCTCCTGAGTCAAAGTTGAACTTATACACTTCCATACATGATATTGCTATCTCTACCTGAGTAGTGTGGTTGTCAGCATTCTGGAAATTGTCCAAGTTATGGTAATTGTTAGTGTCTTAGTTGTACCGTATACATCGGATTGTCCCAAGTCAATGTAGAAGTAATGCAGTATAATGGATGGGGTTGCTTCCCATATCAGAGTTGGTTGGTCGTCCGAGTTAGGGAAATCTTAACATTAAAGATAATTGTCAGAGTTAAAGTGATACCATATATGTTGGGTTGACTTAGGTTAAGGTTGAAGCAATGCAATGTGAAAGTTAAGGGTGTTTACTATATCGGAGTACAGTGGACGTCAGAGCTGTGGAAATCTTAAGAGTCAAAGTTATACACTATATGTTGGTTCTCACAAGTCACAGTTCAAGTAATGCCATTTTGTATGTGGGGTTGCATCCTGTATAATTGTAGGGCTGTTGTCAGAGTGAGGGAAATTGCCAGAGTTAAGGTTAATGTCAGAGTTATATGATATATATTGGGTCTCGCATGCCATAGCCAATGTTATACAGAACTTTCCCTTGTTTAGAGTAAGTTTTATAGGTTCCATATGTGAGAATTGATATTATACCATTTTGTTAAGGTTCAGTAATCTGCCAATCTTCCCAACTATAATTTTGCCCACAAACCCATACATTGGACCACACCAGTAGACCCTTCACCCACAACCCCTCTGGAATCTGACTCTGTAAATCCTACCACACAGGGGTATCATGATACAGCACAGTATGGTCTTCACTGCCATTTAGTTCAAAGGGGCACAAACAGTTGCGAATAGTATACTCTCACATATTCAATCAGATGTTGCCACTGGTGCACCACAGGCAACTGCCACTGACCTGATATGTGTGTGAACAAAATTGATGGGTTATTATCGAAATATTGCATTGCAAGAAGTATAGCATCATGATGCTGCGGGTGGTTCGATATCAAGGTGATTTGCAGTGTGGCTCTGCAGTGAACGGGAGTTGGTACAGAAGCTCATTCAGACAGTATCTCATCTGGTCAAGTGTGGGACGACATATATTGCCGTGGGTAGTAGATCATGTGGATTGGGCATTCGGCCTCCAGATAACTACAGTGGATGCTTGGAATGGTTGGGGTATACTCTGAAGGCTGCTCTCATCCCATATCCGGTTCCTGACAACTGGCATTCCAGGATTTGATGTACAGTAAGTAGTTAGTGTCGGCCATACACAATTGGCACTGGGCTTGTTAGAAGAGTAAGATGTGCTTGTTAGAGAAACCTGTCAATATAACCTGTCAGAGTGACTGTATCAAAGTGAAATTTTCGAAGCGACCTTACCTGAGCGACCTTGTCAGGGAGACAATGACAGGGCGAGCTTTCAGAGCACCCTTGTCAGAGTGACCATGACAGAGTGACCGTCACAGAGCGACCGAGTCAGAGCGACCTTGTCAGAGTGACCTCGTCAGAGTGATCTTCTCAGTGTACCCTGTTCAGACAAACCTTGTCAAGGCAACCTTGTCAGAGTGATCAGTCTGTGCATTCATGTCAGAGCGAAGTTGTGCTCAATAGGCATATTATACTCTGAACTGGGCCATGTGTTTGAAATGGATGAATGAATGTCATTGAACCATTCTATTTGACAGTGTAGCCTATAGATTGGCTTGATCAATCATAGTTACAGACCCATTGTGATTCACTGTGTGGTACTTCTCATAATCTTGGCAACTTTCTGTTGGGAGAATGTAGGATATATATAGGTTAGGGTGTACTTTGGTAGCACCATCACAGGCACTAGAATTCATACTCTCATATAGCATTGCATTTGATTCTCTACCCGCAACGTTCTCTACCAAACTACATTGTAATACCTCATACAATTGCCCACTCATCACAAACCCTCACACAGTGCCTGTCCGATAATAATACATTTGTTAAGATTGGAAATGGACAGGTGGCGTCTCCACACATCAGCACCACAGCCAAGCACATCGGATATGTACCAAGTTATATTTGTATTTAAAAGCATCACAGCATCCCTGTTCGGCACTGTAATTGTCTCTCATATCTGGGAAGTGAATATACTCTATGATACACTTGACCCTACAACTGGGTGAGATGGATTTCTCATTGAATAGAACAATTGTGTTTCCACAGTGCATAATGATTTTGTTTGATTTGTAACATCTTCGGGCGTTAGTTGTAGCTTTTGCCAGTGTTAAGGAATTTCTGTTCTGTTTAAGATCACTTTTACAGTTCAATATAGTTTAAGCATGTACCGAAACCATCATTTATTGTTGTCTAGTCTTCAGAGTACTTGATGGGCAATATCCCTGATGAGTGCATAATACAAGAGGGTTTGCTTTGTTGAATAATAAGGACTGTTTGTCAACTGAGTATCGCCATGGCGAACTCTTTGGAGAGTTGCTGTCCCAGTGGTTGTCAGATTGTGGTCACAGTTGTTGTCAGAGGGCTTTGGTCAGAGTGGCTGATGTCAGAGTGCCTGCTGTCAGAGTGCCTGCTGTCAGAGTGCCTTCTGTCAGAGTGCCTGCAGTCACAGTGGCAGTCAGACTGGTCAGCAGTCAAAGTTGGTGACTATATTACTTCTTGTGTGGTAATAATCATCAATGCACCTCAAAATCTTCCCACTAGGAAACTATGAGATCGCCCAAAAGCAATCTAATACCAAGTGTGGCAAATCGTGAAGCCGAAACTGAGTTCAAAACTGTTGACTTGAACGAGGGATCCCAAACCCATGATCCAAACCCCGGAGGAAGAACAGCCCTGACCAAGAAGTGGAAAGTATAGAATGATCACAAATTAACTGACATCTATTATCACATCATTATATTGACCCATTACTGCAGACTGGAGTTCCTGTGGGAAACTCTTTCCAATACAGGTATCAAATACATCCTCAGCATTAAGAGCAATATCCTCACTGGCAGCAGTCCAGAGATCCCGCATGCAATATAAAATTGCAAATTGCTGCATCTGCTCGGTGTTTTCCATCAACAGGACAATAAAGGCAAGGTTCACAAATAGACTCTTGGTTTGCAGTTGCTGTTGACCAATCCGCCTAACACATGACAATGCCCAATATTCAATTGAGTAATATATACTCTGTTCTCCCCAGACGGAATTTCGGCAACTATAATGTTTATTCAAGCTCTCATCGCTTGTTAGATTGGACCAGATGAGGACTGTCAGCTACCAGCGGTATATAAATTATGCCTTCATAGACGCAACTGCATTGCCACTTATTAGGCGATCAATAGCAATACAATTGTAGCCAATGAGGTGGCAGTGGTGTGCACAGTTACAATTATTGTTATACAAAGAGTTGATGTCAGAGTCAACTGGCAGATTTGGCCTGTGTCAGAATTAAATATCACAGTTGATATGAGTGGCAGAGAGTAGGATTGTGAAGGAGTGCTAACCTGTTGTACGAGCCACTAGATAAATAGCCAATATACACAAAACACCTCATCACTTCATTTTCTTTCGCTGGGAAGGTATTGTGGAGATACTGTTTGAAACAAGTCAAATTGGAACCCTAAAGTACAATGCCGCTTTGATTAGATCATACATCATACTCTTGACTCTGTCAATGAAAAGTATTCAGTCTGTCTTCCCTAGGAATGCCTTTGGAAACTAAGAAATTGCCATCCTCAGCATATTCAGGTTCAATCTGCCAATGTCATCGACTTCAAAAGGTAATGACTATAATTGTTTTGACAAAGATATTGCACAATCCATCAAGGTGGCACCATGATTCTACTCTACGGAGATACCGCCAATAATCTCTCAACGAGGGCCAAAATGATTTGTCTTGCCCATCATTGTAGCCTCCATATGGCAATCCTGGTGATTCCTTCTGTCAGACCCTTATTCCCTGGATGCCAACAGTTCCTGGCCCATACCAGCCACTGAGGCAATCACCTGACCACACATCGAGACATCGTCATCTGAGGGCGTCCTTGTTGTTGAGTTGTTTTGAGTTGGAAATGAAACTTTCTGTCAAAGCGAATTGTATATTAGATGTGATGCGCCTTTGTAAGTCTTACTGCCCTATCAAAATGTGCTCTCTGAGCTGGCAACCAACCCCATGTCTATTCACCGCTACCCACTATTTGCCTTATAGGTGATTGAATTCAACTAAATGATGCCTTTCATTTTGGAGACACTCCAGTTACTTGCATTTTGAACTTACTTAGCATAGTTTGGGTGGACATATCAGCAAAGTGCAAAATGGTTCGGAAGTTATAACTCAACTACTCAGATATTCTGAACAGTAACACCGATCCTTCCAGATATTCCCAGAATCTCTTGATCAGGTTGAATGCATAATCATGTGCTTCTGAGGTGCTCTGAGAGTACTGTCAGGTGCTCCTCAATGATTCTGAAGTAGCAGAACAGAATATAAAATATTCTAAAGAGTATAAAGTCATCATCAGAATTATATAACATCAGGCCATTAAGTGGGTAAAATATTGGAGCTGCAGGTACTATGACGGTCGTCTCGAAGACTATTCCGGCGCACCTGGAGCCAGAATATTCTGGAGTGATAATATGTAATGTCTATATCGAATAGTCCAATTCAACAAACTATCTCCTAGCTACACAGCTGAATCAGGCATTCTAATCTGATTAATATACAGTCCAGTAGGTATGTAAATCAACATGATTATTTACAAGCCATACGCTATGGATCCGGTGCGACTCAGCATTCTCCCACATCAAATGTGCAGATCCAACTATTGCCACAATGGGTACAATATGCATCTACTTCATTAGTTTGACAACCCAGATGAACCCATCAATACTATCAGCCCAACCATAAAGATCTTTGTACTGTGTTGCTATCACCACCACATATTTTTGACCTTCAGGATATAATATGGATTGTTGAGTCTTCTTGCAGCCCGTTGAAAAGGTCCATAATGCTTTCACTGCTGGCAGGCCCTCTTGAAATTGAATGATCTAATTTGGTGGACTCTAGCTAAAGTATAATACAGGAAACTAAGGAATTTGTCCTTGGATGGTGTTATCAAGGTCATCCTCTTCACATTGCATATACTGGACACAGATGTTATGAGCTTCTGGCGTGATCCCTTGGTTAGCATTGGTATATCCTTCCTTGTAATTAAGCTCTAGATGATCACCAGAAGTAGGGTTCTGAAATGGTTGATGGTGATACAACAGCTCATTCTGGAAGTTAAAAAATGAACTGTCTGTGAGTACATTCTGATCAGATCCAACTACGAGTCCACTAGCTTTGTGTCCCCTGTGCTCATCATTTTGCATGCGGAATAGCTGTCCAAAGTTGTGAATTCGGAAATCTTCAGATGAACCTCTGAGTGCAGATCATTTGATCCTTCTGCAAACTCTGTGGACCTGCGTTTCTCTCAAATGATATACCTGCAGTAATACACAGTGGATAATGGGCTCGTTCTGAATTGTTTCGAGATGTGACAGATGAGCTCTGCGTGTACGTCGCCATTTTCGGTAGCAGACAGTAGGTTGACAAGTTTTGCAGAGTCAATATCATACCAGTCTTGGAGTGCAAGATATGACAGTGTCTCCTCCAAGTAGTCAAGACTGGTATACCAGTCATTGTACTTAAGCATATGTCGAATGTAATTGACTTTGTTGCTAGATGGATCTGCCTCTATAACATTAGTGAAATTGTCACTGAAACCCATGAACTGAATTGACTTCGATATATGGCTCACAAGATGTATTTTTGACTATCATAAATAAGTTACACATTGTTCAATGGTTTTCCAGAGTGCATGAATGCCAATTGTGTCCAACTACACTGGAATCATGATCACACAGATGGAGTATACCTTCTTGAACCGGGTCTCTTCATTTGAGGTGATGCCAGAAATCTGTCTCTCCTGCTGGATAGTAATCCACTCCATATGAGCCAAGCTCCAGGTTGTGGCTTCTGTCTCAGCATCGGATAAGCAGAACTGAAATTGGGGTCGTGTGTCTGCGGCCATGTTTGCCATCCTGTAAGCCTTGTCTTTGGTGGCAGTTTTCATTAGGGCATGTACATTGGGGAATTTGCTTCTGGCACCGGTTTGCCTTAGTCCAGACTTCCCGCATTAGTTGTCGCTAATGATGTTGCAATAATGATTCGAAAAGCTGGCAGTGACAAGGTTTCACTGGATGTAATTCACGCACCAATCGCTCAATTGCCTTTTAACGATCAGCATCTGACGGAGTAGTTGCCACTTGTCAGATACTGTTCAGCTGCACCTGAAGTTACCTACATTATGATGTGGAAACCTTTTCAGCTCCATACACAACAGCCTCCATTGCAGCATAAATCTTGTGAATCCTTTGTGCGTGTAACTGATGGAATTCCCTTGCCAACAAGTTATCTACTTTGCCATTCGCAGACTTTGACATTTTCTGTTTTTGAAAAATACGCTTCTTCGGGGAAAATCATTTGAGTGTATCCTCTAGTGCATTGAGTGGTAGATCCAAGTGATTTTGTTGATTAACAAGCAGATAGAATAAAGATAATGCACGCACTGCGCCCATTACAATTCCATCGGAGGCTGTGTGCGCTGCAGCTTTCCTGTCATCCTCAGAGCAGATCAGAACTGGGGCGCAATTCACTGTCAGTATTCTGATTGTTCAATGGATCTCTTTACCTTACCAGGTGCAGCATTTCAGCCAATCGGATGATATAGAGACGTACTGGAGGCCCGGATCTTATGGCACAGATGTGAATCAATTGTCAAATTGATCCTTGATATTTCCAGTTTGCAGGTATTATTACAGCCAGTGCAATAAGTCGTTGACTAAACCCAGAAGCAGCTGATGCAATTCATCTGGCTGCCAAAGGCGATAGCCATTGCAGAGAGGGTATTGTCAGAACTGTATATGGATTGGGTGGACACCTTGAGTGTGCAGAGCATCAATATTTTTGGCCTCCAGCAGGTTTGGGTAATTATGCTGGCCACTTGAGCTATTGAGTGGTTGCAAAGTTGAATGCTCCATCGGCGCACCATTAGGAATTTCACACATCAGGCATGAGCCACCAGAGACTGTAGCAACCATGACTTGTTCTGGATAATCCCCAACCCAGGCAGCCAAACGAGGATAGCATTGTGGCTGGAATCTATTGGCACAATCCCATTTCAAGCCAGGGCTAGTGATGTCAAGATGCCTAAGTTGGGACAGTACAGTTCCAACTGAGGAATGCCATGCTTCATCAATATGTTTGGCACCTTTCAGGAGATATGGATTCTGCCCGACAGGGATCCAGGCGTGCGTATTAGGCTTCCGGTGGATATCATTTGAATGTTACCAAATCTAAGATACCGCAGCCCGGCATGCTCGTCGCCCAAAACAGTGGTCAACTCAGGTTGGTTTGATACACATATGGCTGCCACAAGAGTCGCGCGGACTGGAGGTTGATCATTTATTTCCCACAACAAATCACCTATATTCATCTCACTGCGGATTCAATGACCCACTGAGTCAGCAAGACGCACCAGTGCAACATTGAGGTGTGCCTGAAATGGGAGGTGTGCCAACACATGCTGTACACATTTGAAAATATCACTGTAGTATTATGTTCCAAAATTATGTATGTTATCTTTAATCCAACTTTCATCGCGAAGCCAGAAATAAGGTTCAGGGAGGGGCTTTTGTCAGGCACCTGCTCATTGGAATGATTCGATTTCAACGTTATCAAGTCCAGGTATGTGATCTTGATATATGCAGCTTTTTGTGTGCTTCCTAAGCGACTGAACATGCTGAAAGTCATATGTGAACCAAATTGGATGCCCTGGATTGCAGTGTTCTGAGTACTTGCGATTCTTGTTTTGTTATCATGTTCCTTTGCCATATGCTTTCCTCCCCACATTTTCCACTCTAACTACTTGCCTATGATTCTTTGTCTTTGTTGGATCAGGGGTACGGATGAGATCAGGTTACTGAGGGTTTATAGATTCTTCGCTGGGAGTATCTTCAGGTGGTGGTGTACCCGGTATGTTGCCTATGACTAAATCATTAATTACCAGCTTGTCAATGGCAATTCCGGTGCACCTACTGTCGTGTTAGCAATGATTCCGTTTTCGGACAGCATTTACTATAGCTGTTCCAAGAAAACCTGGACCTGGTCAGTTTGATCTGGGTTTGTGCCAAATGGTTCCCTGAATGAAGTCCTTGCATATTCATCCGATAGTTCAATATTTGGTTTATGCGATATGGAGGATCAGCCAGCGCATCTTTTGGTAGTCTCCGATTCTTGATATCTTCAAAACTCAGCAAGCTGCTTTGAAATTATTGTCATTTTTGGCCGAAAAACGAGGTTTTTAGGCTGCCGCTTGCTGAGTGTTAACGATATCAAAAACTGAAAACTGCCAAATGATGCGCCGTGCTCAGCTGCATATTTTACATACCAAACACAAAACTCTCTGATCAATATTAGTGGCTTCAAAGTGATGGTTCGCATATGAAATCATCGATTTTTGATGGCGTAAGGCTGTTACCATGGAGACCTATAATTCCAGCCGGGTCCAAAACTGGAACTGTTGCTAACAGGAATCTACTGTAGTCGAACCATGATGGCTCAGGGTGATGACAGCCAGCAGGTGGTGGAACCCCATTGGGTAGTAGCCCTTCACTTATCGACATTAGGTCATATTGTTGCTTGTGAGCTTCCAGTCAGATCGTGTTGCATAGTTTCCTTTTGCAGATAAAGCATAGATCAGGTATCCGGTGAGTGTGCACCATATGGGGGATACCCTCAGTGTTATGACGAATCACGATCAGGCTTTCTGGGGTATGGTGCGTTGCTTGATTTGAGCCTCACAGAAATTTGTTCGAAATCGAGCGAACTCAGATTACTGTATCACTATTACACCCACATCACACCCACCAAATGTAGCGGAGCAGTAAAACAAAGTCACCTCACGGTCAGATTTTCACAAACAAGGATAATATTTATCAAAAGCCGCACAATAATGCTGCACATTATCTACTGCGAATTGTTAGCAGAGAAAGTCTCTTTTGTCATCACTGCAATCAACTATTATTAATGTTTATCAGGTGCTACTATGATTGGCCATATTGTATGCAACATTACTGCTGGAGTATGCAGATTATGTCTACTCTCAAGCCTGAAGCAGCGGATATCATCAGCGTACTACAATCAATAGGGAAGTTTCCTTCCTGGCTATATACTAGTTCAATGATCATTGGGAACGGATAAGCTGGTAAAATGTTGTCTTCAGTAATGATCCTTGACTGGTAGGTGGGATGCTGAGGGGACAATGAAGGTTAATCAAAGAGCTCAAAAGGAAGCAATTACTATTTCATCAGCAAAATATATTTTAGTCACTGGAAGCCTCCAGGAGTGTCTGAGAGGATGTGGAGTGTAAACTTAGATGCATCAATTTCAGGAGAGTATCAGACCCTTGGAGAGCATTCCTGCTGGCATTCAGAGTAACTGGGAGCGTCGGCAACAAGCCTGGGAGCGCCGACACCAAGCCTGGGAGCACCTGGGAGCACCTCGAATCACAGTAGAGCAGTCTGGGAAAAACATCTTCTTTTCCAACACTGCTGGTGCACCTGGAAATCACAGCTACTACTTATCGTTCAATGATTGTTAAAACTCATGTATTCACTTTGTATTCTCATCTATGTATCTATGTATCTATATAGCTACCCATCTACACACAGTATATCTGGACTGGCTGCAAGCGGTGCATGAGAGACATTGTAGGTGCGCCTGAAAATTAGGATCGAGTGAACTCAGAGATACACTCCGAGGCCATGTTCAAAAGAGTTGAGAAATGCACTTGGAGGTGGTAATCGAGCGTATTTGGAGATACACTTGGAGGCCGTGATCGAGTGAACTTAAAGATGCACTCGGAGATCGTGATCGAGCGAGTGTGTTGCTGCACTTGGAGGCAATGATTGTGCGAACATGGAGGCCGTAATCGAGCGAGTTTGGAAATACACTTGGAGGCCATGATCAAGCTAGTTTGGAGATGCACTTAGAGACCATGATCGAGAGAGTCTGGAGATATACTTGGAGACCGTAATCGAGCCAGTTTGGAGATGAACATGGAGGCTGTGATCCAGCGAGTCTGGTGATACACTTGCAGGCCATAATCAAGCGAGTTTGAAGATACACTTGGAGGCTATGATCGAGCGAGTTTGGACACTGTAATCGAGCGAGTTTGGAGATGCATTAGGAGGCCGTGATTGACCGAGTCTGGACATAAACTTGGATGCGGTGATTGAGTGAGTTTGGAGATGCTCTTGGAGGCTGTAATCAAGAGAGTTTCGACCAGTACTGAGAGTCAGTCGATGGACGGCGTGCCGGGTGCTGAGACTCTTTTCATCAGTTAGTTGACTCGCAACCATGGGAAGGTGACAAGGTGACTTTCCCTTTGAGCTCTGATGGAGAGCTGGCTGATAGCGGTCGATCGTATAGAGAGGTACACTGGAAGCTGAAGTTACATTCAGGGGTGAACTCGTAATCATAGGAATGTAGGGAAGACAAACAATCCTGGGTGTATGCTGCACTCGGTGTATATTGTACTCTGTGTCAACTCATGATCATGAGATGGAGAGATAGAGAGGAATATGTAACTTTGTGTTCTGCGATAATGGTAGAATTGTGGACGAGAAAGAGAGAGATGGGGGATGAAGATGAGAACGATGTGGAGCATACAAGCGGATATGGGAAATCAGGGGTACGACTTACCTGATTGGGTTTGAAAGACCTTGTATTGGTGTTATTACATGCCAGATCGGGACTTGTACCTGTGGTATCAGGGATGGTAAATTGACTTGCACACGAAATTCTCTAAAGTCTCAGTTTCTCATGATGATTTCTCACATCTGTCTTTCTTGTTCTCAAATCTACCATCGCCTAACAATACGAAGTTAAGTTATCGCTCTCTATCTCTCCATGCCATGATCAAGAGTTACCACCCAGTACAGCATACACAGAGTCCAGCTTACACCAAGTGCAGCATACACTTAGTACAGCTTACACTTAGTACAGCATACACTGACTACTTCATTCACCACATACTGTATTATCCCAAGATCGACTGTCTCCGGCTCCCAGCCAGTCTCTCATCCCTCGGAACACGATATTGTACTCAATTCCCTACATTCGCACAATTACAAGTTGTCCAATGGATAGAGCTTCAGCTCCCGTCGGGCCTCCCTCCCAAACTACCGCCTCCAGATTGAACGCCTCTTGGTACTCCTCCAATCCCGTTCGATGATGGCCTCGGAGTGCATCTCTAAGTTCACTCGATCACAGTGTGGTGAAACGGTGGAGCTATAAGGCAGTCAGGCCATCATCAACACTCTGCTGTAGGTTGCATGGTATCCGAAGGGAATTCGTGAGAAAGAGCAGTTCTAGCTCGAGGAGTGTAGGAAGAGGGTGAGAGGATATGAAGGTATACCCGTCCAGGATGAAGCACACGAATTGAGTGGATCTATGAACGTTTGGCAAGAGTGCATAAGGATCCACACAAATTGCGTGGATCTACCAAAGCTCGGATAGAGTGCATGAGACCAAGCACTGAGAAAGAAAACGTTTGTATTTCGTATATTGAGATGATGTCTATCTACCCCGGGGTCTTCCAAATATATACTGCCTGTCACTGAGTTCATCTCTGCTATCCCTGGATCTACGTATGTATATATAGAGAGAGAGTTAGATAATACATGCCATATTATGATGTAGCGAATCTTGTGATGGTAACAGACCAATATAATCGATGAAATGCCTTGTGGTTATGAAACCGTAAGAACCACTGCTGTGAGAATCCGGCACCAAGTCTCCCGCAGAGCTTGTTCAGAGGTCTCCCGCAGACCTGAGCAGTGGTCTCAGCAGCTCCAGAATATGACTATCGTAATAGTAAAATTTTGTAGCATCCTGAATGCACCTCCATCACTGCAGGTGAATTCAGGAGCACGTGAGAATGCTCTTGGAGAGTCTGAGACCACTTTCAAAAGCTCCAGGGGGGGCTGGGAGCATCTCGAAATACTTAGACGCACTGGCAAGGGTAACCGAAGTGTCTGGGAGGTTTGCATATGGCTTCCGGAGCAAATTACATGTTGCTGAAGTTGTTATTGAATAACTGGCCTCATAGTGAATGAAGTAGTAGGTTGTGCACTAACCTTTTCAGTGTAAAATGCCTTGTCTTGCTAACCATCCAACCGGACATAGTTGTTATTGGTTTCCTGGGTATATCCTATCATATTCCTTCTATGACCTTTACCGTCATAAATGGAACAAAGGTGAGCTTCTCTACAATATTCTGTTATACGAAGTTGAGCATATACAAAAGAAAGTTGGGATGCATGCAATTATGATTTCATTTTCTCTGCTGGGTTTCATGAAATCAAAGGTGGAGTGAAACATCAAAGTTCGTGACAAATAAAATGGATATAAGAGGCCTTCATTCTGCCGGAGGTCACTGGAACTTCCGTATTCTCAACTATACTGCACTTTATTCCCAATCACCAATTACATTGATAATTTGTTTACCACCATCTGTTGTTGATATACATTGTGGACGAACAGATCTCCACCAAAGACCACCAATCCGGCTCCACCAGGTGGGATCTTTGGCTCAAAACATGGCCCAGATGGCACTGAAGGAGCATCAGATAATTATTCTGGAAATACACTGAGCAAAGACTCCCATTTCAGGCAACTCACGAATCAATATAAATTCACCACCGGGGTATAGTTACCCCTCTTCGCATCCTCCATTTCCACACACTTCCCTGTTCTACAACCCTACCCCATACAACATTACACCAAGCTCACAACCAACCTCTGCTGCAACCCGGGAATATCTGAGTTATGGGCGATTTTGGTAAGGATACGATTTCGCCCAAGGAGGTAATGGTGGACATCAAATAATCCCTGCTCTACAATTCACAGGACATTAGCTGTCATCTGCAGGTGCACCTCAAGTGCCTCCCACACCACTTTGCAATAATCCAGCTATTTGGCCGACATGTTCCACCTCAGCTCCACAGGGATAACTTCCTGGATGACGTGGGCGACCTCCCATTAGTGTCCGAACAAAACAATTTTAGCAGGCTGTGGACCTGCACAGGACAGATATTGTAGGGATTGCGGATTCGCCCCCATTACCACATATCTCTTATGCTGAATTCCATGCAGATGATGAGAGAGAAAATTCATTGGACTTTGGGGTGCCGAAGGCAAAGCCCTCATCTACTTGAGTAGAACTGAATTCACCTTGAAGCAATTTGCGAAAAAGATGTGGGAGCCCAACTTTAGTACCTTCAACAAGTGGAAGAAAGTATGGGGGCTCGGATTGTGGAGAAGACGCATCAGTCCATTATCCCGGGACAGAACTGTTTGAATCAACCGGGAGATGGACCCATACCCTGGGAGATGGCAGATGAAAATGATTTGGTAACTTTTGATATCTAGCTGCCAGTGGAAAATTTAGATAATGCTGAATGGATTTTGCGACAGTGGGTTGAGATGATTGTAAAGAATTGTGCAAGTGAGGCTCAGGAGGCAAGGAAGAAGCAACGGCAAGGCAACAAGCACCCGGCAACGGATGTTGCACAGTACACGGGGAAATCAGCGAGAGGTGACATCCCAGAGTTGCCAAATACAACTTGCAAGATTGTTATTTGTCCAGTGCCGAACAGCAACAATGACCAGGTGTCCAGCATTCAACTCCAAGCTTCATACACAGATGTGAGGAATTCGGCAAAGCTGCTTGATTTCATCGAGAACTATTGTGGTCCGAAAGAACCATACTGACAGACTGTGATATACTCATGCCACTGGATGTAGGAAGTGTTGAAGGAAGAGTATATGGGATTATTCGCACCCAGGTAAATGATGAATGTCCCTCTATATGGTCAGACTTCCTACAACAGTTCCCTTTCAAGTGTCTTCAAGTTGAAACTAGGACACAATGAGAAATAATTTTGGTAGAAATTAAGTACAGCTGCAACGAAGGATATTGCCCAGCATGTATGGAGACCAGCCAAGGTAATCCCCGCTAGCCTTGTTACGGTATAGTTGTGCCCCCAGCTAATGCATCAGCAACAACCCTACTTACGGTCAGATGTACCCTCGTGTTCCGGTCGGCTCTCAAAGCTCTGATGGAATCTCGTACCCTCGGCTAGAGAATTTCTCACTTCCCATTGCGTATATACCTACTTTACTCTGTGCTCGGACTGTGGTTACGGATACATACCATCAGAACAACATGTTTGTTACACTCTTTGCAGGGGCTGCAGTTATGTTGTGGCCGTTGACACAACGCCTGGCGATATTTATGCCTTCCTCTGGCCATGTGCCATATTGTACCACTCAGTGATTGCTATATATCGGAAGCTGCACTCTCCCCATATATGTTTTGCTTGGAGATGTTGTCACTTATTACAATACAATCTTTGCTGGGAATACATTGCTTGCTGTTGCATTTGCTTTGCCATTATTGAATTTTCAAGGTCTGCAATATACTGTCGAATGTTCGCACTCTCTACAACTATGCCCTCAGTCCTCCACATTCTCCATTGACCCATCATTGGCTTGCGATTCTTCTTCGTTCTCATCCGCATCCGGATCCTTGCCATCATCGCCCTTATACCTGTCGACATCACTGGATTCCAAGTAAAACCTCTCGAGTTCAGTTGCGTGCTGTGGTGGCTGGGAGGAGGTAGGGATAGTATTGTGGTGATTGCTTTTGTCACCTGTACCTTTGCAATCCCCGCTGATACCTGTCATCCTGAAATGCAGTTCATCATTGGTGCAATTGTTAGCTATAGGGATGTTTGGGTCAGTGCTTCAGATCTCAGGTTTCTCAAGCACCAGTTCGGAGGTCAAATAGTCAAGAAGAATGGCATTGTCAACATCCGCTGCTTCCACGCTGATAGCCCCAGCAGATGTTGTGTTCTCCGCGTGTTCAATTCGACCCTTGACTGTAGCAAGAGTGTTTTTAGACACCCTCTGATTCATTTTCAACTCACAGCAATGGCACCAAATGGCAGCCGCAAAGGAAACAGGAAGATAAATGCTAGGGCAAAAATGCGGAGGTCGATTATAAATCTACACCTGTTGTTGGTTCGGGACTGTATAAAGTGATTCATCTCAGAACACATCCCTGGACTCATATGGATATACAATGTTCACGGCTGCAGGGATGAAATGGCATGGGACCTCTTGTATGATTCAAGCTGTCTTGATCCACTCACGACTTGCCAGATGTCCCGATTGCAGCTAATGTGGCCACAACACATGAGCAGGTGTTCACCTTTTCAGCGTGGTGGGCGGAGTTGCGTTCATATTTGGGGCAAATATTTCACCAAACCCGCCACCAAATCAAGATTTGCAGGTGAGACAACCCCTGTGCCTTTAGGGATCAAGTCAATCGCTCCAACCCACAAGGAACCAGCTCAGAGAATCAAAAAGAATCCAGCAAGCATTTCTTTTCTTTTGGTATGGTAGTGATGATGTCAGGGCAAAGATTTAGCCACCAAGCTGCCGGCAGTACAAGAGAGGTAACTTCCTGGCCATTGGACCACTGACTTGCGATGAGATAATCGACGAGGATGATGATGATGAGAACTGGGCCAATCCCGGAGTGCCGAGTAATGGAAGGAGCCGTCCTAGCAATGGCACTGACAATGTCAATGATGAGGGTGAGGAGGACACCCAGGGCCGTGGGAAAGGCACTTGGAAAGCGACCGGAACAAACGATGGGAAGGGGAAATAATGTGGAGAGGAGGGGGAAAGGGAACGGTAAGGGGAAGGCAACAGAGGATGGGAAGAGGATGGTGAAGGGAAACGGTAAGGGAAACGTATTATTCAACAAACCCAAGTGGAAGATGATATCTCTCATGCTGTTGCTATGCAGTTGCAAGCAAAAACAAATGAGGCTGACTTGAACACGAAGGGCTAACACGACCGTGTATATTTACATTCTGGACCGACGCCCACTGTGTCCAGTCCTTCCGATGAAGATACCGACTCTACTGAGGAGTCAGACGGCGAATGTGATGCAGAACATGACTCTGATGTGAATATGTGCATGGAGGATGATGTGGTCGCACTGGATGGCATTGATTTAGATGGTGATGTGCATATGAAGAGGGACTGTGACGATGAAGAGGAGAAAGATGAAGAGGAGAAAGATGAAGAGGAGGAAGATGAAGTGGAGGAGGATGAGGATGAGGAGGAGGATAGGGATGAGGATGATGGCAAAGAACCTCGGACGATTGGCCAGGGAGAGATTGTAAATACCTCCGCTGACAATTTACATACCATTGTAGACGATCAGCCAATCATGCTACCTGAGTAAGGCCTGGAATTCTGGGCGTGTACCGCATGGCCACATCCTGTGGCACCTGCCCTACGGCCACAAACCCCAGAGCCTTGCCCTTGACCACGAACTCCGGAGATTCATCCCCTCATTGGGCTGGAGCATTTGGGGCATCGGAAGCAATACAACTCTCGCACGACGGTCCTAACTCTGCCAGAAGTGAAGGCAGCCAGAAACGCATCGGATGAAGATGTGGATCAGTTGCTGCTCAGTGAATCGGCAGGTGGCGACAGTCTCCCCATCATCCCGATCCCTTATATCCCTCTCCCCAATGCAGCTTTCCCAGAAATGCGCCGAGATGGCTCATTAGACAAGGAGTGAACCAATCCTGGCATTGAAGTGAAGGTGATGGATGTTGCGTTTATGTTAGGGTCAACTTCTTGTCTTGTTCGGTTCCTTTGTTCTAACCAGTATATCTCGGGCATTGGGTATTACACATGCCGCGAGGATCTTGGATCGCTCAGGGTTTATTTCATTTATGGGTTTTGTATTGGTTTCATTTAATTCATAGTATTATGGGACATTGCGCATACAGCGTTTTAGCAACTCCTGGCATGTAAGGAACCTTCTTGTGATGGTTTGGAGGCTCAATAAATCTCTCAAGTATGCAGCAAGTATCATGAGCTTACAGACCAGGCTGCTCATGCCCAGCACCAACTTTGTTCCCTGTCTACAGTGTATACTCCGCTCCTCACATGACATCAACAATGACAGGGAAGACCCCTTTCCATTGCCCAGAGTTGTCTCGCCGTAAGATGTTCCCCTCAGACAGCTGGCGACTCAAAGATATCAAATGACATCATCCTGAACGTCTTCAAGTTGCACGACAGACGTTTCTGATGATTAGCAGCCCACCCCAACATGTTGAACCTCCTCAGCATTGTGAATTCAACGCTGATCAAGATTCAGTCGAAGACTTGGACAAGTTTCCCTACCTCAAACACGTTGATAATATTCCAGACTATCAGTCTCAATCACGGCCACCTCCTCTGCCGTGGATGGAAATATACACCGAGGCCAGTACTCCACTGATTGATTTCATTGCTGAGGCATGTGAGTGCGACACACAGGCTTGCCGTGAGACGAACCTACACAACAATCCCTGTTACCCATCTGCGACGCATGAAGAGTACAAATATATTCAGTGTGTGATCAAGAAAAAGGGCATGAAGCTGTACAAGGGCAATATTCTGAAGGGAGAACATGCTGCTCTTCGTTTCCGAAGCTTCAAAAACAGTGATAGCATCCAGAAGCCTGTGGCAGCCATGTCAGTTGATCACGCTCTTTGGGAGTGGGAACTACACACTCTCGGGGATATGAGATGGAATGACAATCACCGACGCCCAATGCAATACTGGAGTTTAGAGAACATCAAAAGCATGAGATGGTTGATGTGGCAGCCAGCGTACATTGAGCATTTCATTTACACTGCTCAGTGTTGCTTCATCAGCCATAAGCCCCAAATGTGCCTATATGCTGAAATGCACACCACAGACTGGTGGCAGTAGACACAGGTAAGGAACGATATTTGATGATAATAACATGCTAATTGAAGTTCAGTCAAGACTCAGTGTGGTGGATAGTCTGGTTACCTTCATCTTCAGTTCCGACAGAACACATTTCTCGAATTTTGCTATTGACAGGAAAGAGTGGCCTGTATATATGACAATTGGCAATGTAACTTCGAAGATCTACCAGATGCCCAGTACGCACACCGTTGAAATGGTCTCGCTCATGCCTATTCCGATCAAGGGCTGCAAGATTCCTCTGAAGTAGTCTGGATGAGCAGTGGCAAACTCACCACGAGGTGCCAAACAAAGTACTCTGGCAGGTACTCCAGCCTCTCAGATTAAAACAGAATCCCTGCACCGAGAGCGGCTATTACCAAGTTCTCTGTGCAGATGGCAACTTTAGGCATTGCAAACAAGTGTTTGCAGCACAGCTTGCAGATGGCCCAGAGTATAGCGTCCTACATCATCTTGACTGACATGTCTGTTGTGGTGCATGTGTCCAAAGAACGAACGTGGAGATTATGTCCCTCCTGATATGCAACACCCGAGGTAGGATTAAAACCTATAAAGAACACTAAGCAATGCCAACACCAAGGCAGCGAATGCTGGACTCTTGTCATGCCATGTTCACCGAGGATTGAATGAGTTTCGACATAGTCCTTGTATCATCAGTGACCTCCCTTAGCCCAACCTCTTCCATACAATGCAGATCGGCATACTTCACCACCTCCAAGAGTGGATTATCCACATGATGAAGACGCACGAACGGTTGAACATGTACAATGGCATCTGCTTATCCGTACCTACTTGCTACGAGTTCACAACATTCAATAGGTCATATAAGAAAGTTTCTCAATGGACTGGGAAGGAGATGAAGGAAATGAGACGGTACCTGCTCAGAGTTGTAACCCAGTCTGGACGAGGTGGAAGCACTGCTCAGCGTCCCATATTCAATTGCACAATTGAATACACACGGGCATTGGTAGAATTCTATATGTTTGCTTAATATAAATCACACGATGATCCAATATTGAGCTACATACATACATGATACGTTGCATTGTTTTTCACACTGTTGAAGATATTTTCTCACTTAGCCGAGTTGGCAAAAAGGCGATGTTCAAAGCCAATGCCTTGAGAACTGAACTTGTGAAGAAGCAAAAGATAGACGAGAAAACTAATGCTGTAACTTAGACTCCGTCCAAGAAGCGGCACAAAATGAATGCAATGCAGGATAATATCAGCCACGCGATTGATGTTTCCAATTGGTTAGATTCTGACAGCAACTTCCAAAAAATCCACTTAATAATTCATTGGGGCGAAAAGATTCATCCATATGGAGCCTTACAACAAGATTCTGCCGAGAGATATCAACAATCACATAAAATGAAGCTCAAGGACATTTGGAACGCCTCCAATCACAATCTCAACTACCTGCCATAAGTAATCAGCTTTCAGCGTCCCACTCTCTGCTTTGAAAACAGAGAGCTCAATTTCCAAGCCCTTGCTCAGCATCGGGAGAACAGCACTGCCTCCTGCATACTCCTCCCTTCCAATGCTGATCTGGCTACTCCGCTGAGCTCCCAGTCATATGCAAGCACTGATTCTTGCGACTCCAAACCCGCTGAGATGGAAAGCATCCTGACGCTATAATGAAAGACTCCAGACCATAACTTGACAATACCCAGAATGCAATGAACATCGAGGCAATTTTTAGCAGGATGAAGGAATGTATCACTCATAAGAGTGGTAACATGATGTGTATCTGGAATGAGCACCTTCAGGCAATGGAGCTTTGTATTTACCATGGAATTAAGGTCCACCTTCAGGGATCAGAAGGTGAACGGATATCAAAGATGTGTCAATGCACACACAGTCAGAGCTGGTGTGGAAGACTTCGATGGAAGGACTGGGTGTGGGTAAAGAATTGCCAGGGGAGGCGTCATGGAGCACTAAATGGACGTCTTCTGTGGCAACTGCAACAGCTATTCAAAATCAAGCTCCTATACGACGATGGATCCTTCATTGAGTTCTGCATAGCCTTGGCGCTCACCTCAATACCTGAAAACTCAGGTATCATCGATCCTGTTTGGAAATATGTTCAAGTGAGAAACGCACCGGCATCGATTACTTTGCAAGTTTTCAGTGTGGAAATCATTATTGGCAGCGCCTATGTCATTCCACAGATCGCTACTAGTAGTAAAACAGGCAATGGATGGAACAAATGATGGATTGTCAATCGCCACATAGATCTGGTAACTTGGAAGAAAGTGTATAAATAGTGAAGACAGAATTGCATCTTGCGTGCAGGTAGAAGGAACGTGAGGACAGATGTTGGCAGCATCACACATTACAATGCAATCCCGATTTAACCGTGTGCCCTATGAACCCATTCCGACATATGGTCACAGCTGGCCACAACGACCGAGTGTTTCTTTCAAATAGCAGACCGACAAAGTGAGCAAAAACAGTGAATGCACAATGTGGGCTTAATATGCAATGCGACGCATGGTATTGACACCGGGCACGGCGTAATCCCACACCGGGGTGATTCTGAAGGCACTGATGGGGCGCGTCGACTCTGGCGGAGCCATCCTGTCCTGATGGAACTATTTTTTGCTGTTGTGAGTATTTCTTGACTTCGGAGGGAGCTGATGAAAATGCAAGAGTGGAGCATAAGTAGGCAGGTGGGACAGAGATTGATACTATTAATGTAAGTGCTGATTGATTGAATAGAATTGATTATATTCCACGTAGCATTGGGTTCAAATTCTTGTCTGTGACATAACTAGTTTTTGCAATGGTTCCTACCTGCTAGTACAGTTCCAGGTTAGGGTTGGAACCGGAACTGAACCGTTGCGAATGTTCTTACCACACGATAACCCACACCATTGCAATTGGGCCGGTTATACGACCAAAAACCCGGCATTTCAACCTCACAACTTTGGCTCGAATTAAGTATCTGAGTTCTGATCATATCGTGACATGATCAATACGTAGATTGTGCAGAATTAGCTGCTCTTTGACCTCCCGCGTTCAGATTTGCGATCGGACCAATATTTGTTTAGTCGCTATCAAGAACTCACGAATTGCACCGAAAATTGGGCGTTTTTTCAAAGCCACTCAACCACTATTGGTGGGATCGTCAATCTGAAAGTGGGAGGTGACAGAGCCGTTAATTGCCTACAATCTACCGATTGATCATGTCATGATACGATCACAACTCAAATACTTGATTGGAGCCAAAGTTGCAGGAAGTATAATATGGAACCGCGGTCCAGGTACAACCCGGCCAAAAAGCCGCCGGTTTATGTCTGGTCCGGGTAACAACCTTGGCAAGACTACGCAGGTCGCGTTTTTTGGCCGGGTCTGAAACCAAACCAAACCGATCCGCCAACCAAAAACCGGACCGCTGGTGGGCAACCCAGACCAGTTGCTAACACTAGACCTAACTGACATCAAGATGAATTTGAGGTGTGTCGAAGTATGAGCCCATCTTCTCAACTCGCCTTGGAGCAACTGACAGAAATCAGTGAGGCCAAACCATAGACCAACCAACATGCAAGAGAGCTTCAGGGGCAAGTGGATGGCGAGGAAGTCCTCGATCCAGAACATGCCAGTTCAGTATTGAGCCTTATTCTCAACACAATATACAACCAATTTGAACTTGAGTGTCATGATGAGGCAGATTGGCTGATGAATACCCATCCAATTCGCCAATCTACACATGACCATGTTCTAGGCCAGCTTCATTCAATTGCAAGCCTGCCCGGAACTAAGTGTCGGCACATCAGGTTTCGGCCATATGGTTCATTGTAAGATGATGGGTTTGGGATGCTGATTTGCCAGCATCACTGGTGGCAGAGGAAATGGGTGTTGGAAAGACTTTCACATCAGTTGCAGCAGCAATGCTTTGGGAATAGGTGACTGAGACAGTTGTAATTGGGTTGCCACTGTCCAGTATATGGGGCGATACCCTTCACAAGGGGGGGGTGATATTGGTGCACAACCACTTTCGCGGCATTCTCAGTAAAGAACAAGAGTGGTATCCACTGCAGACATTGATTTCTGTGCGCCGCTGGCTGTTGGAGATACAGACAACATTATCTCACAGGCATGCATTGTTTATTTTGGCCCTTTAACCAATCTGGGTGGTTACAATACCAGCAGTGTTAGATACATTCAAGACAGTCATTGATTATATGACACACGAAACTGATTTCAAATTTGTCAACTTGTTGCACCCCGAAAATGTGAACCTTACTCACAAGGCGCTGAATACCAGTATTACTGAGCCAGTAAACTGATGGAATATGCACCTTGTGTCATATGATACGATAACATCCAGAACAACACTGTCAAGTAATGGCCAATGCCCACACTATTCTTGGAGTATTGAGATTTCTGATGTGTCGCAGTGGTACAAGACGAAATGTAGTGTGGGCAGGAAAATTGCACTCAATCCAAGAATTAGATTCATACATCAACTCACAGCAATACCGGAATTCCATTCACTCTATAACTGCTCTTTTCAGATTAGGTGGCTGTTTTTGAGGTGCAGCTGAGGATCCAGAGTATCATACTGTGATGGAAAGCACAGCGCCGTGTCACTGTATTCCACTGTAAAAAGTTGCATGAATGCCATCCAAAATGAAGCCACGACACTCAACAGGATTTGTCACCATGGCTGATGCAAATTGCAAAGCCCAGGACGGTCAGGAGGTGGTCAGAATCAATACTTGCAATGGGGAAGCCACTTCATCAGATACTGAAGGAAAATACACACCATGTGGACCTCAAATGGGCTGAAGAAGAGCAAGCTAAACTATCAATCCTTGTAGAGAAATTCACTTCACAGAGTGCTTCAGAAGCATGGAGCATCAGAAACAACTCTATTTTCCATCTGAATCACCCTGGTGTTCCGGATGGCTCTGCTGGCTCTGACGGAACCTTGTACCCTCTGACATAGAATTACACGCCTCCCGTCGCCCAGGCGACGGGTCATGTTGCATACTTACCTCTAATACTATTCGCCTTGTATACGGACCAGCAGAACGACACGTGTGTTACACTCTTCGCAGGGGCTGCAGTTATGCTGTAGCCGTTTACACAACGCCTGGCGATGTTTATGCCTTTATTCGGCCGATAGCCACATACCGCACTGTCATTTATGTTGAGCTGTGAGATTTTGTCACTTATTGCAATAGTCTTCACTGCGGATACATCGCTTGCCGTTGCATTTGCTTCACCATTAACATATTTTACATGTCTGAAATATACTGTCCAATCTTCACACTCTCTAGTACTATGCCCTCAGTCCTCCATATTCTGCATTGATCCATCATGGGCTTGCGATGATTCTTCCTCCGCATCCGTATCCGCATCGTTGCCATCCTCGCCTTCATGCTCATCGACATCACTGGTTCCCAGATGAGTCTTCCACATTCTGCGTTGATCCATCATCGGCTTGCGATGCTTCTTCCTCCTTTTCCGCATCCGTATCGGCGTCATCACCGTCCTTGCCCTCATATCCGTCGACATCACTGGTTCCCAGGTCAAACATCTATAGTACAGTCACGGGCCGTCATCGCCGGCTGACGGTGGGGATGGCATCGCGCTCGTCGCTTTGGTCACCTTCATCTTTGTAGTCCCCACTGCCCCCTGGCATCCCGGAATGCAGTTCGTCATCCATTCAATTGTTGTCTATCGGGATGTTTGGGTCATTGATTCCGATCTCAGGCTCCTCAAGCGCCACTTCGGAGGTCAAATATTGGAGAAGAATAGCATTGTCAACACACGCTGCTTCCACGCTGATGACCACGGCAGGCGTTGGGTTCTCCGCCTGTTGGATCTGACGCTTGACTGTAGCAAGAATGTTTTTATATAACCTCTGTTGATAGCTCTCCGGTAGTGTGTTCCGGGTATTCATCAACAATGTATACGTGTCTGCAACGCCAGGCGAGGTTAATAACTTGCGACCCATTGCATCGCAGCAGGATGCATTCTTACCACCGTCATTCTTATAATTGAAGTAGTTCGAGGGATCAGGTCTGTCCTCTTTCCGCATTGACTTGGAAGCTTTCGGATGAACACCTTTGTTCTTTTGCCACTCCAGGAGCACATGGCGCAATGCGGTGCAGGTAAACATGATCAGTGGCGAGGGTATACGACCGTCCTTGTCGTTAGTCATGGAATTATAAAATCTATCAGCATACTTATCATGGTTATTCGCCCGATGATAAAATTTGATGTAGATGAACCGTGCGATTGCTTCTGCCAGGATGTAAAGTGGACGCTGGCCATTCGTTAGCAGCTTTCGACTCTCTCTGCGTTGGATTTGGGCCGTGTACACCATCTTCCACACGCTTTGCTACAGGAAAAAGATACTTATTGTCTGCCAGAAGGGAATCAATTAGTTCCAAACTCTCTGTGGCGGATTCAAAGCGGTGGAGATCATAAAGCTCTGCTATGTTGTCCCTTGCTGATTGAATAAAATGATATTTAACCTTATCGACTTGTGTTCGAACCTGGTACCGGTTTGAGTGTCTAATATCCAACATGGGGCGTTGCTTCAGCATACCTCTTTCAAGATGTCCTTTGTGCGGGCCTCAAATGCTATGGACCAAATGTTGTTTTGCTGCATAGCGGTGTTCCAGTACGTCTCTATTATCTGCCAGTGTGGGCCTTCAGCTACTGCTTTTGAAACACATCGCGTTGCATACCTTACGGTCTCCAAGTCGCTTGCACTGATACACGACTGTATGTTCCACATGTACAGCTCCCGGAGTCTCCCTGTTGCAAACACAAGACGCGTCATGTCTGAGTGAACAAATCGATGGATGTTGTAAACTGCCGGAGACCATTGATCGAGGTGTAGACACCGCCTGTGGTTCCAATTGCCACTGCCTCTGTCTCTGGTTCTTTTCAGTAGCTAGTATTCGGAGTGGATTTGTAATGACCGCGCGGGCTGTTGGATTAGGGATGGGGGTAGGCAGGTTTTGAAGACCTCAGAGAGAAGTGGGACTGATAACAATGCTGGATGTGGGGCTGGATAACTTGATGTCTCATTGGGTCGAACAGATTTGTCGATCCGGAGTCTTGCAACAGTATTCTGCCAAGAGGCATGAACATGCACATAAAATGAACCTCAAGGACAGTTGGAATGCCTCCAATCACAAACTCAAATACCTGCCACAAGTAATCACCTTTTAGCGTCGCATTCTCTGCGTCGAAGTTAGAGAACTCAATCTCCAAGCCCTCGCTCAGCGTCAGGAGAACAGCGCTGCCGCATGCAAAGTCCTCCCTTCCGGTGCTGATCTGGCTGCCCCCCTAAGCCCCCAGTCATATGCGAAGCCCGAATTCATGGGACCCCAAAACCGCTGTGATGGAAAGCATCCTGATGCGATGATCAAAGACTTTAGAGCATTACTCGACAATACGCAAGACACAACGCACCACGTGTCAATATACAGTGGCACATGGGAGTATATCAAGCATAAGAGTCGTAACAAGACGTATATATCAGATGAACAACTGCACGCAACGGAGCTCTATATCTACCATGGTATTCAGGTTCAAGTTGAGGGTTTAGATGGTGAACGCATATATCAGATGCGTCGACGCACAGGGAGCAAGAGCAGGAGTGGAGGGGATCAACGGAACCACTGGGTGTGGGTAAAGCAATGCATGGGGAGGTGTTATGGCTCGCTGAATGGGCGTCTCCCGTGGTAACTGCAACGACTATTCAAAATCAAACTCCAAAACCAGGATGGAGCTTTCATTGAGTACTGGTTAGCGCTGGCGCTCACCACCATACCTGAAAACTCGGGTAACTTGGATCCGGTTTGGAAATTTGTACAAGTGAGAAAAGCACCGGCAGCCGTGGCTTTGCAAGTTGTCAGCATGGGAAATATTGTCGGCTGCGCGCACGTAGTTCCAGATATAGCTACTAGTTGTAAGGCATGTGACGGACGGAACGAGCGATGCATTGTTAATAGCCACATAGATCTGGCGACTTGGAATGATGTGTATAATTAGTAAAGAGAGAATTGCATTTTGCGCGCAGGTAGAAGGAACGCGAGGAGAGATATTCGCAGTGTCACCCATCGCATTGCAATCCCGATGGAAGCGCATACCGAATGAACCCATTCCGACGTATTCTCACAGTTGGCCACAACACCAGACTGATCATTTCAAATAGGAGACCGACAGAACACGATGAGACAGTGAAACAGTGATCAGAGGGCAATATACAACGTGAGGCGTTGTATCGACGCCGGGCGCGGAGTAATCCGCCCCCAGGTTGTCTCTCACGGTGCTGACGGAGCGCGTCCAGTCTGAAGGAGCCATTCCGCCCAAACGGAATATTTTTTTGCTGATGAGTGGGAACTGATGACATCCGGCATATCACTCATTGGTATTGGGAGACCCCGAGGATCAGAATCACGTTTCTTGACAATTGTACGATGAATGCCCACTCGATACTTAGGTGGATTCTCCAATTTTCTGATAGCTGAGTGACTCATTTCAGCTAATTCTTGTTAACGAACCGACGGAGTATCTCGATCATGATAAAGACAGTGCATCAAATGAGGTGCTTCTGTGCCAACCTGAAAGTATATAAAGTACCTTGCATCTTGTATCTCCTCCTCAACAGGCCTTGCTCATTTGTCCTCTGCCAGACCCAGTTTATCATTTGAAGTGGAGGCTCACCAAGTTTTTTGCAGATTATTTGGATATTTTGTTCATGTATGTGGAAATGGGCAATGATGACCACACAAAAATACAGCTCAAATTCAATGATTAGCGAAATGCCTCGGTATTCATGACTACACCTGATGTGGGTGGGATACACCTCAATCTCACAGCAGTTAACCATACGATATTAAATACAATGTTTGGGGTATTGAATAAGCAGTGGCTGGGAGTGCACGAGATATCCGACTGGGGGAAAACAGGGTTCCACATACATGGCTACTGAACACTGGACCCATTGGTTTTCATATCAGAGCACGTGATCTCCAGCAGCTCTCAGGAGTGGAACAGATGAAAGTCCTGAATGGGCTAATGAACGGACTGAATATTACAACGTCAATGATATAGCGGATTCTGGAGTATCGTCAGGCCCATATGATGTGCCTTGTGGAGCAAGGAGACTTTGTGCCATCAGATGGTGAGGATCAATTATAGTTATCAGAGCTGTGATATCAAGGTACATCTCGCTAAACATTCAATCAACACAATCTCACCAACTGATGAAAAATAGTCAAATGGTATAGAGAATACAGCGCAATTGAGGAGTATTGGTTAGAGTTTGATTCCATTTCATGTTAGTTAATTATAGTGATGAAGTCAATCATAAACAGATATCTGGTTGACTTAATCATGGCCTCATTTGGATGATCCAACAGGTGGTGGACAGCAGGTGTGTGTGGTTGATGGTGAACAAGGTCAAATTCCGTGGTGCCATATATTCTCTTGTAAAAATCTGTCAAAACTGCAGTCACGGCTCATATCTATCCTCTATTGTCTGTTTGAAATTGTGATACCAAAAACTGTTGACGGTATTCGAGTTTTCAGTCGTGCCTGAATGTTCAACACTTATTCCCATGCTTCCAAGCTTGTCAATTTTAGACACCCTGGGTAGGAGAGTCACGAAAGCATTCAGGCTGTTCACTGACTCAACAACATTGAATACTTCACACTCAACTGCACTTGAGAATTGCAGTCAACTTCTCAACTCTGCTGAGACAGATACAGCACTGTTTATCACAATCTATCCAAGGATAGAAACACTGCCTAAGCAATATCGAGTTGATGTATTGTATCCTAAGATGCGGCCCATGTATTTCCAAATCTACCCAAGGATTACAGCCGAGTATTTCCTCGCTCAGTAAAGATGTCCAGGTACACCCCAGATCCACTCTCCTATTGAGTTTGATCATCTCAGATTTGACACCACACGCATATTCTATTCAATGGCGAAATTTGTCAATCCGCCACTCATTAGTAACATGTAATCCCACTCCAGGCATACCTCTGAACAGTGTATCCCCACTTTGCATTTCCCTTGAACCATTCATTTTGCTCCATTCCAAGCATATTTTCTTCTTTCCTGAATGCTTTGAATCTGTGGCTACCAGCACACACTGTGTGGCATCTTTCATACACTAAATCTTTAGGTGCAGGCGCGGCTCATCCCGCTCAGGCCCAGCTAATATCTGAATCCAGGCATGATTGATATGGGATGGCCGCTGCTTAGATGTGCAAACGGTAATACTCAATGTCAACCCTTTCTTCTGGGGGAAGATATCCACCCTACGCTGACTGTAGATGCACAGCCCTGGGCGACAAGTAATCTCATTTAACAAGAATTTTGACCAAGAAGTATGTTCCGACCAGATATTACTACAATCCTAACAGAGCTTCTGTCGATCGGGCTCCGTAACCGAGCTGCAGCTTGAGACAGTGAACCAGAAAACACAGCATCTGCTCAGCAATTCTACAGATGACCAGCATCTCACGCTCATTTGTTTACCACACTTCCTCAAATTGGCTTCAATTCAGAATGCTTGTAATGCAGACTAATCTACATGTTGACTATCCTCTATATTTGGGCCGCCAAAATCCGTACCTTATAATAGATTATGTGAACCGATTTCCATTATGAGAGCTCGTTGAGATAGAATCTCATTGGCAGTCTCTCCTCAGGAGGTCAATCGGTGCCCAGCAAGCTCCCACCAACCGCGTATCTTGAACGCCTGAAGTTTGTGACAAATTATAAACAGATGATATCTGATTTCAGGCAATGTCCAATCGCAAGAGTGTATGAAGAACACATCGTGATGAAATGATCAGGTTAAGAAATAGCATTTTCTGAGCGTACAAGTAACTGTCGATCAAAGTAAGGCGAGTCTGCAATCCCAGCCAATACATTGGATTAGATCCTGCATGTTGACTCAATGCTCGCTGCACCTCGATTGCCCAGTATCAGATGCTGTTATTCGTCTTTCCGCTGTCAGATGAGGCCGTTTAACGCATTCATGTTGTTCTTTTGCACTGCCTTAATCCCCAATACTTATATTAAGTCAAAATTGTATTACTCGGACTAGTGTTAGCAATGGTTCCGGACTGTCACTTCGGGTGCAGGTCCCGGTCCAAACCAAACTGTTGCCAATCTGCCGGTCTGGGTTTTCAACAAATCTGAACCGTCAACACGGATACCGTTCAATGGTACACTCCCAACCCGTCCAAAGTGTGAGGGTTGTCACCAGGTCCCCCAGCGGGTCCATCAATAGATTTGTATAAGGCTCATGTATTTGTAGTTTGCTCATAGTATCTTATCAAAATCGCATTTTCAACAACCAATAATATGTTTCTGCATACTTTACAGCTTGCAATATCAATTATTTTGGAATCGGTGTTTTACGTTTGCTATATTGATTCTATGCCGATTGGGGTGTTGAATAATTGGGTTACGAACGCGAAGATTCATGCGATGCCTTGATTACCAAATCTGCAACAACTGAAGCTGTTGGCGCTCCATCGACGCACATTTTCAGGATGTGGCAGGGAGCATGTTGCTGTTGGTTTTACCAGTAAACGCTGCAAATATGTAATAAATGGAGGTCTACAATTAATCAGAACATAAATTACCCAAGATGCGAAGCAACAATTGTTGATGCTCCTTTGATACTGATTCTAAAAATGAGGCGGTGACCCTGTTGCTGGTCTTGAGGTCAATACAAGCTTCCGCTATATCGGTTATGCATATCAGCAACCAAATGAAGGTTAAATCACTGTATGTACAAAACCACAAATTGTTGACACTTGGTTGATGCTAATATTAATGGATTGTCCATTCAACATCTGCTGCCATCGATAATAGGTTTTATCATGATCTGAACTGATTTGTAGTCATTCAGACCGATTCAGAATTGGCCCTGTGGTAAAGCGGAGCTCAGTAACATTCTTGCACTGTTTGCACTCACACGACAAAAATTAATGTATCTTGCCAACAGCTTTAATATGCCTCCACTACATCTGTTTATCAACCGATATTCACAAGCTACTGCTTACCATTCGCACATGATTTATCGCCAACTAACACTTTCACTCAATGTACTTTAAGAAGCTGGTCAAACATTGATGCATTCTGCCCAAAGTGTTCTTGACACCCTTATTCCACTTCATTTTGATTGCATTCACCATCACCAACACGTTTTTAGCCTGTCTCTTTGACTTCTGGATAGGTCGAATCAATCTGGCAACATTTGGGGCAGCATTCACATGCCTCTGCTCTGGGCATTCCAGATCCTGGATGCCATTGTCTCACTCAATAGCTGATTCAACATCTGCTGCGCAATCATCTTTGCTGTCATTTGGATTATCCAAATTGCAATTCAAGTTAAGCCAATCGTTCGTGTCCAAAATACATTCAGGTGCGCAATCCTCATCACGTTCGACTGGATAATAGTTGATTCTTCTGGTACAGCAGTTATTCAATATTTGAATTCGTCCTCCAGGGAGGTCCTTTGCAAACAAAGCTGGTGGCAAAGGAGATCTTTCTGACAATTTCAATCCAGCCACACCATCATGTTGAAAGTGTAACCAGGATGCTTTGACAATCTCTTTGGTGTTCGAAATGTATCCTATGGTGGTCATCTTCTTGTTTTGAGGGTGAGATTCCTTCGAGGTAGGACGTAGTTTTTGGCTGCCCTGCCACATCTCCAAAAGGCCGTGAATCTTGGGTATTCTATACAATTTTCTTTCCTCCACCTGTTTGTTCATTTCCAGGTCGCTATCTGACTACGTGGTATCCAATGCTGGGTCCGCACCTGCCAACATCCCGTTATTGACTCAAGCAAACTACCTTACCACAACATTTTCGCGAAGGGTCTTACCTGTGGTTTTTGACTTCCTCCAGCCAATGAGATCCCGGCCAAGGAACAAACTGGCCTCCATTCCGATACCATGCATTATGATAGAGAATCTGTCACTTGCCACATCAGCAAAAAACAATTCCGTCAGCAAAGAATGGTGCTGTCAGAGTGGATTCGGTCAGTCAGAGCCATCAGTGACATTCCGGTGGCAGTGTACTTTGTGCCCGGCGTTAATGCCACTCGTAGAATTGCACATCGCCTTCCAATTACAGTTTCACTGTTTCTCCTCACTCTGTCAGTCACATATTATATGTGAACACTCTGGTGTTATTGTAATGACGACACGTGACTGTGGCGGGGTAACGGCCATTCTATATGGTCGGCTAGCCACGAGACTTGAATCTCTAGCAATATTCTTCCCTATACACCTATTTGCTATCACTCGAGTACACATTTGCAACCGTATACCTATAATTACCATATGTATGCCTACAAGACGGAACGCAGGTGTACGTACTTTTCTACTATTCTGGCATTTTCAGTAAACGGGTACGTTTCACTCACGGGATTTATGAGTTTTACCACTTTACTGATGTGCCAAATCATCAAGTCTACAATTGACATCACAGACCAAAAAATGACACATCGAAGCATGATTACTGAATACACTGATATCGATCGTTTCATCATTCAATTGAGCACCCTGATGGCACCGGAGATGTGTTCAGAGACCATTTGGCGTATGATACACATCACCAGCGATGACGACATTTATCACAACTACAGGCCACGACTATTCGATCCGTGCAATGAGAGAAACAGAATACGATAGAGATATTGAGTTGAACACCATTGATATGAGTCAATTGAGTGCAACCCTCAGCCAGAGAAGCTTCAATGGACAAAACGCGTCGCCGGCAAAGACGATTATCCTGAATATAGAATTCGACCCTATCAGAGAGAGAAATTGAATACCATTCCTACAAGTCAATTGACCGCGATCATCAGTCGGAGAACCTACAATCAATGACGCTATCTTACCCCTGAATCGGCAATACAGACAACCCATGGTGATATCAACAGACAATTGCGAGTCAGCACACCATGTATACCTATGACTCTAGCAACCATTAAGAAGCCTGGAGGACAGCGAAAACAACAAAGACAATTGGGAGAGTCTCAGAATGGCAGCGATATGAAATGCAACTTCCAACCATTCATCTCTGAATCTGCGATGAACACATCCAGCAATTCTAATAATTTCAACATTCCCGTCGAGACTTAGGTTTGCGAGGAAGCCCGCAATCATGCTGATGCAGACAAAGATGAAGATCATTCACCCCTCCCGGAAACTGAGGATCATCGCGGCCGAGTCGACATCTTGTCAAAGATCACTGGGGATGACCAAAAGGAGATGCTTCAGCAGGAACAGATGCTACCTAAACTACTATTCAAACAACAAGCCGAATGGAAGGAGGTGAGAACCCAAATGCTTTCCGAACTCGACCACAGCCAAGCCACCAACAGACCAGAGAATCCTGGAAATCAGTCCACAATCTTTACGATGTTTGACCCCATACAGTACTGCAGCGGAGCGAAAGAACTGGATACATTCCTCGAAACATTAAGATCAAACTTTGCTTCTCATATGCACCTATTGCCAAGATGCGATCACGATCAAGACAGAAAATAAGGTCCCATCTGAGTGGGCTAGCAACCTATGAGAGGCCAAGGACCCGTGTTTAGAGGATTTCGAACTCTTCACGAACAAGCTTCAAATGATGTACAGAGATAAAGATACGCGCCTCAATTCAGCCACAAAAGCCATGCAGGAGTACCAGCAACTACCAAACGAATCAGTCCGAGTTTATGTCAACTGCTTGAAAGGAAATGCAAGGAGAGCCAGCATTGACCTTATAATACACGAACTGGTCCTATACGACATGGCAGGGGCGGGCCTGCAGCACGCACTTAAGACGAAAGTCAGGCCTTGGATCTCCACCAGCAAAGACAGGTTCGACACACTCGACCAACTCTTCGACTGTGCGGCGGCCTTGGAGTTCAACCCGGACGACAAAAAGCCCGGGGGATAGCAACAGCAATGGCAAACAGGGGAGTCTCAGCAAGATGGCAATAAGAAACGTAATTTTCGACCATCAATCTCTGAACCTGCGGAAAACACTTCCAGCAATTCCAATAATTCCGGCACCAGTAATTCAACATCGGTCAAGTCCAATAAGCCCAGTGGAGCCAGCCGTGCCAACTATATTACAGTGCCGTGGCTTTCAAAGCAATCTACGAAAGCCAAAAGGCAAGCTGGCAATGCACTCGCTGCGGCAGCGCAGACCACTATACCTTATTTGCAACATTCGTTGAGATACAACCGCACCGAATCTCCTTAGAGTCAAGAGTCACTCTGAAAGGTCGGGCACTGATGTGAAGCCAATATCTATATGGCACACAGACACCTGATTCGGCACATATCATCCATGAAGTCCTTGTACGAAATATACCCGGCAACATGCAGCAAGTCAAAGCACTAATCAACTGCGGTGCAATGAGCATCATTATATCACCGAGCCTACTTAGGAAATTGGAGCCACCATACAAACCACCATTCACCTTCACCCTGGCCCGGGGATTATATCTGCAAAGGAGAGCCGCAGAGGAAATCTCTTGGTTCAGTATTTGAATACCGTAAACTGGTTGACGAATCGGAGGTTTTAGTTAGTCATTCCGATGAAGGTATACGACCTAGTCTCTGGCTTGCCATAGAGAGAAACCCGGATATCGACTAGAGCAATGGTCGATTGACAGCCATATGAACTCCTAATGGATCGCAAAGGGTGATGATTCCAGAAGCCGATCACGCAAGTCTGCCGGAACACGGTTAGTTAACCAAAAATGGTGTGCCTTCCCTGGTATACAACTACTCGGGGCTACCGCATTCGATCATCTGTTCGCTGGTAAGTGGTCGAGGCATTTGCCATATGGCTTGGTGAATCTCAAGGGTTTCTGGGAGCATCGCGGCAAGGCATCACCGAAAGTGAGAGAACCGCCAGAATGCTGAATGCCCGAGCAGGAGCAGCGGCGGCAGTTCTGGCAGAAGAGTGGCACAGTGACGGTACTTGAATGACTGTTACCGGCTCGCTGAGACACGAAGGGCGAAACTGGACAACAGGGGTGGTCTATTGCGATGAACCATCTGATCCAGCCAACCCTGGACCCCTACCCATCTCCACTCCGCCAGAGCATGCTACAATGCAGAATGCAGAAAAGGCCAATGAGAATAGGAACAGACATTGTTAACATGGAGATGGTAACGACAGATGATAGGGGTCATATCCCAGCACAATATCAAGATTTAACAATATTAAGATTGTTGTATCCTCGTGAAATACAAGGACTATGTGGATGTATGAAGCAAAGATATGGCAACTCTTGCACCGCAGCTTTCAAGGCATCCAAAGGGAATTTGTGAGGAAGAGCGCCGTAGGAAGAGGGTGAGAGGAAATGACAGGGTACCTCGCCATGAAGAACCATACATATTGTGTGGATTTACGCAATCACCGAAAGAACCAGTGAGATCACGGGCTGGGACAGTTAGAGTTCATCACTGCCTGCGACAGCACCGATCTCATTTGCGAAGCACGAGCACGGCGAACGGCGGCTGTGTGTGGACTACCGAGCTCTTAATCACGCCCCGTTGAAAAACTAAAATCCTCTCCCACTGATCTCGGAGATCCTCGACAGGATCTCGGGAATGCCTAACATCTAATCCAAATCAAGGAAGGCGACAAGTACAAAACCGGGTTTCGCACCCGGTACAGGCAGTTCGAGCACCCAGTCATGCCGTTCGGGTTGACGAACGCACCAGCTACCATATTAGAAAGCAACAATACCAATTAGAAGAGATAAGTCGTCGGCAGAGCAACGACCTTTAATGGGAGGGCTGACCCTACGGGAACCAAAATCCTCATATACTATGACCCTATCAGAGGTGCCGGAATCAAGACAGAGTGCACTTAATGACAGAGAAGTCCAGCAGCACCCAGAGAGCGACAATGAATGCACCCAGAGAGCGGGGATAAGCATACCAGAAGAATCAACATACGCACATAGCATCCGGAGGATGATAAGCCCACCTAGGGAATTCACAACCAAAGCCCAAAGTCAGACAACCAGAACATTCCAGGCAAAGTCTGAAAAGGTGAAAAGATGTTGAAAGGTCAACACGAAGCTAGTCGAAACACGAAGCAAGTCGAAACACAAAACAGGGCAATGACCAAAGCGAGTAAAAAAGCAAGGCCAAAGCATGTGGAAAAATAAGACAAAAGCAAGAGCAAAAATGACACAGAGGCAAGTGAAAAAATTAGACGAAGCAAGTCGACCAAGACCAGCCCAAAGACAAGCGAAGTCGAAGACCTCAGAAGTCCTGAGGCAAAGGCAGCCGAAAGCTGTGTCGGTCAACAAAGAGACATCCTGAAGAGGATCACGAAAAGTGTACCAAAGTTCATCAGTCTACCGAACCACGACGGCAATCAACATCCTATTTGAGTCTAAGTCGTCGATGGGGCAACGAACTTCAAAAGAGGGGATGACTATGTCAAAAAACACGTCCTACTGACAAGCCAAGAGCCCACCGGGAGGCAGTCTACCAAGACACACACTGAGAAGTCGACCAAGAAGTCTACTGAGAAGTCGACCAGTCAAGTCGTACCATGAAGCCAAAAACCCACTGGGATGGAATCTACTCTGACGCACCGAGAAGTCGACCAGCAAAGTCTACCACGTTGACCAACATTTCACTGAAGCTGCCTATCCAAAGCGCAATCAGAAGTTGACCGTAAAGTCTACCAAGTCGATCAAGATTCTATTGAAGCCTCCTTTTGAGAGCTAAACCATACAGTCAACTGGATTGTCACCGAAGCAGACTTCCAAAGACGGCTTCCTAGTTAACCAGCAGTTGGAAGGCAAGGCCACTTACCGATGACTACTGCTTGACATATATTGGACGAAGCACTGCACAAAGGCTCAAGTGAGTGCAGGCATGCTTGAATTTGATAAGTATAACCATCTTTGGAGCAGCTCACTTGTTAGATGTCGATTAATACAACGTGACTACATGTAATGCAATTGACGTATACAATCAATGATCACACAAGGCTACAACTGATGCCTGCAGCGAAAGCTCCCATCGATGCCAAGCCACGCGCGGAAGCTCTACCATCCTGCCAATTCTGACATTGTCTTATGCCGAGATATATGGGAATGATGGTCATTGAACCATGGGTTAAGAACTTGAGAGAATGGAGGACGGGATCACATTTGGATGTTTCTTGTTTCACTCTTCTCTTCTTCGCTTCTTTTGATCTCAGCCTGGTACCAATGGCGTCGGCATGGGTTTTTACCACCTGCTAATGGATGTGGAGTTTCCCCATGCGCCAGAACCGCTGAATGGTTGCCATTGAGCTGTACCAATCGGTAGCGGAACTTATAATTTTGTACGAGTACATACGCAGCATGAATATATACTGCCTACTCTCCTTTCCTTTTGTCTTGTACAGTTTATGCAGCCCAGGAGGTCTGTGCCTAAAGTGGGGGATAATGTAACGCCGACAGGTGACTGTGGCTGGAGAACGACCATTCTATATAGTCGGCTCACCCAGAGACATCTATCTCTAGCGATGAGCTTATCTATACACCTATTTACTATCACTCGAGTCCACGTTTGCATCCGTATACCTATAATTACCATATGTATGCCTACAAGGCCGAACGCTGGCGTACGTGCCCTTACTGTTGTGTCCAACTGTGACCATACATCAGAAATGGTTCATTGGGCATACTCTGGCAGTGGGATTGCGCTGCGATGGGTGACACTGCGAAAACCCCTCGTTGCATTCCTTCTACCTGTGCGCACAATGCAATTCTCTCTTTACCAATTATACACATCATTCCATGTCACCAGGTCTATGTGGCTATTGACAATCCAGCACTTGTTCCGTCAGTCTCCTGTGTAACTACTACTTGCTATCCCTGGAATTATATGTGTGCAGCCGACAATGTTTCCCAGGCTGACAACTTGCAAAGAAACTGCTACTAGTGCTTGTGTTACTTGTACAAATTTTGAGATGGGATCCAAGTTACCCGAGCTTTCAGATATTGTAGTAAGCGCCAGGGCTAATCAGTACTCAACGAAAGCTCCATCCTTGTTCAAGAGCTTGATATTGAATAGCCATTGCAGTTGCCATGGGAGACGACTATTCAATGCACAATATAATGTGCTTGGCCGTTGGTTGACCCACACCCAGTCGTTCCGTTGGTCCCCTCCACACTAGCTCTGGCTTCCTGTGCATCGGCAAATCTGAGATATGGGTTCACCTTCTAAACCCTCAACTTGAACCATAATACCATGGAAAATAGAGAGCAATATTGGGTGCAGTTATTCATCCGATATATACGTAGACTTACGACTGTTATGGTTGATTACCTCCCGCGTGCTGTTGTAAATTGTTACTCGGTGTGTCGCGTCTTGCATATTGTTGAGAAGTGCTGCGCAGTGTGTGATCATTGCATCAGAATACTTACAATCACGGCTATTTTGGGGTCCCATGAATTCGGGCTTTGCATATGACTGTGCGCTCAGGGGGCCACCCTGATCAGCACCGGAAGGGAGGACTTGGCAGCTGGCAGCGCTGGTCTTTCAATGCTGAGTGAGGGCTTCCCGATCGAGCTCTCCCATTTCGAAGCTGAAAATGCGATACTTAAAGGTGATTACTTGCGGCTGGTAGTTGAGATTGTGATTGGATGCGTGCCAACTGTCCTTGAGATTTGTTGTATGAGCTTGTTCATGTCTCTCAGAAGAATACTATTGCAAGGCTTCATATGGACAAATCTGTTTGACCCGGTGACACATCCAGTGGATCTTTGGACAGTTGAAGTCGGCATCTAACTCCTAGGAACCATCTATCCTGTGACTGATATAATACCTCCAGGCATTCATTTCCTGCTGCTTCTTGGACTGCATCCAAGTTTCAGGATTTGTTTCGTTGGGTACCTTTGGCTTCTTCAGAGGCTCCGTTCTCATGGTATTGGAGTTTGCCTTCGCCTTTTTGCCGGCTCACCGAAGTAAGAAAATATCTTTGAAGCTGTGACAACGACGCAACGCATCTTCCATGTAGCTCAATGTTGCATCATCATGAGATTCATATCGAGCATACATATAGAAGTTTGACAATGCCTGTGTGCAGTCAATTGCGCAATTGAATATGGGACACTGAGCGGGGCTTCCTCCTCACAGAGACGAGTTACAACACCAGGCTGGTACCGACTATTTTCCTTCATCTCGTTTCTACTACATTCAGTAACGTCCTCATATGACTCAGTTTTTGGTGTGAGGTCGTGATAAGCAGGCACGGAAAACCATAGTGCATTGTACTTGTCAAGCCGTTGGTGCGCCTTCATCAAGTGGAAAATTCACTTTTGGAGGTGATTAAGTATGCAGATCTGCATTGTATGGAGGAGTTCGGGCTGCAGGAGGTTACTCATGATACAGGGAATATGTCGAAATACGCTGAATCTTCAGTGTACTTAGCATGACGAGAGTTTGGCACCGGCTGCATTGGTGTTGGCATAGCTGATCTTTCAGTATAGGTTATGATCCCGCCAGGGGTGTGGCTTGTCAGGAGGGACATCATCTCCAAGTTCATTCTTTGGGCACTCGCACCAAAAACAGACATGCTGCTCGAGAATATGTAGGTTACAATACTCAGGGCAATCTGCAAACCATGGTGATAATACCGGTTTGCAATGCCTGAAATTGCCATCTGTTCAGAGAACGTTCAAATACCCACATTTGGCGCTAGGATTGTTTTTAAACATTAGAGGTTGTAGTACCCGGCAAAGTACCTCAGTCAGCATCTTTTGGTTTGTTCGCAGCTGTTCATCCAGCCTCTCCTGAGGAATATTCCCATTATCGATCCATATCGGCAGGCGTGCAACCCGTATCACCCTGTTCGTTGAGGGCATCTGGCAGATCTTCGAAGAGAGATTGCCAATTGTGATGTATGCAGTCCACTCTGTCTTTTTGCTAGCAAAATTGGAGAGATGTGTTCCGTCAGACGTGAAGATCAAGAGAACAAGTGTATCCCACACTCTGAGCGCAAACTTACTGTCGGTTAGGAAGTCATCATTCTCAGGTATCTCTTCTCACCTGTGCCTCCCACCACCAGTCTGCAGTGTGCGTTTCGGTATAGAGGCATTTCGATGGCATATCGCTATTAAAGCAACGCTGAGGGGCGTAAATGAGATCCTCGGCATATACTGGTGGCCATATCAGCCATCTCCTGCTTTTGATAATGTCCCGACTCCAGTATTTGATGGGGCGTTGGTGATTGTCATTCTGTTTCATATCCTCGAGAGTGTGTACTTCCAACTCCCCAAGAGCTTGATCTTATGGCATGCTAGCCCCGAGCATCTTGATGCCACCCCCGGGTTTGAAGCTTGGGCAACACAGAGCGGTGTTTTCTTCCTCCAGTATGTTGTTATACTACGTCTTCATGCCCTTCTTCATGATCCCACACTGGCTATATTTGTACTCTTCAGGCGTCGCAAATGGGTAGAAGGGTTTGGTTTGTCAGTTTGTTTTAAGGCAATGCTGAGCGTCGCGTTCCCATAGCTGAGCAATGTAATCACTCAGCAGAAACCGGCTACGGGGTATATTTCTGTCAGCGGGAGAATAGGTGGCGTCGGTTAAGATTATTTGTCTGCAATGTTGTCAAGGTGTTGGAGGTAGGGAAACACGTCAACGTCTTCGACTAAATCTTTGTTAGCGTTGTATTCACAACGCTGAGCGTATTGAACGCGTTGGGGTGTGCTGGGAGCAGTCAGATTCTTCTTGTATGGAACATTAAGGTATTCTTGATGCTGTTATTTGATATGTTTAAGTCAGCAGCTGTCTGAGGCAAACGTCTTTCTGCATGAAAAGGTGGGGCATCGGAAAGTGGTCTTCTCTCACATTGTCGATAACATACGAGGAGTGGGGTATTCACTGTATAACGGGTCATAAGTTGGTGCTGGGCCTGAGCAGTCTTCTGTGGACATATGCTCACGATACTTTCAGCTAACTTGAGAGATTCATTGAGCCACAACACCATGACAAGGAGGTTCCTTACATGCAGGGAGTTGCAAAAACACTCTACGTGTGATGTCCCATAATAATATGAATAACATTCGAAAAAAACCCTGAGCAATCCAAAAACCTCGCGAGGTGTGTAATAATCCATGCCTCAAATACATAGATTATAACAAAGCAAAGTAACAAGCCCACAGCCCTAACCTGAATGCACTAATTACGTCCATGCGTGCCTTAATGCATGTCTGAGATTAGTAGATTACAGTTAAGGAAACCCACAAGACAAGAATCCGACCCTAATCCAAACACAGGGCTCCTCTTCAACACGAGAACTAGTTCACTCCTTGCCTACCGAGCCATCCAGGTGTGCCTCAGTGAGAGGGAAATTGGTGAGACTATCGCCACCTGCTGATTTGCTGAGTAGCTGCTGTTCCACATCGACATCTGTGGGGTTTGTGGCTGCCTGAGCTTTTCCCAGAGTTGGCGCCACTGGGCGAGGTTATTGCAGCGTCACAAGCACCAAAAACTCTTCCCCACTGAGGGAATGAGTTTCTGAAGTTTGTGGTCGTGGTTGAGGCACCAGGGTTGTTGGCCGTCGGGTACATGCCGGAGGTTCTGACGGTGCAGTGTTCTCGCCCATCTCCTGGCCATGCTCAGGTAGCATCGTTGGCTAATCGTCTACCATGGTATCAACATCATCAGCCAATGTATTCACCATCCCTCCCTGGCCAAATGTCCAAGGGTCTTTGCCATCATCCTCATCCTCATCCTCATCCTCATCCTCCTCCACCGCATCATCCTCCTCTTTATCTGCCTCCTCTTCATTGTGACCATCCCTGTCCATATCCACGTCGCCATCTCTATCAATGCCATATGGTGTGTCCACAATATCCTCCAGGTGCATATGCTCATCAGAGTCATGTTCTGGGTCAGATTCGCCGTCCGACTCCTCGGTAGAGTCAGTATCATCATGTGAAGAAATTGACTCAGCAGGATGCTCTAAATATACCCGCCCTTGGTAGCCCTCCGTGTCCCATTCCCCCTGCTCCCAGTAGTCATTCCACCGCTCTGCGTCGTTTTATCTCTTGCTGTTTGTTTAACAATACTTTTCCATTTCCCTTTCCCATTACCCATCCCCTATCCCTTCACTTCCTCTGTTGCCTTCCCCTTCCCCTTCCCGTTCTCAGTCGCCTTCCATTTCCCATTCCCATCTTTCGCCCTCTTTCTTTTCCCTGTTCTTTTCTCACCGCCCTGCGTGTCCTCCTCACCCTTGCCGTCATCATTGTAATTGCCATCGCTAGGACAGCTCATCCCACCACTCGGTGATCCAGGATCCGCCCAGTTCTCATCATTATCATCCTCCTCGAGTATCTCATCCCAATTCAGTAGTCCAATGGCAAGGATGGCGCCTGCTTTGTACTGCCGGCAACTCGGCGGCTCGATCTTTGCACGGAGAGCATTGTTACCCTACCAAGAAAAACACTCAGTGGTGTGTTGAACCATCTCCGAGCTGGTTGTCTGCAAACTGGAGCGATCGACTGGATCCCCGAAGGCATACGCGTTTTGCCACCTACAATTGTTCATTTGGTTACAGGTTTTGTCATACATTTGCCCCATATATGAGCGGAATACAACCTACCACTCCGAATAAAGTGAACTCCTGCTCCTGCGGTGCGGTCACATTAGCTGGAATTGTGAAAAGTGACGAGTCGTGACTGGATCAGGAAAGATTATATCATAAAGGAGGTCCCATTCCCTCTGATCCTTGACGCATCTCTCAAACAATGTAGATCCGGATGAGTCCACAGATGAGTTCTGAGTTGAATCGCTATATACGGTCCCAATCCAATGAAAGGCGTCAATTTATAACCAATGTCTGCATCTTTGCCCCAGCCTTCACGTTACCTTTGCTGCTACCCTTTGAGGCAATCGCTGTGAGTAGAAGATACATCGACCTCCAAAGCTCTGGCATTATGATACAGTTGCATGTAGCGGATGGAACCCCAGAGAGAAAGTACAATGGTGTGTAGGTTATCGGGTGTGTTGTGGAATCAGAGGTGTTGTTTTGTGCAAGTCCCGTGATGTCCAGATCAGGATGATGGCGTTCTGTATAATACGGGAGGCAAAGAGAATGGAGGTGTAGGCGGGAAGAAGGGATGAATATACTAAAGTTCCTGCGAGTTCTTGGTACAACATGAGCGTTTTGTTGGTTAAAGAACACAAAATAGCCAAGTATTCATCATGCACAACCACCAGGCACCTCATGAACGACAAGCCGTGAGATGATATTTAGTACTCCCGGTGTAGACAGTTTGTGAAGTGGAGCATTGCTTTTGCATCACACACCATTTTTACCACTCAGACCTTGTGCACCTTAGAGCACACTGAGTAGTGCTCAGGTTGTCCCAACTGTGCAACAATCCACCACAGCTACCAACACGCCTAGTGGTGGAAAAAGCACATGCAACTGATATCATAGGATGGAGAATACGTCATTGTTCACTCTACGAGGCTTTTTCCTCTGACAAAAGGGGATTTCTACCGTGAAGCTGAAGATATACACAATCAATGGTTGGAAGTCTTGTGCCAAGATCGAGTGCCATACTATGATAAGTGTGCCAAGAAGGCATAAATACCCTTCAAGTGGTGCAAATAGACCTTCAGACATTGCTGTAACAGTGAACATCAATGCTGAGTTTATTCTGTTCGCAGTTAACCCCATAATTGAATACTTTTCAAGGGATGTCGTCCCCGAGTATTGTCACAGGAGATACTGATTTAGGGTATAGCGTGTTAAACACTGCTGTTACCCTTCTTTTCGAATCCCTCCCTGGTCACTCCACAGGAGTCTACCTCGCCTGCCGTTGAATACGCATGCGGAGGAAATTATGCATATATTCCTAACATCAAACATCTATATTGGACTATGCCTTCCCAAAGCCCTCAACCTGACACAATTCCGGCGGTACGAATTGTTCAGAAAGAACAAAACCATAGATTATCGGGTGATTCTCAGGTTCCCCCTGCTAAGATACATGTTTCTATACCGGCTTGTGAGAGGGATGCTCCTGAAGGAGGGAGTTCTGAAGCCTCTTCATTCCCTGGTCAGAACTCCAGCCCCTCATTGTTGCTGAACAATTCTGGTGTGGCAGATATCACTCAATGTGCGACTTTCTCCCTGTCTGCAACACAGGGACGGTCAATGATTACTCCAACCGCCATACAGAGTACAACTTGTCATAGCACACCAGCACCCAGAGAAACCTCAAAGACAGACTGAATGCATTGCATTCTGTCCAGGCTCGCATGCGGCATTGCTAGCCTTCCAACTCATCTCAGCGGTTTTGAAAACGTGCCTACCGCCATCCCTAATCCAAAAGCCTGCGCCACCATTACAAATCCACCGCCAACAGAAGCTATAGAAAGGAATGATAGAAAGAGGCAGTGGCAATTGCAACTGCAGGCAGTATCTACACCTCGATCAGTGGTCTCCGGCAGTCTCAGCGTCCATTATGATGTCAACACTGACATGGTCCTTCTTGTATTGGCAATGAGCAGACTGATGCAGCTCAATCTGTGAAATACAGAGCTGTTAATCAGTGCAAGTGACTTGGAGATGTTAAGTTGTGCAACGTGACGTGCTGCGAAAGCATTAGCTAAAGCCCCACACTGGTAGATAATAGAGATGTGCTGGAACACTGCTATGCAGCAAAACAACATTAGGTCCCTAGCATTTGAGGCATGTACAATGAAGATCTTGAAAGAGGTATGCTGAAGGAATTGCTCAAGTTGGATATTACACACTCAAACTGGTACCAGATTCGAGCACAAGTCCAAAATGTTACATCCCATTTTTTTCAATCCGCAAGGGACCATATAGCAGAGCTTTATGATCTCCACCGCTATGAATCCGGCGCAAAGGGTTGGAAATTCATTCATTCCGTACTGCCAGATACTAAGTATCTTTCTCCGGTACCAGAGCATGTGGAAGGTGGTATATATGGTCCAAATCCAAAACTGGGAGATTCAAGAGCTACTAACGAATTGCCAGCATACACAAGGCACCTCATGAACGTGAAGCCTCAAGACGAGCTTCAGTACTCTTGGTGAGGACAGTTTACAATGCCAGGCGTTGCTTTTGCATCACATACCACTTTTACCGCTCAGACATCGTGTATCTTGCAGCAAACTGAGTTGTTTTCTGGGTATCCGAACTTTGCAACCATCCAAAACGGCTACCAACGTGCCGAGCAATGGCAACAGCACACGCAACTGATGTCTGAGGATAGAAAATACCTCACTGTTTGCAAGTTTGCGATGCATTGACCTCTGCCAAGGGGGGATTTCCATGGGGAAGCGGAAGATATACATAATCTATGGCTCGAAGTATTGAGCCAAAGACCAGCGCAATTCTATGATAACTGCACCAAGAAGGGATTAACACCCTTCAAGCCGTACAATTATGCCTTCAGACATTGCGGTAACAGTCAGTATCAATGCTGTGTCTAATCTGATGGCTGTTCACCCCATGATTGAATGCTTTTCAAGGGATCTCGTGCCCAAGTATTGTCAGGGTTTAGAGTCTGCAGCAGTCTACATTGCGCCTCCCATTTTTGCCGAATCCATGCCTGGTCGCTCAAATAGAAGTTTACCTAGCCTGCCGTTGGATATGCATTCAGAGGAAATAACTGCTATGTTCTTAGTGGTGAACATCTATTGTACTTTGCCTTCCGAAAGCCCTTATACTGACACGACTTCGGAAGTATGAACTGTTCTAATCCATTCTAATCGTCACAATCAATCAAACCTTGGGCCTTCCAGGACATTCTCAGCTTCCGCCTGCTAATGGATGTGTTTGCGTACCGCCTGGCGAGAGGGATTGCCGTCAAGGAGGGAGTTCCGTTGCCTCTGCAATCCAATGTCAAAACTGCACCCCCTCATCTTTGCAGAACAATTCTCTTGTTGCTGAAATCACTCAACATGTAACATCCACCAATTCTGCTACAAAGCAAAGGTTAAAAAACACTCCAACCACCATGCCAGGTACAAGCAGTCATAGCATACCAGCACCCGGAGGAACCACACAGACAGACTGAACAGGTTGCGTTGTATCCAGCCCCACATCCGGCTTTGTTATCACTCCCACTCCTCCCAGCAGTCATGAATACCGGACTACGCGCTTCCCTAATTCAGAAGCACATGCGATCATTACAAATCCATTGCAAACGCGAGCTAACGAAAAGAATTCTAGCCAGCAAAAGTCGCAATTGCAACCGCAGGTGGAGTCTACACATTGATCAATGGTCTCCGGCTGTCGCAGCATCCATCGCATTGTTCACTTAGATATGACGAGTCTTGTATTTCCAACTGGCAGATTCTTGGAGCTCTACAAGTGGAACAGACGGCCATGTATGAGTGCAAGGGACATCAAAAGGGTAAGTTATGCAACGTGACATGATGCGAAAGTATTAGCTGAAGCCCCACACTGGTAGATAATAGAGACGTACTGGAACACCGCAATGCAGCAAAACACCACTTGGTCCATAGCATTTGAGGCACACACAAAGGAGATCTTGCAAGAAGTATGCTGAAGCAATGGCCTAAGTCGGATATTACATGCTCAAACGGGTACCAGGTTCAATCACAAGTCCATAAGGTTAAATCCCAATTCATTCAATTAGCAAGGGACATGATAGCAGAGCTTTATGATCTCCACTGCTTTGAATCTGACACAGAGTGTTTGGAATTCATTGATTCCCTTCTGGCAGACAATAAATATCTTTTACTGGTGGCTGAGCATGTGGAAGGTGGTGTATGCAGTCCAAACCCAACACGGAAAGAGTCAAAAGCTGCTAAAGAATGGCCAGAGTGCGCTTTACTTCCTGGCAGAAGCAATCCTATTGTTTATCCACATCGAATTTTATCATTGGGCGAATAACTACTGAAAGTATGCAGATGGATTTTATAATTCCATGATTAACGATAAGAACAGTCATATACCCTTGCCACTGATTATGTTTACCTGCACCCCATGGCACCATGCTCTCCTGGAGTGGCAAGAGAACAAAGGTGTTCATCTGAAAGCTTTGAAGGCGAATCTGAAAGTGGACAGACCTAATTGCTTGAACTACATCAACTAGAAGAACGATGGTAGTCAAAAGGCATCGTGCTGCGCTGCAATGGGTCGCAAGTTGTTGACATCACCCGGTATTGCAGTCATGTATCCAGACTCGATAAATACCTAGATAACACTATCGGAGAGCTACCCACAGTCGGTGAATAGAATTCCTCTTGCTACAGTCAAGCTTCGGATCCAACCAGCGGAGAACTCAACGCCTGCCGAGGTCATCAACACAGAAGCAGCGTATCTTGAGAATGCTATTTTTCTTGGCTATTTGATCTCCAAGGTGGCACTTGAGGAGCGTAACATTGGAAGCACAGACCAAAAAATCCCAATAGCGAACAATTGTACGGATGGCGATTAGCATTTTGGGATGCCAGTGAGCTGCGAGAATCACGAAGATGAAGGTGACGAAATCAACGAGATTGATGCCATCCCTACTGCAAGCTGGCGATGATGAGCAGTAACTGAACTTCAGAGGTTTGACCTGGGAACCCGTGATGTCGATAGGTATGAGCCCAATGATGGCGACAATGGGGATGCGGGTGAGAAGGAAGAAGTATTGCAACCTAATGATTGATTAATGCTGACTTTGGAGGACTGAGGGTATAGTACTAGAGAATGTGAAGATTGTACAGTACATTTTAGACCTCTAAAATACGATAATGGCGAAGCAAATGAAACAGCAAGCGATTTATCCGAAGCGAAGACTGTATTATAATCAGTGATGAGATGTCAAAGGTAAACATATTTGGGAGAGTACGGCATCCGATAAATACCAATGGCAGAGAGGTAAAATGTGGCAATGAGCCGGAGAAAGGCATACACAGCGCTCGGCATTCGGTAAATGGCTACGGCGTCAGTGGAGCCTGCGCGAACAGTGTAAGAGGTGTGTCGTCCTGATGGTACGTATATGCCACTACATTCCAGATACAATTCAAAGAAAGCCTGACATTGGAGCTGCAACAGTTACTGGAGTATTATACAACACGACGCCTCACAAGAATGAGAGACATGGAATGATAGCTGCCGCAGGTGCAGTATCCAATTTGACTAGATGGATGGGCAACGGGTTGCATTTGATTCACCGTCAATGGGTACGAGGTGCAGCCAAAGCTGTCAGGGCCGTCAGGACCACCCGGGTGTTCCTGATGGGATCTAGGTTTGTTGCTAATACACATTGGGGAGATCAGCAAACTCTGAGTGTATGTCATCCTGTTGACGCCACAAGTCGGCTATGTCTAGTATCCAAAATGTAATGCTAATCTCCATTGGGTTGAAGTGGTAATCATTGAAATTTGGATCAATATGCACCAAGTGATTTGGTGGTTCAGGCGGTGAATTCAAATAGAGCCTGGCGGCAATCAATCAGCATGCTGCACAATAGCTTTGTCCAGGTGTCGTTTCAACCACATTGTTTGAAGTTAAGTATTCTTCATCATCGCAGCAAAACTCATATCGATCAAAGGAAGATTGACCAGATCCTAAAGCCCTTGGGGTGTGGACGAAACAGCTGCTTGGTACGCTTTCAGGTTCATTGACTGGCACACATTGATGTTAGACACAGTAGTTATTATGCACATACTTCAGAAAGGTTTCTTGGTATTGAGTAGCATAAGATGTTGCGTCCTGAGGATGAATATCCATTACCATGTCCAACTTCCTAAATGATTGCAATGTCCGGAAAGCATTGAGGATATGCTCTGCAATGAGAAGCATACCCATCGAAGGAGTCTCATCAGCATAATATTTAGACACCTTCTGACAGGCAAACTACACGGCGAAAAACAAGTCTGCCATCCACTGAGTCTTCTTCTTAGCCACAGCTCGCATAACGCCATCCATATGATTGAAAATGTCATTGTATACTGTGATAACCTGATGCAATGTCACTGTATGCCTCTTTGTCATCCACAGGGTCCAATATCGGATTGGCTTCAATACTTCGATGACATACTTGACAATCATCTATTCGCCCTGTATTGTGAGGAGTGGCCAGATATCATTGGATTGTGGATTGTGGAGCCACTTGCGGGTGAATTCTTGTAATCAGTATGCTCGCATATCCAACTCTAGTGTCAAGTTCGACTGCTTTTTCACATCCATAATCGGCAGTACTGCAATGCCAACTTCGGCCATTTGACAGTCAATGAACTTACGTCGGCGACCCAGTGTTGGCGTAATCCATACAGCAAGCATTCTCTGCTATATAAAGGTCATTTTCAGGACTTTCAAAATATGTTGAAATACATACTTTCTCAATTATTTTTGCTAAACCTGGCCTCATGGCCAACACCTTATTGATTCTAGTATTGCCCTTTTTTCGAAATCTTTGACTCTTTCCAATATCTATACTTTCATTCTCTGTAAATTGCTGATCGCGCTCATGGGCTTCACAAGACTTGGTGCAGCCTTTTACACTGAGACTGCTTATGAATGCACCCAATGCCAGCTGTATGACATGCACCATACATGGTATGTGGTTCCACAATGCAGGCCACTAGATTCCAGAGTCCTCAAGTGTTGATTGCAGCGCGTGTGTCATCGAGTAATTTGAGGAAACATTATCTGTTATCATTCCAAGCAAACGGCCATCTGTAAGCTCGAAACGATCTATCATGTCCTGCAAATATACGGCTAACCTTCCTCCAGTATGTTGGCCCGTGACCTATCATTCTTAATTAGCTTTCAAACCGTGGGAAGAATAGGTGATCAACCTCTTCAAAAGCGAGTTGTACTTCTTCCAATGCCCAATTTTGATGTATATATTATGCAATAACTGACACTATGGTGACTTTGTTAGTTGCTGTTCATTGTTCAAAATCTAAACTAACTTTATTTTGGAACAGCAAGTCATTCTTAATTGCATCCATGGTTAGTGCATATTCCCTCCAGCCAATGTTAGTCAGGGTCATCGCTGATGGCAGCACATGCACGCCGCGCATTCCTCTATATGACCGCCATAGCTCGAGATTTGATATTGCATTCCAGGGAATATGAGCCGAAACAAATCCTAACAAGAGGTAGCGATTCCACGTGTCTTGGTGAAATTCAGAAGTTTTAAAGTCCTTAGCTGCCAGTTTGCAACGTTTTGTCTGTTATTTGGATCAGTATGGATTAAGCAGGATGTCAATAAGAATTCCCTCTGCGAACTAACTATTGTAATTCCTCAATTTCCTTCCCTCATGAGGATTGCCAAAGCTGTTTCATCAACCATTGAACAAGTTAATTCAAAAACTTCTAATGCTGATAACTCGGTTGACTTTGCGATGTGCGCTTTGCCAGCCTGTGTTTCTCTATTGAGCTGGTCCCATGTTCTGATGGATGGCAAAGAACTTGATGACAAACAATACACATGATTCCAGGGCTACCAGTCTCCTCAATTCCACAGTGCAAATCATATCGCCATGACTACGTATGATTAGTGCCATTCTAAGCAATAGGACATTTCAAGCCTACATTTATTTAAGCCCACCAAGCATCAAAGATGATTTTCAAAGTAAGGTCGCTCAAATCATGAATAAAGATACCTTCATTGTGGGAATAAATTATAACCTCTACCAATGAGGTATCTAAAGATTTTGAATCCGACAGTGCGGTAGAAATTTGATTGCTCGGTAATCCAAGTTGAGATTCTGCCGAAAGTAATCTAATTGTGAAGCAGGATGTGGGTTGTTAAATATTCACTCTAGAGCTCGCAGCAAAAAAATCGGATCTGTGAGACACTACATGCATATTTGTGAAGTTGTATAGAAGAACATATGGACAAGACTGACTGCATATATCTCAATTTAGGAACAGCGTAATGCATTACATTGCCATGTACCTCGCTTAACCTCCACCGATATTGTTGACACACTTTGAGCACTCTATTGGAGAAGGTGGACCAAATATCCTCACTACCATTTTTGCATATACAGGCTGCGGATCGGTGGATTGTGAGTTAGCTGTTTTCCATTGCCCTTGAAGTATCCAAGATGCACAATCAAAAATCATTGACGCTCCTTTCACACTCTGGTGACGCTCCACTGACGCTGATTTTAGGATACAGTAACGATGTTCTTAAAAGATCTTTTGCCCAGAGAGGCTGCAGGTTGTACGATTATGGATAAATCTGGTTCACCAGCCCCATTATAGTGGACGATAGAAGGCCTGGAATTGTTGACCTGCCGGTGACGGTCATTTTCAGGGCATAGTTACGATGTCATCAGAATCATTTTTGCCTAGAAAGCCACCCCATAGTTCGATTATTGATTAATGTTGTGGCACAGCCCCTCCATTGTCGGTGATACAATGCTTAAAATCATTGATGCTCTGTTATAGCTCATATTTAGGACATACCAGTGATGCTGTCACAATCATTATTGCTTAGAAAAGCTGGCGATAGTTCAATGATGGGTTAATTATGCCACTCAGCCCTTGCATTCTAAAAGATGCAAAGCCATAAGTCGTTGACGCTCTGTTGACGCTCATTGATGGGATTTAGTTATATTGTTATCACAACAATTTGTGTGTAGAAAGGCAGCTGGTAGTTCGACTATGAGTTACTGTTGCCACACAGCCCATAGGAGTTTCCAAGATCCAAGGTCAAAAATCCTTCATGCTCTGTTGATGCTCACATAAATCCCATCAAAGCAGCCTTCATACACTCAATAATTGTACACGATGAATCAGACACCCATCATTTGCATCCAATATTGCGTTTGTAAGTATTATCGTTTGCATCCAGAAGCATTGTTACCTCTCAATTTCTAATTAACCTCTATCCATGTTACCTGAGTGAGCGATGACTTGCAATATTACATTTCATCGCTTTCGGCCAGCAATTTATGGCATGTTAATCATATCACTAGTTTTTGGTAAATATAGCTCAACTGTCTTATCTTTCTTCGTTCACCTCCTTCTTCTCGATTTCCATGACATACATAAGCAATTTCAGATATCTCAACCATGTGCATGAGGTCTGTATGGAGAGTTATGCAGTTGGATACATTGATGAATACAGCATTATGGTTGTCATTCACACAGATTCGAATTGAGCACTGACAGCTCTTCCTATGACTCCTATGACATCACTCACTTAAATCTTGTTTGTCCATTTTGTCACTAAGGAAGCATTTGCTGTCACAATTCACAGTAATCGCCAAACTGTAATCACACGTGTTGGCCGTGAAACAGCCTGATTTAGATTCTAGACCTTTGGCCTGCTGCATTGGACCCTTACACATGCACAGCCAAATTATCATGTCTCACAATGTAGTCACTAATATCAAGACAAAGCTGACACATAGCAAAATTGGTACACAAATTGCTTTTCACCAAGATATGACGTCAAAAATACAAAGTTGTCTCTTTATTTCTCTGCTGACGTGGGAGTTGTCACCATACCTTCGTCATAATGCGATATCTATATGATCATTACCTGGGGAGGCTATACGCCGGGGTAAAAGATTAGGAGTTGAAGAGGCTTCCCATTCGGAATGAGGAATGAATCTGGCTCTGTGGCGGGCGCAAGACCATTTTTACACGCAAATGTCCGCGGTTTCCCAGAACCTAGCCTCATATGACTACTCCTTGGTCGAGAAGTTCCTTGCGGCAATTGCAATATTCAGGGGACTGTGTCAAGATACTGCATAATCTCTACAAATGTGGTTGATGCAGATGCTGCTGCATCATCATCGATTCGTGGATGAATGACTGCCGGAAGCCCTAATTTGGATGTGCCATACTTCTTGTCGCTTTCACAGAAGTAGTCTGCTGCGTCCTCCCATCCCGGTTGTGTCAATTCATCAAGCATCAACTTCTTCTGCAGAAAGCTCTCCATGCGCTGCTGCACCATTTTGGAGATTGTAACCATCACCCAGCCAGGTTCGTCATCTTCGCTCAGCTGGCTCAGCTCTGTCTCTTCATCATCCTTATCTTCCTCATCCTCCCCATTGTCGGAACTGGCGATATCGCTCAGACCGTCTGAAATCGCAACAATCATCTCATGAAAGGTTTTTCGGGTTCTCACGTCGTCAATCCCAAGTTTTGAGCTACCGCAGTATCTTCCTGCTTCTGCCTAATCACTGCTGCTGCATCTTCAACTCACATTCTTGCCCCAGCGGTCTCCCTCTCAACATAATCCTCAATCCATGTCTCTTTCTCTTCATTGCTTCAGAAGCGATTTTCTTGTCGTTTCTCAGCCGCAATGTTCTAGTTGGATCGCAACCTGAGCAATGCCCCAAGAGCTCAGAATCATTCTGCTGGTAAGCCACTGTTAGCTTCATTCATTTGATGATGTAGATGGGTGGACCACTTTGTTGATTTGCAATATTTGCCCACCGACAGTGGCGAAAAGTGATTTTTCAGAGCATTTCCCACTGTAGTTTGTATTGACTTTGTTGTTGAGCGAGATGTTGGATGTTGCAAGTTATGGACAATATGGAGGCAAGCTGTGTCAGTTAGGTCAAGGTTGGTAGGTTTACTCATCTTGAACAAAGAAAAATCTCCTTTTTGACTGTCAATAAATCAGGAATAGTTAAGCTAACAGTACAACATGACTTGATTGTTAGCGTTGGTTAGTGTTAGCAACAGGTCCGGGTGAACTGACAGCGGTCTGGGTTCGGACTGCAAAGACAGTTCTTTTCGGTTCCAGAACTGTCCAAAAACCCTACCGACTGAATCTTCCCAGGCCAAACGCGGACTCGTCCCCATCAACGAATGGGTTATGGCAGATTTGGTCTGACATGTCGGTTCCAATCTCCGGTGCTGTGTTTCGCGTTTTCTATTCTTGGTCACATTTAGATATCCTACTGCTAATCGCAAAATATCGACTTTGGTACGCCATTGTTCTTTTCGGATGAATCGGCTGCTTTTATAACTACAACTAATACCAACACACTCCCTGTCACATCATGAAAATGAGGATCAATGGAGTGTCAACGATTTTTGGTGTTGGATCTTGGTAATCTACAAGGCGATTGCTTGCAAACATCCAAAAATGAGGTAGTGGCTGCCTTCAAAGCCAAAACCACAAGTGACACACTCACTACCCCATTCTGAAAATGAGCGTCCATGCAGAGTTAACAATTTTTAGTCCTGTAAGTCAGGTAATTGAAAAGTGACTGATCTTTGTTATGCATACTCGTTGTATTGACTGCCTTTAAAGGACAAACAGAATGTGACATGCTGCATGCCTGATCTTGAACATGAGCGTCAATGGAGGGGCATCATTTTTTAGCCATGCATCAGGGTTAATACAAGTGCGAGACGGTTGCGAAGGTCTATATATGGAGTTTTGACTGGTTTTATAGGCTCAAACGTTCAGTATTACTGAGTTGTAGCATTGAAAATGAAATAAGTTGTCATTGTCTGGAAGGCTGTCGCGGGACCATCTCTTGTTTATCAGCCTATACAAGCTGCCAAAACCTTGTTTGTAGATGTCTGTGATCATTCACCACCAAGATTACTCAAGATTCACGTCCAACAATCATTGTCACTCTGTTGACACTCATTGTCAAGATGGGTCAGGGAGAGTGTAGAATTATCTTTTCCCTATGAAGGCAGCCAATACAATGATTATTGATAACAACAACTAATTCACGTTTTACTACCCTGACTTACAGGACAAAAAATCTTTGAAGCTCCGTTGATGCTCATATTGCCACAGGCATATCCGCATTATGCAACTATTTACTGTGGCATAGAGTATCAATAACTGTGTTTTGGCAGTCGTTCTATCCTCTTCATGTATGTTTTCATCTATCACTACATTGTTCTTTAACTGTGGATATAAATATATCCTTTAAAATATACTTTAAAGTGTCTGCTAATTGTACGTAATGATAATAGTCAAAACTCCAATTCCTTTCAATCAATTCTTGTCTTGACTCTCAGATTAGCTCAAAAGGCTACTGTCGTCTTCGAAATCAATGTCAGTGGAATTTCCACATGGCAGATACTGCACTCAGCAAATCTGGAATGAAATCTTAATTGAGATTGCAATCCTTGACATATCCATTACGATTGAAAGATTGAGTGATGGGATGCGGAGAATATATATACACACACCTGAATTGCACTCCTTGTAGTTCATGACTTTCATTTCCCTCACTGTCACCTTGTGTTGCAGGTGGCGTTCTGGGTGGAGGCGGCATTCCAGACGGGGGTGCTGCTGGTTCTGGTGCAGGTGCGCCAGTTCCTTTGCACCTCCAGCATGTCTGCAGATTCTATGCAGTGCCATTTTAGCATGGAAGGCAGCCGACTGTTTGATATTTATAAACCATTGCCGGGTGTCTTCTATAGCCGCTATCACCTTTTTGTGCCCAGGAAACTCAACTCCTCGCTCTTCTTCTCTCAGACTTAGGCACAAGGTTTCATACTTTGTTGTTGCATTTCCTCCATTGCGGTGTGCAAAAACCCTCTTTTGGCCATTTTGGCCATATTCAAAGCAAGGCGCATGTCGGACATTTCTAGCTGTACCCGACCTCCCTTCCTCACCATAGTGGCAGACATGTTGGAAATCTACAAGAAATTAGTTGCTGCTTCCAAAAGGCAGATTCAGCTATTACCTCAATCAAATACGACTCCGTAGTCTTCTGTAAGGTCTTTGAAACCTGTTTTATCCACTCCCAAGGACCATTATCACAAAATGCGTCCGCGAAAATCACAGAGCTGACGACATCATGATGTTCGAATCTGGTGACTATGCGGACAAATGCATTCGATAACCATGGATGCATTCCATTGCGTGGTGTGATAAAGTGGTCACAAAGCTCTCTACGTACCCGAGCTTTACATTATATTGTTAGTTAACCACCTTCTACATTGATATGAAGCTACTCACATCCGATCGCATGCTGGGTCCTATTATCGCTGCATCCTGCTTTGTCCACCATTTTAAATGGGTGTCCAGGGCCGTATTGTTGGTGGCTGCAATTGCAGCGTCGCGGTGGACTAACTGGTGTCTGCATTGCTGCTGTGTGTCAGCCAGGGGCGCATTGGATGAAGCGCCCGTCGTTTGGCTCAATTCATATTGAATCACACCGGATAGAGGTGTTTGTGGAGCCATGACTCGCTGTGATGGAAAAGGTAAGGAAGTTGATAACGAAAAGTGGAAAGGCTGGAGGAATATAAATTAAGCTACAGGTCACAATGGAATGAATGACAGTCAACTTGCATGTTCTACTCTAGTTGTATACTGCTGCATATAGCTGCAAGTTGCAGGTGATTCCATTGGTCCCGCGATTTGGAGTAAGTCTATCTGATGGTGGTTGTTTGTTTGTCTTTAAGGATACACTGAAGTGAGCGACAGCTGATATCTCATGTTTAATAGATACAAAAAGGAATTCCTTCAACGGAAAGGACATCTGGTGATGTTTTTCTACACACAACCCTGGGTTCTTACACAAAACACACCCTAACTATCAAGTTATGATGTACAGATAGCATTACTATTCCGAATGAAGTGGAGGTTAAAATGCAGATTGTGCTTTGTTCGAGTTGATTAAATGTACAAACCGTGACATAAAAGACTCAGTTTCCCTCCATGTGGTCCATAGCTTGCAACATCCAACATCTCGCCCAACAATGAGGTCAGCACATGACACAGTGGTCAATGCTCCGATATAGAACTTTTCTCCACTTCCAGTGGGCATATACTGCAAATCAACAAAGCAATCCACTTGTCGATTTCATCAAGCAAATGAATGCAAGAGAGCCTTGGAGGCAGAATGGGTCCGAGCAATGGGAGAGTTGCACAGCTTACGATGTAAAAAGCACCATTCGGCAGAGAAAGTACAGGAAAACTCACTTTTTAAGCCATGAAGAGAAAGCGAAATAGATCGAGAATTATGTGGAGAGAGAAACCGCAGTGGCAAGAAAGCAATTTCAAGACACAGACACAGCAATTGTGCAAGAGCTAAAAGATATGACTACTGCTGAAAGTGCGGGGGCGACAACCAGAAAGCCCAAAACATTCTTCGAAGACATGTTGAATGCTATCGGAGACAGTCTGAGGGATTTTGCAAGTTTCGACAATGAACGCGATGTGGAATACGAGGAAGATGATTAAGAAGATACAGAGCTTGGCAATTTGAGTGATGATGCTGAACCTGGCTGGGTGATGGGCACAATCACTAAAACAGTACAGCACCGCATGGAGAGTATTCGGCAGACGCAGATGAGGCTTGACCAATTGACACAACCCGGATGGGGGGACGCAACCCAGTATTTCCGTGAGAGAGATATAAAGTATGGGACTGCTGAATTGAACGTTCCGGTCGTTGTTAAATACCAAATAGACATGACTGCAGCCACACCGTCCCCGACAACATTTGGAGAGCATGCGCACACTCCTGAAATCGTCAGTGGACAATTGCATATGCTGGAAGTAACATCTTGACCAGTATGTAGTCACATGAGGCTGGGTTTGGAGAAACCACAGACACACAAATTCATACCAGTTCTTTTGCCCCATGTGGGAATCAATTCAACACCAATTCAGGATATGACTACTGTTGAATCCGTCAGCTTTTACCCTGCATAAAGCATCCGTAGTTAATTTACATACAGAAATCGAATACGGATGAAGATATGGTGATGGCTCCCCCATTGCCAGAGGTATAAATAGCCAAATAATTAATTTTTAGGTCCTACCTCTTGTAGAAGTATATTGTGTACCTACTTTACTACATGTCAGCATTTTCTTGATTTTAGTGACTGAATTGTGAGACAGGATATTTCATCAGTGTGTGTGCAAGGGGTGTACTGGCCATGCAGAAAGATCTAGACTGCATATCTGTTTGGGAGATGGCCAGCCAACTTGATATCGACTTGCATGTTAAGGTTACATTAGAATGCAAAACCTAAAATAGAGACAAAGTTTAGTAGCAAAATTTAAGTCACTGATGTCATAAGGGTCATAGGACAAGTGGTCAGTGCGCAGTCTGAACCCAGATGAATGGCAGCCATCATGCTGCATTAGTCCATGAAGCTAACTACATAACTCTGCACTCGGATCTGATGTACATGGTCGAAATGTTGACAATGGCTTTTGGTACACCATGGAAGTCGTGTAAAATGAGCTGGAAAAAACTAGGTCAGAAAATCAGGCATTGTATGTCTAAAATTATTACATGGATCTGAATGACATAACACAACGGCTGAAAGTGCCAAAACTTGATGGAGCTACGTCAATTATCGGACTGATGACGTGAAGAGTGATGGCTCAGAAACTGTTAGGCCTGGATTCATTTGGATGCAAATGATTATACCTTCAGACTGTATATTGGCTGTCAAAAATGACATTATGAGTTTTAAGCAAAATGATTGCGCACCTAGTGACTGTTTATCAGTCTCCAAGGTGAGCATCAACAGAGTGTCAACAATTTTAGTTTGATTATTTCAGCAATGAAATTGTTGCATAGTCCGATGGATCCAATGAGGAGTTATTGGCCGGCTTTAAATGTACAAAGGCAAGTGATATGCATGTTACCCCATCCTAGAAATAAGCGTCAACAAATCGTCACCAATTTCTGATCTTGCATCTTGGATATCCACTGGGCTGTGCGACAGCATTAAGCCATAATCAAAGTATTGGCAGCATATATCTGCACAAAGGCCAGCCACGGTATCGCTACCACCTTCTGAAAATGAGCCTCAATGGAGTGTCAACAATCTTTGGCATTGCATCTTGGATAATTCAAGGGCTGTGCAACAGCATACTCCCATAATGATAATAGTGGCCGCCTTTATAGGCAAAATTGCCAGTGACTATATCGCAACTACCTCCTAAAAATGAGCATCAACAGAGCATCAACAATTTCTGGATGTGCATCATGGATAATCAGACAGCAATGAAATGGCATTGACTAATATTCATACAATCGGCTGCCTTTGTGGGCAAAAATGCTAGTGATGATATTGCAACTACCTAGTAGTTGTATAACCTTGTATTCATCTTGACAAATATCCATGCGATGTCTCACAGGTCTGACTTTTTTCTTGCTCATAGCTCTAAAGTCAATATTTTAAGCACCAGCGTTGCACCTGACAATACCGTATCTTTTGACAGTTACTCAGGTCGAATTACCCAGAGTTCAATTTCCTACTGCAATGTGACATACAAAATCATTGAATACCAGGTTGCTAGAGGTTATAATATCTTCAAATGATAAACTGATCTGTACTTGTGATTTCAATGACCTCACTTTTCAATTCATCTTCGATGCTTGGTGGGTTTCATTAAATGTTGGCTTGAAGCGGCCTATTGCTGAGAATAATTCCAGATATGCACCTTCGTGGTGATTGTATTTCCACTACGGAATTGAGAAGACTGGCAGCTCTGGCAACATATGTATCATGTGTCATCAATTTCTTTGCGATCCATCAGAACATGGGACCAGCTCAATTGGCAAACGCTTGCAGGCAATAGCATACATCGCAAAGTTAAACGAATTGACAGTGTGGGAAGAAACCTAATTGACTACTTCAACGGTTGTTAAAAAAGCTTTGGCCATACACAAGAGGCAAGGATGTCAAGGTATTCCAATTGTAACTTTGTAAAGGAAATTTAAATTACTATTTAGGTTTAAAGTATAAGTACTGAATTGACAGACAAAATGCTCTTAACTGGCATCAAAGGACTTTCAAACTGCCGAGTTTCACCAAGACACTTGGAATCGCTACCTGATGTTAGGATTGGTTTGGTCTTGTCGTCCATGGAATACGATATCGAACCTTGGGCTATGTCGTTAATAGAATGAATTTCGAAGCAAGTTGCTCTTACAGTCAGGCAGTACCGTAAGTATCATTCGCCGGAAGGAATACACACTGACAGTTGATGCAATTAAGAAGCATTTCCCCTCAGGAAGAAAAGTTGGTTTAGCTTTAGATGGATCGACATCGTCGCACAAATTAGCACTACCATCAGTCATTCCCTACTATATGGATCGAAACTGGGCATTGCGAGAATAACAACTAGCATTTGATGAGGTTGGTAGCCCATTCTTTTGCGATTTTGAAAGCTCATCAAGGATTACAGGTCCAGGGTCAACATACCATAGCACATATAGCCTGACATTTGAAGGATGTTCTTGATCATTTTCAGCAGACAGACAGCCGTTTACATGGATTTACAACTGATAAAGCTTCCTCAAATTACTCAATGACTTGCGAAGTACAAATTACCCTTGAGGCCTCCAGAATCGAGTGGCCCAAATTGAGAAACCACACAGCATGCATGGCGTACCTAATTCAGCTCGCTTTGGGTGAATTCATAAGCAGTCTGGGTGTAAACTGCCGCATCAAGTCTCAGGAAGCCCATGAGTGCGATCAGCAATGTGGAGAGAATAAAAGCACAGACATTGGGAAGAGTGAAAGACTTCGAACAGTGGGAAATGCTAGAATGTACAACGGGTCTGCCATGAGACCAGGTTTAGCAAAGATAATTGAGAAAGTACGTATTTCATGATATTTTGAAAATGCTGAAACTGACCTGCATATAGCAGAGATTGCTTGCTGTATTGATTACACTGACACCTGGTCATCGAAACGAGTTTATCGACTTTCACAAAGTCAAAGTCCGGATCACAGTACTACCCATCATGGATGAGAAGAAACATTTGAACTCGACTCTGGAGTTGCTCGAGGGCGCCTCCTGATGATGTGAATACACATGCGTGTAGCTTAAAAACCCAAAATACAGCGATTGCCGGCCAGTCTTCACAACACAGGATGAGTGCACAGTTGTCAAGTATGTCACGGAGGTATAGAGGCCATTCCGGTATTGGACCCTGTCAATATCGAAACGGCATACCGTTATTCTTCATCATGTCATCACTGTCTACAATGACATGTTTGATCAAATGGATGGCATGATGCGACCTTTGGCCAAGAAGATGACACAATGGATGGAAGACTTATTCTTTACTGTGAAGTTTGCGTGGCAGAAGCTGTCCAAATAATATACTGAACTGACTCCAATGACCGGTCTGCTTCTCATTGCGGCAGATAACCTTGATCCCTTCAGGAAGTTGCGATTGTTCAGGAAGTGGAACAAGGGAATGGATATTAATCCTGATGATGAAACTTTTTATACTACCCAATACAAAGAGGCCTTTCTGAAGAATGTTGAGAACAAATACTACACTAGACATCAACATGTGCTGGTCACTAAACCCGAAACCATACTGAACAACAATCTCGTCTCATCCTGAATGGCTTTTAGATCTGGTCAATATTCCTATGATCCATATGATATGTCCAGTGATGATAAAGATTACTTAATGCCTAACCATGTGGCCGAAATGACACCCGGACGAAGCCATTGTGCTGTATGCATATTGACAGGCACAAGGCTTTATTTGATTTGATGTCCTGAATCACCACAGAACTGGGGGAAAACTCATCCGGATCTTAATGATTACCACTGCGACCCAGTGGAAATTAGTTGAACATTGTAGTTACCAGATATCACCGACTGGTGGCGACAACAAGAAGAAACTCACTCCAAGTACACCCAATTCTCCAATGTAAAACAGGATATATTCTCTATCATACCTCTCGGTGTCGGAGTGGAGGCTAGTTTTTCCCTTGGGCAAGCTGGGATTGGGTAGAGGCAGTCAAAAACTACAGGCGAGACCTTGCGCAAAAAGGTCATAATAAGTCAGTTCTCTCGAGCGTATCACGGATTACTGGCTGGTGACGACCCTGAATTGGATCCATCCAGTGCCGACAACAACATGGAGTTGAAGAGAGAGGGAGTGAAAAAGATGTTACACAGAATGGCCAATGTCCACGACATTTTGGAGATGTGGCATGGCAGCTACAGCCTAAGAGCTACACCAAAAGAATCTCACACTGGAAATGAACAATTGACACCAGTAGGATACATTTTGGACATGGAAGAGATCGTCAAAGCATCCATGTCACTGTTTCAACATGATGGAGCGGCTGCATTTAATTTGTCGGAAACATCACCCATGCCGCCAGCTTTGTCTTCAAAGACCCTCCCTGGACGACAAACTCAAAATATTGATACTCCGCTGAATCAAATGAATTCACCGCCATTCTGCCCAATGTGATGAGGATAGTTCACCTGAAAGCATTTCAGACACCATAAATTGGCTTTACTGGAATGGGGACTTGGATAATCCAACTGACAGCGAGAACGACTGGGAGGCAGACAATGAAGCAGATATGGAACTGGACAATGGAATTGAGGATTCAGAAACCCTAGAACAGCAGAATGTGAGTCCCGCACCAAATGTTCCAGGATTGATTCGGCCTAAGCGAGGGTCAAAGAAGACGATTGAAAAGGCATTGATCACCGTCAATATAATGGAAACGAGGAGGAATATGGGGATCAAGAAAAGGTAGAACAGAATGCGTCAATGTATTAACACCAAGTTCATTATGTCGTTTGACCAAAAATTTCGTTTACTGAGTCATTATAGGATAATATTGACCAGTCGTGTGAGAGAATGTGTTAATAAATACAGGTGTAGTGGGCAATATGCATTATTTCGCAAGATGTATAAATTTTAACCAAATACAAGCGACAAGTGCTAGAAAATAACTGGGCTCGACTTTGCCATACAGCCATGTTCTGATCAGGCTGAAAGGCAACCACTAAGTTCAAAGAATTATAAATGCAATTAATAATGGCAGTAGATCTTAACTAGACAGTATATAAAAATGAGCATCAATGGAGCGTCAATGATTTTTAGTCTTGTAAGTAGGGTAATTGAATGGTGATGTGGTCGGTGCTATCCATAACAAATATACTGGCAGCCTTTCTTGGCAAAAGAGTAAACCATACGGTTAGTGCCCCATTCTAAAACTGAGTGTCATGGCAGCGTCAATGATTTTTGGCAGTGCATCTTGGGTAACCTACATGGCAATTGGTTCCAGCCATTCATACACAAGGTATTGGCTGCCTTCCAAGTCAAAAATACTATGATCATGATCCCTGCCCCATGCTGAAAATGAGCGTCAATGGAGAATCCATGATTTTTGGGCATGTATGAATGGTAATGGAAACGTGACCTGCACACTGCTATCCATAATCAACGTACTGGCCGCCGTCTTTGGCAAAACCATAAACGACATGGTCACTGCCCCATTTTGAAAATGAGTGTAAATGGAGGGTCAATGATTACTGGCTGTGCATCTTGTGTATCCTAAGTGGCGATTGGTTTGAGCCATTCAACAAAGAGGTATTGGCTGCCTTCCAAGGTAGAATCATATCAACAGGTTCCCTGTCGCATCTTGAAAATGAGATTCAATGAAGTGTAAATGATTTTTGGTGTTGGATCTTGGTAATCTAAAAGGCGATTGCACGCAAACATCTATAAATAAGGTAGCGGCCGCTTTTAAAGCTAAAAACAAAAGTGACAAGCTCCCTGCCCCATCCTGAAAATGAGCGTCAACGGATTGTCAATGATATTTCCTCTTATATCTTGGGTAATCCAATGGGCAATTGGTTTGGAATCATGCATAAATGAGATATTGACCGCCTTTAAGGGCAAAAACAATTGCAGCATGCTGCCTGCCCCATCCTGAAAATGAGCATCAATGGACTGTCAATGATTATTGGTGTTGCATCTTGGCAAATCTAAGTGTCACAATGTAGTGATAATTCATAGACGATGTCATGGCAGCCTTTTCATTTGAAACAGTACATGACACATACGTTACCCCATCATGAAACTTAGCTTTAACGGATCATCAACAATATTTGATCTTGCATAGTGGGTTTATTAATGCTTTATGTGGATCAATGAGCTCATGTCAGAACTATTGACTATCTTCATAGCCAAAAATACAACTTATAACAGGAAAAACACGCATTCCAAATTAATCAATATTGCAAGCTGCACAGCATGCAAACACGTATTATTGCTTGTTGAAAATGCGATTTTGATAAGATACTTTTAACAAACTGCAACAACAAGAGCCTTATATGAATCGATAGATGGATCCGCTGGGCAACCAACTGACAACCCGCCCAATTCAGATCAGTCAGGAGTAACCATCGAGCCTTACCCGGGGTGACAGTTCCGGTTTACTGCCAACCCGGACCGCCAATTTGTCAATGGATCCATTCTGACCCGGACCAGGACCTGAAGTGACGGGCCAGAACTGTTGCTAACACTAGCATCAGTTTCATGTAATATCCGGGGGAATTATGTGAGTTACATATCAGTAGATGTCCTTTCCCGTGAACAATATCCTTCTGTTATCTGAAAATCATGAGATTTTGGCTGTCCTTCACCTGAATATATTCCTGTTGACAAACAAACAACATCAGACCGCGTTATTGCAAATTGCGGCGCATAGGGAAACCCCTGCAACTTGCAGACATAGTCAGCAGGATTCATTTTGAGTATAACAATCATGTTGGCTTCTTCTTCTTCGATCCTAATATGAAGCTAACTATATAGTCCTCAGGGCGTCCCACTTCTTTGCGTTATCATCTTCCTCTCCTATTCCACACTAGCAAATCATGGATAGACAACAACATCCGGCATGTGACAGTGGATTGAATTCCAGCTGATTGCCAAGCGTTACATCAAATACGGGAATCGTTGGCGCACATTAAGAGTGCGGACACCAGTTTGTTTACCGCAACACTGCCAATGCAGCCACCAAACAGATGACCCAGGAAGCACATTTAAAAATTGTCCGTAAAACTGGAAGCAGGAAGCATAAGAACCAGCATGCAGTTGGATGTGAGTATATCCATATCGCGGTAAACAGCCGTCAATGAACCGTATAATGTACAGCAGGTGTCTGTAGAGTACTCGGTAACCAATTTATCTCTGTCAGTCATGGGAAACCACCATTGTTCACAAACACATTTGTGCGCACGGTCCGGAAAATTGAGCATCATAATGTTGTCAGCTCCGCGATTTTCGCCAACAAATTTCGAGAGAAGCATCCCCATGAGTGGACGAAAAAGGTTTCAATCACCTTAGAGGAGGCTACGGAAGCATGTATGGTAGAGGTAATAGTGGAATCACCTTGTTAGAAGCAGCAACTAATTTCTTGTAGGTTTTGAACATATCTGCCACTACGGCAACACAAGCAGGTTGGGTACAGCTGGAACAGTCTGACATGCGCCTGGCCTTGAATATGGCCAAAAGGGCCAAAGAAGATATTTTGTACGCCGCAATTCAGAAAACAGAATACATCATCAACAAACCTTGTGCCAATATTCAACAAGAGATAAAGCGGTCTATTCAGTTTCCTGGACATCAAAAGGTCAAGGCAAGGATAGAAAGACACGAGGCTATGCTTCGTCAAAACCACATGTCTGGCTGCCATCCTTGCCAAAATGGCACCTCAAAGATTCCCCAGACACACTGGACATGCAATGGAACGGGTGCACCTGCACCTGACCAACACAGACAGCCGACTCCTTCGCCAATGACACCAGTGCCCGGCACGCCGCCCCCCCTAACCGGTAACACTTCCGGACCACAACGATCCCAAATCATCAATTTGCCAGCCGGATATGCATATTCACATACAGCTGTTCCTACTGCTGAATTTTTCAATCTCGATGTAACTGCCCACAATAGTCAGCACTATACAGATTTTGATCCAGATATGCTGACTGATGAAGGAACATCCACTGGTTAGTACACTATCTGATTTGTGATAATGCAGCTAATATCCGTTTTGAAGACCGGAGCAGGCTATTCAGTGAACCTGCAAGTAATAACAAGCATTGAACGAAAGACATGGGATTTTGGAGATAATTATTTTATATCTCTCTGTATTATTAAAGAACATAGTGATCAAGAAGAATGTAAATGAAACTGCCAGAAATGCTGCCAAAACAATGTGAATGATGGCCTACACCAAATCAAATGATTGCATATTGTTGATACACCCTTGGCAAAATGAGCGTAAACAGTGTGTCAACGATTTTAGGTGATGTAAGTCTGGTAATGAAAAACTGATTCGCTCGTGGTTATACATAATTGAAGTATTGGCCGCCTTAATAAACAAAATTCTAACGACATGCTCACTGCTCATCCTGAACATGAGCATTATCAGAGTGTCAACGATCTTTGGTCATGCAACCTAGGTAATCACACTGCCGATAATTTGCAGTTAGTCGTAACGGAAGTTTTGGCCGCCTTGATAGGTAAAACAGATTGCAGTAACCTCCGTGCCCCATCTTGAAAATGAATATGAACAGAGGGTCAAGGATGCTTGGTCATGAGCCCTTGATAATCACACCGCCGATTGGTTGCAGACAGTCATCAATGAATTATTTTGCCAGCTTTATAGGTAAAGCAGATTGCAATACCCTGCTTGCCCCATCATGAAAATTACAGTCAACGGTGCGTCAACGATTGTTGGTCGTGTATCATGGGTAATCTGGGGGGCGACAGAATGCACATTGTCATTAATGGATTATTGGCTGCCTTTTTGGCAAAACTGAAAGTGAAACGCTCCCTACCCCATGTTGAAAATGAGCATCAACAGAGTGTCAACGATTGTTGGCCTTCCATCATGTTTCATCAAAGCGCGATGTGTCTGTTATTGCCCATAAACATCGTTTTCACTGTTTTTATACACTAAAAGACTCAAGAATACTTAGTGGTAGCTCTGTAAATAGAATAAGTTGTTACTGTCCAGGAGGATGTGGCAGGAATATCCTGTACATATCTGCCTATAAAGCCTGCCATATAGTTCTTTATGGATGGTTGGGATCATGTGCCACTCATATTACTGAAAATGCAAGACTGAAAATTGTTGACACTCCATTGACGCTCATCTTAGAATGTAGTATGGCTAGTGAGTAAGCTCAATTTGTTCGTTAAGGCGGCCATTACGTCAAAAATAAACCGTGATTTACCAATGTCAATATTTTACAATTAACTGTATTATAGCTGAATTCGACCATAAATGTGAAACCCGAAACCCAGAACCCGAGATCCGAACCGATGGGTCTAGCCATACCTGACAAAACATGTGGGTTGACGGATAAGGCTCCGGGTTTGGCCATCCAGGAGTCAGCAGGTCGGCTTTTTCGACGGTCTGGAACCAATCCGTTGCGTTTTTGGGGTCCAAACCTGGACACCTGGCGGGTTACCCAGACCAGTCGCCAACACCAATCCAGACTGATGATCTGTTTCTGAATAAAAGATGCGGTGTTGACAAGATATTATGTGTAAAATATTAATGGGAGTGACAATTTATGACCCGTTCGCTAGCAATCTTGGCATTGACAAGAACGGGAATCAGTTATAGTATGTCTGAATTGTCATCATACCATTACCATTCTTTCTCTATGTTGAATCTCTCCTTTGTAAACCCAAATTCTGTATCTTCTCTTACACAGCCTGCACCTGTATTGTGAATTCGGCTGACTTGGACAGCTGAAAGTGCAGTTCTACACGTAACATTACCTAATCGACCGTGAACTTTTGTGTAGAATACTAAAACACCAGATGATCGACAAAGTAGGATGTCCATCTGACCGGTATAACGAATTTGGTGATTCATATTTTTCCACTATCGGCAATAAACTCAGTTTGAACCAATGTAACTTTAACAGGTGCCACTCACCAAGATCTCAACTCTATCCTCCGTCCAAATTCTGCAAGGTTCATCAACACACCCACAATGCTGTGCCATACCGCCACCCCTCATAGGTTCGAAATTGAGGTATTATGAACTGTATTCGGCAGAGTCATAGACACGGGCAATCATGACCAACCCATTTCTCAGTATTCCACATTCCTGGCCCTGAAAGTTAGTTAGTGATACAGCCATTTTAATGTCTCGAGTTCGTCAGGTGTATCTGGTTCAGTTCAAGTTATGTTACCTTATACACACCTCGAAGTCTGGCATCAATAGCGTATTTCAATACGAGTGTTAACATTAAGGAATTCGGTGCATGAAGAATTCATCTAATCCGTTACGCCTGATGCTTCCTAAATGAAAACAAAGAACTAGCATCAACAACAAAAATATGAACCTGTGACATGTCTGCCATACTCTTTCCAGGCACAGCTCAAAGTGCATCCTCCTCGGCCAAGTGTTTTATATTTCTACCATGTCTGGAATTGCATCCTCCACAACCAAGTGTTACTTGGTTGCTCTATTTTCCCGTTATTCTGTTACACTTTCTACTATTTTTACCCTTGTATACTGCTGTCTACATTCCCCAACTTCACTTCATCAACATAGAATATATGTCCAGCCAGGTGAGGAATCACTATGTACAGAACAATCAAGAAGCACACCGGCAGAGAGCACTTAAACGTGCAGTCATAATGGCCGCCAATTTTCGTTGCCGACCAAATGTTTGAACTTCCAACCCAGCCTTCATGTAGAGTGTTGCTGATAGCAGATGTCTGTGACATGATTCTGCTGAATCAGGATGATGACAATACTGATCGGGAGGATATCAGTGATGCTGAAAGCGAAGACCCTGCAGAGTTGACCTCATTATCCGATATCGAATGAGACGATGTGGACAGCCAGCAGGACGTCCTACATCTATATTAGGCGTGCCACGATGAAACATTGTGAACTACAACAGTTCCACTGTGAAAGAAACACAGCTGTTCCGACACTTTCGTAGCCTGCACTCCACTTCCAAATCTGTGATATCCAGCCGGGGCTATAGCACCACCATTGATCAAATGCCAAACCTCATCCATCATCATATCATGCAAGTCTGTTGTTATACAGGCGCTCTAGCTTCCCACGACTGGTGGGGACTAGAATGTTCCTCAACCAAAGGCTGTTGGAGATCGCAATGTTCATCAACACCAAGAGGCTACTTTGGAGGGAGCGAAACGGTTTATGCAGGGAATCGTATTCACAAAGATTCTCTGCCCAATGATTTTTGATTAGAAGTATTTGATGGTTGATGCAGCTTTGAAACTAGCCATTGGAGCCCGGAATTGTCAGAGGGCATTAGCCGGTGCTACTGTGGTATACCATCTGTGTGTCAATTGCGAGGTAGTCCATCTCTTACACTCAATCCGCAAACCTGAGAAGGTGTAAGTGTACATTCTGTTTTCTGTCTCTCTATTGAACTAATGGTGACATTAAACCGCAGAAATAGACATACTTAAAACTAAAGATTAGTACCATTTGAAGGCCTTTGGCAGATGGACCTTGTCAAAGCATTGTCCATACTTGCCGGTTGATAATATGACCAGAGAATGTGATTTGGATATAGCTCAAGAAGCTCCTGTTTGACAATTCTTATCTCTCGAAGGTCATCCATGATAAGAAATCATGGTTCAGGTGGATGGAAGTACTTGACTTAATCAACCATCAGTCTTTCTTCACTGCAAATAGCTTGGGGTAGTGTAAGCAACGGGTCTGGGAAACCCGCCAGTGGGCAGGGTTTGGAGCGCAACAACGGATTGGTTTAGTTCTGGACCTGTCCATAAATTCTACCCGCTGGCTCTTGGCGGGCCAAACCAGGACCCGTACCTGGCAACCAGCAGGTGTAGCCAGGGTTGGCTAGACCGGTCGGTTTCAATCTCAGGATCCACGTTTCGGGTTCCACATTTATGGTCCTATTCTGACATGCAATTCTCAATCTTAACAAGAGAATATCAGTACGACACAGTTCATTTTCGAGGGGTTGGCCGCCTTAATAATCAAAAGGAATAGACACACGGGCCCTACCACAACATGAAAATGAGCGTCAATGGAGCTTGAAGGATTGTTAGTCGTGTATCATGGCTAATCTGGGGGGCGACCGCTTAAATACAGTCATAACGAATGTATTGGCCGCCATTATAGCAAATAGGGAGAGCGAAATGCTCACTGCCCCATCTTGAAAATGTGCGTCAACGAAGAGTCACCAATCGTGGGTCATGCATCTTCGGTAGTATGAGTGGCGCTTGATCACAAGCATCCATCAACATGGAGAAGGCAGCATTTATGGGCGGATGTGTAAGGAATATTCCTGCCACATCCTCCGGGACACTAATAACTCATATGATTTTTGGCGCTACCACTAAGTATTCGTGTGCTTTGTTGCATACCAACACAGTCAAAACCAGGTATATTGACAATAACGGCCACGTCGCGCTTTGATTAACCATAATCAAAGACGATCAATCGTTGACACGCTCTTGATGTCTATTTTCATGATGGGGCAGGGAGCGTTTCACTTTCTCTTGTGCCTATAAAGGCAGCCAATAGTTTGTTTATGACTATTTGCAACATGTCGCATCTCAGATTACCCAAGATACATGACGAAGAATCATTGACGCTCTATTGACGCTCATTGTACCACAGGTCAATTCACAATATGCAATTATTTGATAAGGTATTGTCCATCATTCAAGTTTATTTCGCAGCCTATCTAGAGGTTGCATTTCTTGCTTCATGATCACTACATTGTTCTCTGATAATACAGATCAATATATCCTATAAACGATTCATTACAGTATCTTCGAATTCAGAATAATGTTAATCTCCAATATACCATGCCATTCAATTCATGCTAGTCATCACAGCCAGGTTCGCTCAATAGGCTGCTCTAGTCTTCAAAATGAATATTAGCTGCATTACCACACAGCAGATAGAGTACTATCCAGTGGGTGTTCCATCTTCAGTCAGCATATCTGAATCAGTATCAGTATTGTTCGGGCTATCCTGGGCAGATGCATCAAAAAGAGAACAATTCACACATGGAATGGAAGAATGTGAATATGCATATCCAGCCAGCAAATTAATATTTTGGGAACATTGAAACTGGGAAGCGTCACCGGTTGGGGAAGGTGGTGTTCTGGGCAGTGGTGGCATCGGCTCTGGAGTCCGCGCTCTGGGTCAGTCGGGCGGAGGTGCACCTGTTCCATTGGCTCTCTAGTATGTCAGCAGATTTTTTACAGTGACATTTTGGAAAGAAGGGCATCTGGCCATGTGGTTTTGACGAAGCATTGCCAGGTGTGTTTCTATCACAGCCTTCACCTCGTTATGCCCAGGACACTCAACACCCCGCTTCTTTACTTCGCAGGCCTCGGTGCAAGGTTTCTTGATCATTCATTCCATTTCCTCCATTGTGGCGTGCAAAAACAATTCTTTGGCCATTGTCGCCATATTCAAGGCTAGGTGCATGTCAGACTGTTCCAGCTGTACATGGCCTCTGTGCCTTGCCATCGTAGCAGACATGTTGAATTTCTACAAGAATGTAGTTGTTGCCTCAACAAATGAGATGTGGCTATTACCTCAACCATATATGCTTCTGTAGCTTCATTAAAGGTGACTAAAGCCTGTTTCGTCCACTCTTGGGGATGCTTATCAGGAAATTCGTCCACCAATATCCCAGTGCTTACCAAATCATGATGTTCTATTCTGCAGACTGAGTGGACAAATACCTCGGTCGACGATGGAGGTTTTCTGTTACAGGCAGTAATAAATTGGTCACGTAGCTCTCGGGCCTACATCAGCAGTACGTTATGCCGTAAATTGATGGCCGTTTACCAAGATATGGATATTCTCACATCCAACTGTATGCTACTTGTTATTTGTGCTACTTGCAGTGTTACGGACGATTTATCAATGTGCATCCTGGGTCATATCTTTGGCAGCTGCATTGGCAGCATTGCGGTTGAGTAACTGGTGTCTGCATTCTTGCTGTGTGCCGATAAGTGACATAATTGACGAAGCACCTGCCAAACAGCTTGATTTGGATTCACCCTGACCTCACTGAGGTGGTTGTGGATACCTGATTTGCTAGTGTGAAATCGGAGAGGAAGATGATAACAAAAAGAAGTGGAAAGTCCTGAGCATTGTATAGTTAGCTTCATGTCAGAATGGAATAATTAGCTGGCAATATGTTTGTTATACTGAAGATGAATCCTGCTGCATATAGCTGCAAGTTGCAGGTGTTTCCCACAGCCCAGAGATGTGCAATATGTCAGTCTGATATTGATTATTTTTTAACATGGATCAATGGCGGTGTACGACAGCTGAAATCCCATGATTGTCAGCTGTAAATATGACCTTGTTCGAGGGAAAGGACATCTGCTGATGTGTGTCTCAAGGACTCCCCGGGACAATACATGAAACTGGCGCTATCAATCAATTCATGGTGTATGGTAGCCCTAACTATTCCCGTTTATTGACAGTCAAGAGGGAGGTTTTGCTTAGTTCTAGATGAGTAAACATTCCAACCTTGACATAAAAGATTCTTCCTGCTTCCATATTGTCCATAGCTTGCAACATTCAACATCTCACCCAACAACAAAGTCAACGCAAACTACAATGGTCAATGCTGTGAAAAGGAACTTTTCACCATTTCCAGCAAGCAGATACGGCAAATCGACAAAGCAGTCCACCCAACGATGTCATCTAGCAAATGAAGGCAACAGCGGCTTGCAGGCAGAGAGAGTCGAAGCCCTTGGGGCCTTACGCACCTTGAGATCCAGAAAGAAACATGTGGCCGGGAAATGACGAGAAATGCACCTCTTAAGTAATGAACACAAAGAACAATGGATTGAGGATTACGTTGAGAGAGAAACCGCTGGGGCTGGAAACCGAGATAAAGACGCAGGGGAAGCGGTTCAGCAAGAGCTGGAAGAGATCAAGCAGGCTGAAATCCTGGGATTGATGACCAGAGAGCCCGAAAAGATTTTTGAGGAGACGATGGTTGCGATGGAAGATGATCTGAATGATCTTGCAAGTTCTGACGATGGTGAGGATGGGGAAGATGAGGATGATAAAGAGACAAAGCAGGGCAAGGTGTGTAAATATGACAAACATGGCTGGGTGATGGGCACCATCACAAATACGTTACAGCAGCGAATGGAGAGGTTTCGGCAGATGTAGATGAAGCTTGATGAATTGACACAACCAGGATGGGAGGATGTAGCCAACTACTTCCATGACCGAGATAAGAAGTACGGCACATCCAAAATAGGTATTCCACTAGTCGTTCAACCCCAAACAGTTGAAAACGCTTCGGCACCAGTACTAACAATATTTGAACACTGTATGTAGTGTCTTGACATTCTCCCCAAAATATTGGAAATGCCGCAACGGACTTCTCGACCAGGAAGTTGTCATATTAGGCTACGTGTGGTGAAGTCGTAGTTGAACACAACCATACCCGGTCTTGAGCTCACTGTGGAGCGTGATATGTAACCTTTGCTGAATACGATGCCTGTTATACCATTAAGCTTTTACACCTTCATAGAGCCTCCAGCTAATTACCATATATGTTTCAGATTCGGACAAAGACATGGTGACAGCTCCTGCGTCTGTGGAGACATGAATGGGCAAACTGTAATTTTTGACAGCGTATCTTGGTGGAAAGCAATTTGTTTACTGATTTTACTTCATATCAGCTGTTTCCTGATTTCGGTGACCAAATTGTAACACTTGATAATTTGTTAGTGCACATGCAAGGGTTGAACGTACTATTTGAATGATCTAGCATTGAAATCATGGGGAAAAACGGCCAACACATTCGATTTCTACCTGCAACTCACTGTTAAGTGACTAAGCAAGTGCTATAATAGTGACAATGAATACAAACGAAATGTAAGTGAGTGATGTTATAGATGTCATTGAATGAGCAGTCAGTGCTGATAACAAATCCGTCTGAATGATGACCGTGATGCCGGATTCATCCATGTATCCACCTTCATGACTCTCTACACCGACCTCGTACACATTGTGGAGATATTTGAAACTGGTTATGAAACATCATGCAAATCGAAAAAAAGGAGCTGGATGAGGAAAGGTGATGAAGTCAAGCAATATTTCCCAAAAAATAGTGATAGGATCAACCTGCCGTGAATTGCTGGCTGAAAGCGTTGGAATAAGATAGGGCCACATCATCTCTCACTCAGATAGCTTTGATAGCAGTTGATCAGAAATTGTGAGGTAACAAAACTCCTGGATGCAAACAATAATACATACAAACACAATATTGGATGTCAACAATGTGTATATGATTAGTTGCATACAATTAGTGATTGTAGAAAGGCTGTTTCAATGTGATTAATGTGAGCGTTAACAAAGTGTCAACAATTTTTAGTCTTACACATTCAGCAATCAAAGGGCTGCATTGTCACATCCTTCCAAAGTGAGTGTATTCATCAGCATTATAGCGAAAAAAGCAAATGACACTCTCGTTGCCACATCATAAAAATGTGGGTCAATATAGCCTCAATGATTTTTGGCATTCCATCTTGGAAAATCCAGAGGAATAGGTGGTGACATTAACTCATACTCAAACTATCGGCTGCCTTTCTAGGAAAACAAGCTTGCGGCAACATTGCAACTATATCCTAAAAATTAGCGACAACGGAGCCTCAATAACTTCTGGTTTTGCATCATGGAAAATGCAATGGCTGTAGGGCAATGTTTATCAATAATCGAACTATCGGCTGTCTTTCAAGACATCCATTTGTGCGACAACATTGCTACTATGTGGTGAAAATAAGCTTCAACGGAGCATCAACGACTTTTGTTCATACATCTTCGAAAATTCAATGGTTGAGTGGCGACATTAAGCTATAATCAAACCATCAGATGTCTTTCTAGGCGAAGATCTTTGCGACACCATTGCTACTGTGTTCTCACAATGAGCTTCAACAGAGCGTCAACAATTTTTGGCCTTGAATGCTGAAAAATCCCAGCCCGGTGCGGCGACATTAAGACATAATCGAACCATTGGCCGCCTTTCTAGGCGAACACAGTTGCGACAACATCGCTATTATGTCCTAACAATGAGCATCAATGTATCATCAACTACTTTTGGCCATGCATCTTGGAAAATGCAAGGGCTGTGCGGCGACATTAACCCATAATCGAACTATCAGCCGCCTTTGTAGGCTGGAATGCTTGCGACAACATCATCACTATATCCTGCAACTGAACATCAACGGAATGTCAACAATTGTAGGCCATGCATCGTTGAAACTCAAGGTGCTGTGCGACTTCATTGATCCATAATCAAACTATCGGCCACCTGAAAATGCCAAAATGCTTACGATTAGATCGTAACAATTATACAAAATGAACCTCACTGGAGCATCAACAGAGTGTCCACGATTTGTCATTATGCATCTTGGATAATCTAATGTCCATGGAATGCAGATAACCCACAACAAACATATCAGCTGCCTGAATTGGCAAAACTGCGACTGACGATACCGTGTCCGCCTCATGCAATTGAGTGCCCACATTGCGGCAACAATTTTGGTGGAGGCTCAAAACGTTACACAGCAATGAACTGCATTGTGCTGTTCCTAAATTGAGTATCACGTGGAGAGTCTTTGTAATCTGTCATTGTATACAACATCACAAATATGCATGCAATGTTTTACTGATCTTGTTATTCTGCTTGTAGCTGTAGAGTCAATATTTAAGAACCCAGAGTCTGCTATAGTGTAAGATTACTTTTGGCTATCTCTTGATTCGGATTTCCCAGCGTTCTAATTCCTACCGCCATGTCGGATTCACACACTTTGAACACCACTGTGTTCGAGGTTATAATCACTTCCAACAACCAACGTATCTTTATTCGTGATTTGAGCGACCTTATTTAACAAATCATCTTCCATGCTTGGTGGGCTTAAAGGAATGTAAACTTGAAGCGGCGTATTGCCTGGAATATTTCTACACATGCCCTTCGTGGCAATTCAATTCACACAGCGGAATTAAGGAGACCGGCAGGCCTGGCATCATATGTATCGTTTTTTATCAAATTCTTCTCCATCCATCAGAACATGCGACCAGCTCAATGGGGAAACACTTGCTGGGAAAAGCTCACATCGCAAAGATAAACAGATTAAAACAGTTAGAGGTTACTGAATTGACTAGTTCGATGGTCGATGAAACAACATTTGCCATCCTGACAAGACAAGGAAGTCAAGGAATCACAAAAGCAAGTTCGCAGAGGCAAATCATATTCAACATTCAGGTTCATCCATATTGAGCAAAATGACAGACAGAATGTCTTGAACTAACAGCTGAGTACTTTGAACCTGGGGATTTCACCGAGCCACATGGAATCGCTACCTCATATTAGCATTTGTTTGGGCTCACCTTCCACGGAACGCTATATCAAATCTGGAGCTACAACAATCATAGAACACATTGCACAATTACTTTGTGCTGCCGTCCACTATGACCTTAGCACCATTTGCTGGAAGGAATATGCACTGCCCGTGGATGCACTTAAGAAGCAATTGCCATCACGAATAATAGTCAGTTCAGCCTTGGACGGATGGACGTCAATGAACAAACTAGCCATAACATCGGTTATTGCTTAATATATGGATTGAAATTGGCCATTGCGTGAAGTTGAACTCAGTATCGATGAGGTTGATAACCTATTCTTTTCTACTTTCGAATGATACATAACGATTATAGATCAAGGGACAACACACTAAAGCAAGGGTAACCATACATTTGAAAGACGTGCTTGATTGTTTGGAGCTAACCGATGGCTGTTTGCTTGGCATAACGACTGATAATGCTTCTTCAAATTACTTGATGACACTCGAGCTGCAATCAACACTTGAGGCCTCTAACATGGAGTGGCCAATATTGAGGAACCATATACCATACATGGCACACGTTCTACAGCTGCCTTTAGGTGCATTCATGAGCAGTCTCAGTGTAAAAGGCTGCACCTAGTCTTGGAAAGCCCTTGAGGGCAATCTGCAATTTGGAGAGATTGAAAGCATAGACATTGGAAACAGTCAATGACTTCGAAAAGAGGGCAATGCTAGAATCAATAAGGTGTTGGCCATGGAACCAGGTTTAGCAAAGATAATTGATACAGTACGTATTTCATGATATTTTGAAAGTCCTGAAGCTGACCTTCATATAGTACCGACTGCTTGCGGAATTGATTATGCTAACACCTGGTCATCAAAACAAGTTCATTGAGAGTCAAAAAGCAAAAGTCCGCATTGCAGTACTTCTGATTGTGGATGTGAAGACAGATTGCAACTCAAAATTGGAGTTGCTCGAGTGCGCCTACCAATTACACGATATCACACGCGAGTGAATCAAAATCCAAAATACTGTGATTTCCGGCCACTTTTCAAAACTCAAGATGAATGAACCATTGAGAATCATGTTATAGAAGTATTGGGGCCATTCTGATATAAGACCCTGTGGATGTCGAAGAGGCATACTGTCACATTGCATCACATTATCACAATGTACAATGACATTTTCAATCATATGGATGGTGTGATGCGAGCTTTGGCTAAGAAGAAGACTCATTGGAAGGGAGACTTGTTCTTCGCTGTGAAATGAGCTTGACTGAAGCTATCCAGATATAATGCTGAAGTGACTCCAAAGATGCGTATGCTTCTCATTTCTGTACATATTCTCGATCCTTTCTGGGTGTTGCAATCTTGGAGAAAGTCGGTCAAGGGAATGGATATTAATCCTGAGGATGAGACATCCTCTACTAATTAGTACCAAGAGGTGTTTCTGAAGTACGTGGACAATGAATACTACGCCAACCATCGATGTGTGCCGGACAATACACTCAAAACCATACCAAGCAGCAATCTCGTCCCCTCAGCAATACATTCTGGATCCTGTCAATCATCGTTTGATCCATATGATTTGTCCAGCAATGATAAAACATACTTAAAGCCTAACAATGTGGCTGAGATGACACCCAGATGATGCGATCCCACTGCACACTTATTGACTGCCACCAGGCTCCATTTGAATTCACTGTCTGAAGAACCAAAGAACTGGGGGCAAATTATTCAAAATATCAATGATTACAACTCCGAGTAAATGGAGATTAGCAGTATACTTTGTATACCAGACATAACCGACTGGTGATGCCATCAAGAGGAAACGTGCTCAACGTACGCTGATCTCTCCAATGTAGCATGTGACATATTCTCTATCATACCACATGGTGTCAGAGTGGAGGCCAGTTGTTCCATTCCACGAGATAATATTTGCTGAGGCATTCAAAAACCACTGGCGAGACCCTTCATGAAAAAGTTGCGGTAAGGCAGTCTGCTCGCACCATTAACAGGATGTTGGTGGCAGATAACTCGTTAACGGATACAACGAACACAGCAAACGACTCGGAAATGAAGAAACAGGTGGAGGAAAGTACATTACACAGCATCGCGAAGGTCCACAACTTTTTAGAGATGTGGCAGGCCAGCAAAAACCTGCATGCTACACAGAAGGAATTTCGTGCTCAAAACCAGCAGATGACAGCTGGTGGATACATTTTAGACACGGAAGAGATTGTCAGAGCATCCTAGTGACTCTCTGAACATGATGGTGTGTCTGCATTTCGATTATCACAAACATCTCCTTTGCCACCAGCTTTGTCCGCGAAGGACCTCCCAGGAGGACAAACTCAAAACTTGAATGTTCACTGAGTCAGGCCAAACAACAGTCATGCAGTCGAAAGTGATGAGGATAGCGCACCTGAAATCATTTGGGACACCCAACATTGGGTAAGCTGGGATGGGGAGTTGGATATTCCAAGTGACAGCAAAGATGATTGCGCGGCAGACATTGAATTCGATATAGCACAACAATGGCATCGAGGATCCGGAATGCCTAGAGCAGCACGATGTGACTGCCACACCAAATGTTCCAGGATTAGTTTGGCCAACACGGAAGTCAACGAGACTGGCTGAAAATGTGTTGGTGATGGTCAATGCAATTGAACCGAGCAGAAATAACACAGTGAAGAAAAAGTTAGACAGAATGCGTCAATGGTTCACCAGCTTCTTTATTTAGCTTGATTGAAAGTTTCAGTTAGGGATATATTATGGGCGAATGGTGAGTAGTAGCTTGTGGATATTGGGTGACAAACAGATATATAGCAGGCGCAATAAAACTTTTGGAAAGGTACATTGTTTTTGGTCGTGTGAAAGTGAACAGCGCAAGAATGGATCTCTGCTTGGCCTTGCCACAGGGCCACGTCGTAATCTGATAGAAAGACTACCAATCAGTTCAAATTATTATGAAAACAATCATTGATGGCAGCAAATGTTGAATGCGCAATACAGTAAAATGAGCATCAACGAAGCATCGACAATTTGTGGTCTTGTAAGTACGATAATTCACCAGTGACTTGGTTGTTGTCACTCATAAGACACCTATTGGCAGCATTTATAGGCGAAAGTGAGAGTAACACGCTCACCGCCCCATTCCTAGAATGAGTGGCAATGGAACATCAACGATTTTTCGCTTTGCATGTTGGGTAATTCATATTCCGATTGGTTGCAGACATCCATTTATGAGATATTGGCATCCTTTGGACACAAGAATACCTGCATCATGCTCCCTACCGAATCCTGAAAATGAGCGGCAATTGAGCATCAACAGTTATAGGTATTGCATGTCTTGTAATCAAGGCACTGTGCGGATTTTCACGCACATAACTGTAATATTGACCGCCTTGACAGGCAAAAATAGCATATACTAAAGGTAAAACACAGATACCACATTAATTGATATTGCAAACTGCACAACATGCAAAGCGTATTATTGGTTGCTGCAACTGTGCTTTTGATAAGATACTATTGACAAACTACAAAGACAGAAGCCTTATATGAATCTATAGATAGACCTGCTGGGCTACCCGCTGACAACAGGTCCAATTCAGACCGGTTGAGAGTTCACTTTCGAACTATATCCGAGTTGATGATTTGGGTTGATTAACCACCTGGATCGCAATTGGGCAACTGTTTAGTTTGGACCCAGACCCAGATCCGAAGTGACAGTCCAGAACCTTTGCTAACACTTGATTGGGGCGACTAGCCACATCATTACAGTGTCTTCAACCTCTTGCACTGCAGACGTTAGTGGTTGTGGACGGAGCTATTGATTGTGCGCTGTCTCAGTATGCCACTGGAATAAATGTTTCAGTTATGTTTTCTCAATGTGAATTTCAAGGTCAATTTTACCCTTCTGCCATGATAGATTGTATTACTGCAGAAGCAATTGCACTCATCAATTACCCATGGTGGGGCTGCTTCAAACGCCTCCCGCCCCCCTCAATCATTCTCATCCATTATAATAGGCATTCCTTCATCCCCGTAGGTGCACGTCAATCAAGATTGGCACTTCGATATCTCATTCAGCGCTTTATAGTGCAATTTCTGTTGATGGTGTTCCTCTACGATGGGCACTCCTCAATCCCTACTCCATCTCGATCAGATGCACCTCTGTTTCATTCCAGACTCTCCAACTTCCACTCCTTTCAGCTCTGCTCAGCATGGATGGGCTGCTCCACTAGATATCTTGTTCTCAATTGCCATTGGCACTTCTTGGCCTGAATTTGCGCCCCTCAAAATGCATTCTGCACTTTTTCATCACCATCAGCACTCCCCTTGTCGACCTCGCACTCCACATCCGGCACTCCTCCAATCCTGGTAGCACACCTTGTTTTCCCCCGAATATATCCTATTGGCCTTTCAAACTCCATTTTGACTCACTGCTAGCTACCCTCAATTCCAACGTTTTAGATATCATGAATCGAGCTGAATAAACTTAAAATTCAATTTCACACACTTGTCAGGCCGAAATCATTCGGAAATACAATGATTGTCTCCAGCTTCTTTGAACAGTCACAGAATTGGGTGTTTCTGCATTAGTCGGCCCTGATGAGATATGAGATTTAGTGGATGACATTTGGACTCTGTTGCAGAAATATCATTTGGATCGCTACGTCGGATCATTGTTTCTGTTTAACTTACTTTCATTTTCAAATCCCTCGCCATTTCCTTTGGATCCCCTTAAAGTAGCCTTGCCAACAATTCAATATTGAATGAGATACTGGGTACTATAGCATGATTTAGAATGTGATAATGAACAATAATCTATGCATCATACGTGGAAGGTATTCTTATTGCTCGTGTACCTCAGGAGGATCTCAGATAACACCTCCAGTCCTTCAAATGAGTATCCATAAGAAACCCGGAATCTCTCACAGTGAGTTTGGAATTCTCTTATTGGTTGGGCGACAGTACAAGGTACACCCAAACTTTTCACATCCACTACAGTGATGCTCCCGTACCGGTCATCAGAGATCCCAGTTACTCCACAGGCTGACCGGAATGCCCTCCTAGCATCTGATTCTCTTCTGATATTGACGCTTCCAAGTTTACACTCCGCCTCCTATTAAACACTCCTAGAAGCTTCCAGTGACGCCAAGACATTTTGCTATTGTATCTGGTATTTCTGCCAAGGTTTTCCTACTGGCAAGGCCACCATCGCAGCTATTTCCGTTGTCAAGGTGTACTTACAATTGACTGCAACTCCAGCCCTCACTAAGGGGTAAATATATACACTCTTTGCTGTTTGACAAAGTGGATTTTAGCCTTGTTCAACTTGAAAACTGGAGGATGGGTATTGCTATCCCCCCTTTGAGCCTTAACTTTCAGGCACATTGCGCATGGAATTCCTTGTGTGTAATGATATTATCAGTTCATATCATGTCCTTCTCACTATGGTTGAAGACTATATTGGGGTATTGTGGGTAGAGTTGTCCATCTGGACTGTGCAGTGACATTTTGGAGTTTTTGGGAAGCTGATCTTGAAACAATCCTTCCAACAAAAACTGCCCATTTGATTGGCACCCCAATTCTGTACAGTCTTCAATTTTTGCCAAATAGTTCTCATGACATAAGAAAGTAAGTTTGTAATGCTTCCAGGCCACGCCCACAGAGTTGTGGTTGCATCGCAAAATATTTGCAGGTGGCGAGTCCGTTGCCATGCCCAAATGTGCCAGGAATGCCAAAGTTATAATCCAAGGAATATCTACTGTCTACGAAATTATTGTAGAGTGGTCCAGCTCCAGAGACCTTTGTAAATGTACCCAGTTTGGTGGTTACATCCACACGACGGATGTTGATGACAGGCTTGCGGTTCTCGAACAGGATATGGCTCACCATTACTCGCAGTAGCATTTGTGTCAGTAAAACCGTAATTACCAGGTTTCCAAACATTTCCTTGAAGTGTTGCCTTCTAATTACTATATCTGATATTTGCGTAGACTTTTCTTATTTCCCTCCTTCAATAATTGGGGGAAACATATAATCATCCCAAGCCATTGTTAGGTGGTGAACAAGTATTTTGAAATCAGGGCCATTCATGTATGGATCTGCATCTGGTGTGAACCCTGCACCATATTTACTATCTGACACATTACTGGCGTCTGTGACCCAATTGTCATTCATGTTGAAAGTATGGTGGAATGAATCATGCAGCAGCTGTCGGGATAACTGCCATGAACTATCCAGAAAACGCAGGATCCAACAATAGTCATTGATGCCATTTACCAATGGGGTTGCCATTAACATCTTGTTGAATTGTAGCTCTTGACTGAGTATACAGGACGCCATATGCACATTGTAATGACAGGAGTCCATGTTGACCAATGTGCCATTAGCTTTCCTAAACTCGCAGATTGGGGTCTCGCATGTTCTCAACTGGTGGGCCTCAGACAAGATAACCCAAAGAAATATGCCAGTGCCCAAAAGTTTTGAACTGTCGGCTTCTTCTTGGTTTAACTGCTGGTGGAATGTCTCAGTGCTCAACATTACAACTATTCCGCATGGTTTCCAATGAAGAGTGGCTAGATGGGATTCCATCCTCCAAGAAGATGTACTATATTGGAGATGTGCAGTTAACTCAGTGAACTTTGTCGCTATAGCTTCCCATTCTGCCACCATTTGTTTGGGGCGATTTCACTTTTAGCCTGAAGTCACTGTAGTGGTATGTATTCCGGTCATACCACACAGTTAATGGTATGAGGTGTTCCTCCCACCATTGTATACCTGTCTCTCTATATACCTTCTTGCCACATTCAACCTTTGCTTTGAGGTAATTAATGTCGATCTCCCTCTTGTCGAATCTAGGTGCTGGATTCTTCACTTTTCTTCATTGCCATTGACCTGGTGACATATTTAAGCTACTGCTGTCAGAGTCTGATGGCTGTTAGTGTGGCGAGCAGTATATTTCAACAGCACAGCAGGGCCTAACCTTGCCAGTACTACAGTCATCAGCCAATCAACCACTCTTGGCCAAGCTCTTCTCCTTCTCCACCATCCAATTTACTGCAATAGTTTGGCACAGTTGAAAGTGAGTGGGTTTGTAGAGCAGTTTGAAAGTTCTGATCTCCATGGTGAGGCCTAATGCTGCCATTGACTCCTCCAAGTTTTGTCTCTCAAATTCCTTGCTATCCATCAGCTCCGCTAACCTGCAAGTAAATATTAGCAATATGCGACATTCTGTCAGCCGCTCTGACATCGGGCTGAACTCTGACACCAGCTCTGACAGCAACTTAGACAGGGGCTCTGACAGTGGCTCTTGCAGCAGCTATGACAGCAGCTATGACAGTAGCTCTGACAGCAGCTCTGACAGCACCTCTCACAGCAGCTGAGCTCTGACAGTAGCTCAACAGCTCTGGCAGTAACCACTCTGACAAGAACTGTGACTCACCAGTCCACAATGACAATAGCTGTCATTTCATACATATATGCTTGGGCATCAGGGTTGTTGACTCCATCTTGTTCCATTAGGGCAATGCTATGGATGTCAGCGTGAGCCTGATCTAATTCTTCCTCATTATGAGTGTTGAAATCTCTGTCCGCCTGTTTGAGTGTCCAACCAGGGGAATGACTCGGTGGTGGCTTGTTAGTAATCGACATGATCCCCAGTTTCGAATCATCCTGGATCTCCAGCATCCCCAGTAGCTCTTTCTTCCCGTTCCCGTCCTCCTCCTTTTTCCAATTAGTTAGTTCATTGGGACTAATTGCTCCTCTGAAGCTTTGAACTAAGTCATTGACTAAGGCGCCGTGATGTTCGTCCTCTTGTGTCACCCTGATTGTCAATGTTCATTCCAGGTTGAAGGGGTTGGTCTTGATATATTCCATTTCATTGTCAGTGTCATCCACCATGACTGTCTTCATCAGCAAAATGTATTTCAGTTACTGCAAGCCTCAAAAAATATCTGAGAGGATGTGGATTGTAAACTTGGATGTGTCAATTTCAGGAGTGTATCAGACCCTCCGAGGGCATTCCTGCCAGCCATCAGAACAACTGGGAACACTGATAACGAGTCTGGGAGCACTTATGAGCACCGGTGACAAACCTCTGAGTGCCGGTGACATGTCTGGGAGCACTTCGAATCACAGTACAGCAGTCTGCCAAAAACAACATCTTCATTCGCAACACTGCTCGTGCGCCTGGAAATCATACCTACTACTAATTGTTCAACGTTTTTTAAAACTGATGTTTTCAGTTTGTATTCTCATCTATGTATCTATGTATCTATATAGCTACCCATCTACACACAGTATATCTGCAGTGCCTGCAGACTGTGCTTGACAGAAATTCAAAGTACGCCTGAAAATGACGATCCAGTGATTTCAGGCCATGAACGAGCAAGTATGGTGATGCAATTGGAGATCGGGATAGAATCAACTCAGAGATCCAGTGGGAGGCTGTGATCGCGCGAGTTTGGTGATGCACTTGCAGGCTGACGTCGAGTGAACTCAGAGATGCTCTTTGAGGCTGTGATCGAGCGAGTTTGGAGATACAATTGAAGACCAGGATTCAGTGCACTCAGAGAGACACTTGGAGGCCGTGATCGAGCGAGTTCGGTGATGCACTTTCAAGTCACGATGGAGTGAGCTTCAACATGCAATTGGAGGGCGAGATTTTGTGAACTCAGAGATATACTCCAAGGTAGTGATCGTGCGAGTTTGGAGATGCACTTGCAGGGGATGATCAAGTGAACTCAGAGATGCGCTCTAATGCTGTAATGGAGCGAGGTTGGTGATGCACTTGCAGGTTATGATAGAGCGAGATTAGTGGAGTACTTGCAGGTGGTCAATCTGAAGGCGGTCGATGGGAGGCGCGCCAGGTGCAGAGACTCTATTCATCAGTTAGTTAGCTCTAAACAGTGGGACTGTGACAAGGTGACTCTATCTTTAAAGCTGTGATGGAGAACCGGCTGGTGGCGGTTGATCAGTTGGGAGGTACTACGGAAGCAGGAGCTACATTCAGCGGTCCACTCGAAATCGTCAGAATGATGGGACTACAGACACTGTGGTGTGTATGCTGTACTCAGCTTATGCTGTACTGGTGTATGCTGTACTCGGTGAATGCTGTACTCGGTGTATACTGTAATTGGTGTATGCTGTACTCTGTGTATACTACTCTCAGTGTATGCTGCACTCAGCGTTAACTCATGATGATGGCATGGAGAGATAGAGAGGGATGGCTTAACTTTGTGTTTTTGTGATGATGGTATAGTTGTGGACAAGAAAGAGAGAGAAGGGGAATGAAGATGAGAACAATATGGAAGATACAACCGGCTATGAGAAATCAGGAATACCGCTTACCTGAATGGCTTCAAATGACATTCAGTTGGTATTATTACCCGCCGGATATGGACACATACCTGCCATATCGGGCATTGTCAATTGACTCACACACAAAGTTCTCTTAAGTCCCAGTTTCTCATGATGATTGCCTCCATCTCCTCTGATCTCTCTCTTTCTTGTGCTCAACTCTACAATCACCCAAGAAAATGAAGTAAAGTCATCCCTCTCTATCTCTCAATGCCATAATCATGAGTTAACACTGAGTACAGCATACACCAACTACAGCATCATGCCACGATCAACAGTTTCCCGCTCCAAGCAAGTCTTTCATCTCTCGGCGGATGTTGTTGTACTCAACTCTCTACATTTCCACAATTACAAGTTCACCAATGAATAGAGTCTCAGCTGCCATCACGCTTCCTTCCAAATCGACCGCCTCCAAATACTGCCCCAGTCTCGCTCTATTATAGCCTGCAAGTGCGACTCCAAACTCGCTCAATCAGAGTCTCCCAGAGCATCTCTGAGTACACTCAATCTCAGGCTCCAATTGCATCTCCAATCTCGCTCAACCACAGCCTCCCCGTGCATCTCCAACCTTATTTGATCACAGCCTACAAGAGCATCTCTGAGTTCACTCAATCTCGGCCTCCAAGTGTATCTTCAAACTTGCTCAATTACGGCCTCCAAGTGCATCTCTGAGTTCACTCAATATCAGTCTCCAATTTCATCTCCAAACTTTCTCGATTACGGCCTTGGAGTGGATCTCTGAGTACCCTCACTCTCGGTTGCCAATTGCATCCACAAACTCGCTCAATCAAGGCCTCGGAGTGAATCTCTGTGTTCAGTCAATCCAGGGTTGCAAGTGCATCTCCAAACCCCCCCGATCACTGCCTCCAAGTGCATCTCTTAGTTAACTTGATGTTGACTTTCAAGTGCATTACACAACTCACTTGATCATGGCCTTGAAGTATATGATTAAGGACCGATGGTGGGTGTTCTAAGAAAATGGGGTACTGGAGGTGGAATGAGTGAGGCGGAGTATATATTCGGGAGACCCTGGGGTACATAGACATCATTTCATTTTCATCTCATCTTGTCATACAACAAAAATACACACTCTATCTGTCCCAACTTTTGGTCTCACTTGCTCTTTCCGAGATAGTGTCGATCTTCATGGCCAGGTAGTATCATATCATCTGACCTTCATACGATCTGTGAGCTAGACCCGCTCTCCCACATGAATTCTGTTTTAATATCCCGTGAGTTATGGCGAAATATTGATGTTAGGCTCTCTGCATTCTAGCTCCATCATTTCATCACAACAGCCTCCAAGTGGTGCATCACTAGCTTCGCTCAATGGTTGTCTCTAGGTATTTCTCTGATTATACTCGACTACCATCTGTGGCCAGATTGACCATATCAATATATATAGAGATACTTAAATAATGCATGCCATATTATGAGATAGCAAATCTTGTGACTGTAACAAAGACAATGTTGATAGATGACATGCCTTGTGCTTATGGAAACCAAAGAACTACTGCGTTGTGAATGCGGCACCAAGTCTCCTGCAGAGCTGCTCCTGAAGTCTCCAAAAGCCCTGTGCGAAGGTCTCATCCGGTCCAAAATTTTACTATCCTAACAGTCAAATCACATAGCATCCTCAATGCGCATCCATAACTGCAGGTGCTTTCAGGAGCACCTCAGAATGCTCATCCAGTGTCTGAGAGCACTTTGCAAAGCTCCAGGGGGGCTTGAAAGCATCCGGAAGTACTTAGAAGTACTGATGAGGGCTACTGAAGTGTCTGGGAGATTTGTCTGTGGCTTACGGACTGAGTTACATTTTGCTGATGTTGTTGATGGTGATGAATGTCACCAGCAGACTGCCATCAATTGTGCTGAACACCTGACAGTCATCCCAGCTCAATTCGTCCAATGGACAGTCAATCAGTGCAAATCTGGATAATGGACAATCACCCTGAGTGGATGTTCTACTCACCAGATGGGAGTCAACAGCCTATAACTTGGTTGCTAGAACATATTGCTGTGGAATCTAGGTAATAAGTTGGTCATCATACTATGGTGCATTACGATTTGTTGTGAAGTCTCTCAGAACTCAAGGTCTTTTCAACTCTTCTGCAATATCTACCAGGTAATTATTTTCCATCAACTTGATAAAATAATTGATACAGTCTTCTCAGGCTTTTTGGTATCAATTTCCAGGTGTGGTGTCTCCTATAACAGATTGAACTGGTGAGCTGATTACACGGCATATTGGCCTCCTGCTGCTGAAATATACAAGTGAAGGTAGTATGAGATCCAGTGTAACATCCCATCTGAATCAGGGTCGCTGGAGGCCACAACCAGTGCTAAAGGTACACACTGCGTCGGATCTACAGGACTAAGCATACCCCAAACCTGTCAAAACCGTCGGAGACAGTATTGTGCATGATACTGCGGATTGTGTAATGTGGCTAGGAATGTTACTTTCACCCCATGCTACTGGATATCGCCTTGATCCTGATGTGGTTAATTTTGAATCTTTGGGTATCGTAACCCCACCATGAACATCTGAAGTGCATGTATTAATTCTTGAAGTAGAAGAGACCAGGACATGATCTAATGAAGGATGCGATGTGATCTTTGGCATGGGGCTTAATGCGGTTTTTGGCTTTGTGGTGGCACTCATTGTAGTCTTCAACTTTCTGGCGGGGCTGGATGGGGGTTTCTTGGGTGTCGTGGTGTCCCTTCAGGTAACTCTTCTTTGTAAGCATGAGATGAACCTTTGCATTGTACGGTCATCCTCATCATTGAACTTTGCATCCGTTTCATGTCCCAGGGTATCTCTTCACTTTTTGCCCCTGTCTTCTAAATAGTCAGTAAACTCCGATTTGTCAGGTCAGTGTCAGTCAATGTCAGAGAGGCAGCAAGAGAATGGAGTGAAAAAGGTGGCAGTGTGTAGTGACTCAGAAGCCGCAATTCGACGAACATCTCACCTGGAGCCGGGCCCGGGGCAGCGATTATCCAGATGGATTCATCAGAAAGCACAGGCTCTCCTTGCCCACGGCATTGCAACTGATATTCACTGGGTCCCTGGACACTCTGGCATCTGCGGAAACAAAGAAGCAGACCGCCTGGCGAACCTGGCCTGAGACACCAGCGGAGACATGGTGATAGAGCAGCCATACACCTCGGCCTTGAATAGAGCTAGACAAATCTCCCAGGGAAGGTCAGCAGCAAAGGCATAGTGGAAGGCCGACAAGTGCAGCAAGCACTTCAGCTACAGACCCAAGGGTAACACAGGGACCAAGAGACCTGTTCTGATGACAAGCATGAAGTCACTGGTTACTAGGTTCTACAAACTATAGTGTGGGCATGCACCCACTGCAGTCTACCTAAAACGGTTCAGCAACTGAGAGAACAATAAATGCTTGTGGTATGGCGGCAGAGGCAGGACGGTGGCCCACATGTGGGAAAACCTCTTCCGCCACAGCAGCCGGTGGAGAGACCAGCAAAGGACACTTTGGAAGGTGGTGGGAAAGGCGACAGGCCAGAATGCGGGCAGATGCAGATACATCCAGATCTCTAAGCTGTTTTCCATGGAAAAGTGCAACCAAGCGGTGATAGACTTCCTGGCGGCCACTGACTTCGGGAAGTTCCGGCCCAAATGACTGATAGTATGGAGGAGGCACAGAGGCTGACTCAGGTGCTGGGGGCGCCAGCGATGGGGGTACATATCCATTCCTTTTTGTTCCTTTCCTTTTCTCTCCTTGCATGCAGTTCATTTTTGCTTTTGTTCGATCTCTCAACTTTCATATATATATCAGCCGTGATGAAAGGGTAGTGGGGGGGGAGCTCCGCCATGTAGCCGGCTTGCCAGGAGGCGGAGGGCATATTAGGTTCTGACATACTCTATTTAGAGTGCATACAGTATGAATGAACAACAACAACATGTCAGAGACTCAATGTCAGAGACTCAATACCAGAGACTCAATGTCAGACACCCAATATCACAGACTCGAGGTCAGAGACTCAATGTCAGTGACCCAATCACAGTGACCCAATGTCAGTGACTCAATGTCCGAGATCCAATGTCAGAGATTCATTCACAGGAACCCATGGTCTGAGGTGAATTCAATAACCTCATCGAGCATTCTGCCTACACCTCATGGCACCTCGGTGTACAATTTGGGAATGGCGAATTACTCCATAGCAGATTTGCAGTGTGTAGTTTTCGATCCCTATACGACTGCATGTCCTTCAGTCCATGCAAACTGGCTACTTAGAGCATCAAAGATCTGGGTCATCTTCTGTAGCGGAGAGGCACAGATATCATTGGTCCAATGCAAAACACCTGCAAGTAATCTCCTCAGAACTCCAGGTGGTGCAATGATGATAGCTATTCTGCGGATATGAGGGTCACTGAGTGGATATGAAGGACTTCAAATCAATTTTGATTGATTGGAATGCATACCTGAGCATTGCATGTGTTATCTTGCATCTTATGCAAGATGTGCTCTAACCTACACTCGATAGGATAACCACTCCAACACACATAGTTAATCTGATGTGAATATGCAAGTCCATGAGGTTGAGAATTCGCCACAGATTGAAGTATGGACAGTATGATGATCCACCATGCTTGTTAGTTGAATCAAGTTGAAATAGATATATGCACAAATGTCAGTAGTTTTGTGGAAGACTGCACACAATGAGGTACAGAAGAAAATGCGGGGTTTGCTGTAAAACTGCTGATCAGTGTGAAGCTGAAATATCGACTAACACAGTTACATCTAAGGAAGCTCAAAATTATGCTCACATGTGACACATCCCAGTATTCCACACAAGGAAAGAAACTGGGCTAAAAATCGTATACGCGATGCATAAACATAGTGTGTGGTACAATAATTTCACAAGGCTAGGCTAGTATTGAAGTAGGTGTCAGATCAGCTGAATACTGAGCTCTGGGGCAGGTGATAGGTACCTCACTATAATCAATTTCCAAGGGACACTCAATCGCAATCTTTTCACCATTCACATTGCTGTCCTCGATTTGCAGAGTATATGGCAGAGTCCTTTCCTACAAAGTGGTCTCACTCGTCAGTGCTGTTCAACACATGCGAGCTTTGGACCAAGGTTTCACAACGTTTCCATGTCAGATGGGCTACACTGCAAATGTGGACACAATGAACTTCAATTTTATGATGATACACACAACCAGTCACCTGGGACCACAGGGGAAAATGACCTTACGCGACATGAAACTCATAGAGATGCTGTTTTTGGGTTAGTAATCCATAGCAAATTTGCCATGTTGCACTATGAGGTTCTATGAACCTGCAATTGGACTAGATTACTATGATACGCATGTGATTATAGGCACTTAATACTATACATCATGCTGTATTCAATAAAACTGCCAAATGCACTTCATTGCATGCTTCCATGTACGCTGTGAAGTACACTCCAGATTGCAAATGATTATACACTTGCAGCCCGCTTAACATACGCTCCGAAGCGCACCTCCCAATTCGTTCTCAAATACACTCTTGGGCATGGTCCCAATCACGCTCCCAGTTGCACTCGATGGTAGACAGCCAGCCAGCTTGACTGTACAAGCACAAACCAACTCTCATGAAGCTCCCGAGCACACTTCCGAGCATGCTCTCAAGGACACTCCCAATTGCACTTGATAACACACTCCTAGCCTACTTGACTATTCACTCCCAAGTAAGCTCTCAAGATGCTCCCAAGCACACCAAGTATGTTTTTATGTACACTCCCGGACATACTACCAAGGACCCTCCCACTTTGACTCGATGGCACACAGCCAGCCTGTGTGACTGTACACTCCCAGACCAGCACTCAAGAAGCTCTCAAGTACACTCCCGAGCACGCTCCCAAGTACGCTTCCAATTGCACTCAATGGTACACTCCCAGCTTACTTGGCTCTACACTCCTAAGTACACTCTCAAGAGGGAAAACACTTCCCATCTCACTTGCCTATATGCTCACATGAACCCTCCTGCATGCTCGATCCAGAGACTTGCTGAGTTGCAGAAGCCAGGCACCGGGAGGTGACAGTTGCAGGCACCACACACCAGGAGGTGCGAGGCACGTGGCGAATAGTGGCTGAATCATAATGTTCGTCGATATCATAGTCTGAACCTTATCTCAAGCGCGGCCACCATGACAAGGTCTCACGATACTTCATGGTCATGGTGCTGAGAACTGTAGCCTTAGATTCCGCAGGAATAGTGGATAGTTTGAATTTGGCAACAGCAGATCTCCAATTCAGATTTTCCAGCGGAATCTAGTACCCACTTCCAACTAATTGTGGCTGTAAGTGTGCGCAATTGGTCTGGGGCTGGTAGCGATGATGGCGATGGTGGTGGTGATGGCGATGGTGATGGTGATGGTGATGGTGATGGTGTTGGTGATAGTGATTATAGTACCAGAAGTACTTAGACAAGTAGGTTGGCTACGTCAACGTCAGCATCAAAGCTTCCCCAGACTTTAAGCCTTGTACTAGCGAAATCTTCCACAGACTCAGAGCCTTCTATTAGCCAATGCTTCCACAAACTGAGAGGTTTCCATCGGCCACAAGTATTGCATATACAGATCTCAGCCGGAGATGTCAAGTATGCCCGGCGACAGTGATGTCTTGTATGGCCGGAGATTACGGTTGACTCCGGTACAAGCTGATGGCATTCAGCCGTCCTTGTACTTTCATATATATACTGGCCTTGTGGCCCTCTTAGATAGAATACAATTAAGCTTCTCTAGCATCACTATTTCAACAAAACGCTTTCTGTGGAACACTCTACTCCTCCCGATTATGCTTCTGCATACTGGATCCAGAGACTTGTTCAGTTGCATACTCCAGGCTCCGGGAGTCGTGTGGCAGGTGTTGTGTGGTATTTGGCAGGTGGCGGGCTGCGGGTGGGGGGCAGCCAAAATCTTGATGTCGGCCAATATCATAGTTTAAACTTTATCTTCAACACGGCCACTGAGACAAGATCTCACGATGGCTCAAGGCCAGGGTGTTGACAATTTTAGCCTTGGATTCTGCAGGAAAGGTAGATAATTGAATCTTGGGGAGAGCAGACCTCCAACTTTGATTTTCCAGCAGAATCAGCTTCCCGCTTCCCATCAATTGTAGGCATATGCATGCCCATTCAGTCTGGGGCTGATGGTGATGATGCTGATGGTGATGGCGATGATGATGATAGCAATGGTGATGGTGTTGGTGATGGTGATTACAATACTAGAAGCACATAGACAAGTAGGTTAGCTACGTCAATGTCAGCATCGAAGCTTCCACAGACTTAGAGCCTTCTATAACTAGCCAATGCTTCCACAGACTTAGAGCCTTCCATTAGCCAAAGCTTTCAGACTTAGAGCCTTCCATTAGCCAAAGCTTCCGCAGACTTGGACGCTTCTATTAGCCAAAGCTTCTACTAACTCAGAGTTTGGTATCGGCCAAATGCTTCCAGTGGAAAACTCTACTCCTCCTGAAGCTCAGCTCTCTCATCCTGGCTCCCAAGCAGACTCTCAAGTAGGCTATAGAGCAGGCTGTCAGTCGCGAATGGGATCTCCCGCAGACTCACAGCGTCAGTGTGTACAGCTCTCATATAACAGCGAAGAGCAGTAAAGAACAGTATAGGTCCATCTCTGGCCCTCAGCCATATATGATTACATTGGCCCATGGGCACATCTCTATGCATCAACAATACATGACTATAGGCTGCACGTCACGCAGGGATCCATGGAATGCTTGCTATGAGCTATACATGTGCGGGTGTGGGCGTGGTGCAGCCAATAGTTGATTTGCACTTTTGCCAATGACTGGGACATTCCCCAATGCAGGAGCCTCACTCAATAACACAGCATGAGTTCATTCTTTCCAGGATGATGTCTGGCACCCCCTTGTTCCGTTTATGACACCCCAAAAATAGCAACTTTGTCATTTCATTGGGAATAGCAACCTAGGTAAAAGAAACTCAACAACATCGTCAAACACAGACTTATTGTACCTGATACCAATGCCAAATATCTTGACCAGCTCTGTCAACCTTTTGCAGACATGGAAGAAATTGCTGGACCTGGATGTGGATGAGAGAACAGTTCTATTGATATTGAATGAAAAGCTACCCTGTTTTGGTATTGGAATCCAATTGCAGTAGTACGATATATCATACAATATTCCCTGTTCAAGGATCATCTCTCTTATGCAACAGTCAAACCTATGGATTCCAGTGGTGAACGTATATATGCTGAGATATTCACCATGGATTGATGGCGGAAACTTCGTGCAAGTTTTCTTTTATTATCAGAGAGACTGTTTCAAGTCAGGAACGTTGAATTTGGGTGAGTTAGAGCCTCAGGGAAATCATGTCAGACAGAGCGTATCAGAGAGATTTTGTCAAAGAGATCATATCAGAGAGACCATGTCAGCAAGAGCATGTTAGAAAGATTCTATCAGAGAAAACTACTTAGAGAGATTGTGACAGAGTGTGCCTCAGGGAGCATATCAGAGAGCATTAGAGTCATACCATCAGAGAGAGCATATCTGAGTTTGTGACCGAGATATGGTGTCCGTTTCATTATGTTAGGAAAGGTAGGGTGTCACGATTGTCAGCTCTAGTATTGACTTCATTTGTCTAGATATTAGCACCTCATTACTCACTGCTAAGTCATCCAAGCAATCTTTGGGAAATAGATTAACAGTTGTCTCTGAAATACTCAGCATCGACATAACTATGGTCTCTACGCTAAGCAGCGACCAAAGTACTTCGCCAGTTCAGCTCAGTATTGGAAACCTCTCTATGGTGAAGAGACAATGGGTCAAGCCGAATGGGTTTATACTATTCTGTCCTGTACCGAAATGTCCAAACAGACCACAACCCCACACCAATAGGTTCGCCTATTATGGATTCATCGCACTCATAGTGTGCACTCTTGCGCTGCCAGTATGGAGGAGAATAGTGATTTGCTGTTCTGACAGACACAATTGTGATGCATTTCCCCGAATAGGGTTATTCTTTGCAGACTACCCAGAGCAATGTACCATAACTGTGGTGAAAGATGGTTTGTGCCATCGATGGAAGATCTGCCCAGACTATATGTCCGGCATTGCCCCCAGGGCCAGGCGCCACCACCCCCAACGGTACCTTTCTGTATCAACAATGGCTGCTGAGTAGTATTAGCTACGGGTCCGGGCAACCTGCCAGCGGACTGGGTTTGGACAGGAAGAACAGTCCGGTTCAGTTGCAGGGCTATCCAAAAACCCGACCCATTTTGTGTTGGTGGGGTTGTTACCAGGACCATACATAAACCCTCAGCATTTTGGTTGGGTTGACCCCGGACCGTAGTTCCATTCTATGGTTCTGGCAACTTTGGTTCCAAGCAAGTATCTGAGTTCTGCTGGTATCATGAAATGATCAATACATAGATTGTGCTGTTGTCGCCAGTCTTCAACCTCCCGGTTTCAGGTTGGCAATCTGACCAATATTCGTTCAATTGCGGTCAATTAACGAAAAGTGATATGTGAGATTCACTGGTTTTCGAAAGCGACTCAACGAATATTGGTCATATCACAAATCTGAAACTGGGAAGTGAAAGAGCGGCTAAAACTACAAAATCTACATATTGATCATGTCACAATACAATCGGAACTCAATATACTTCGTTTGGTTAATAGTTGTATGGTTGAAATGGAGGGTGTTTGGGGGTAAAACCGGCCCAATTGCAATGGGCCTGGTGTTCATGTGGTAAAACCCCCTGCAAAGGTTCACTTCCTGTTCCAATCCTAACCCGGAAGCATTCTAGCGGGTTCGAACCATTGCTAACACTACTGCTGAGGAGAAGGGGCTGTAAAAGTATGACAATGGACAAAATTTTGCTGATGCTGATACTGGTTATAATATATATAGTTGCATGAATGTTGACTGGTTGCACCGGCTACTGAATGTCAAATTCAAAGATCGCACCTGGAAATGGATTGTTGGTTATCTGAGAGTAATTTAAAACCTGCAAAAGGGTTTGGATCTGATAGATGCACGATTTTCCATAATCCCTTTCTTCTGAAATATATGCCTGTATGGAGGCACACTTACCAGGGTGAAATACTGGACTAGTGCCGAGGGCAAGCTCATGGTCATGGTCTGGCTTGCAGCAGTTGCCCCTCCTCTTAAAGGCAATCCCAACCGTGATAAGATTATCATATTTGTCACCAACTTCATAAAGTTTGCCAGCTACCACCGCTACACTAAAACCATACACAAATACCTACGGGATGCAGATAGTGCCATCAGCGGCAACATCCACCTCTTCCTTGCATACCACAAGAACCACAGTATGAGCAAGATATGTCAAAATTCATTTCCTTCTCCACTATATCAAATGTATTTGGCAAATGGGCTCTTCCAATTATGGTAACACCAAGATATTGGATGGCACTCGCAACATCCTCATCACAGATGCTTCCAGTTCTCCCAAGTAGGTTAAATATATTCGGTAGAAGTTATGGTGGGAAACTCGCCTATTTTATGTCAAGTTGAGATTCAGCATTCTACTGCATAACGTTACATCAGATCCCCTTTCACCAAATGCAAATATAAGCAGAACAACTCTTGTTGGGGAATCTCTAGCATGTGACAGACAATCACCTAGTTTGATACCTCTAATCAATGGAGTGATGAGAAAACGCAATACAATTGCAACTGACATTTCCAATGGGTATCAGCATAGCAGAGTGTATTGATGCTCAGACATTCTATGCTTCAACATTTCAAGTGGGTACCAGTGCCAGTCTAGATCCGCAGACCTCCGGATCCCAAGCATCATGGATTCTCTATCCAAAGATATACTAAGTGAACAGCATCACAGTAACTATTCAGCTGCACAATCATCCAAATACGGTTGTAATTAACATGACAAGTTGTGCGGAGAAGTTGTACAGACAGGTGAATTAATTGGATAATATTTTGATTCAAGGAGATCGAACACCACAAAATAATAGTTGGGTATGTCAACAATGACACTGCTCTGCCAAACTGCTATACACTTTTTGTGGAAGCAATAAAATCAGTACAGGAGAAGCCAACGCTGCTGGGAGTATATTATGGTCGACAGTACATCACCATCTATTTTTGATACAGAATTTGCAGTATCAGTTGTATGCGATACTGATCTGAAACCATGGAACGATATGGTGTAAAGATGCACTGCTCTGAGTATGATGCATTGTCGTTGTGTCTTCAATTCATTGTCTTGGGCAACATGTTCTGATTGGCGATGATAATCAATTACAACTTAATCTGAACACATCACTGGAATCATACAATATAATGTACCAGATTGAGCTGATATGTTGATCTCAACAGCAATACCCACTATCCTGTGCCGCCTTTGACACCATGTTAGAGCCAATCAGAGCCATAGTCTATGTTAGAGTGGCACATATCACTTACATGTATCACAGCCATGATCGTCAGACCATTTCAGAGCGCACTTGTCCTAGCCATATTTATCAGAGTTGGGATTATCAGTGACCTTGTCAGAGACCATGTCAGAGCTGCACTTGTCACAGCCATACTTGTTAAAGCCCTACTTGTCAGAGCCACACTTGTCAGAGCCACACTTGTCAGAGCCACACTTGTCAGGGCCAATTTGCATAGTCATATAATATACTCTTTAATTCAGAACATGAAAAATTCTTTGGATCCAAGATTCAATGATAAAGGTTTTAAAGAACAGGTTGGTTTAACTGAATCTCCTTCAAAGCACAAATGAGCCGGAATTGATTTTTTGCATCCGGGATTGTCAGATTATGTGAGAGTGAACTTCACAGAGCTGGGGGTATTAGAGCCGGGAATGTCAGAGACCATGTCAGGGACCATGTCAAAGCTGCACTTGCCAGGGCAATACTTGTCACGGTAATCCTTGTCACGGCAATATTCATCAGAGCCAGAATTGTCAGAGACGATGTCAGAGAGCCCTTTCATAGCTGGGATTATAAGGGACTATGTCACAGTGACATGCATTAGACCACAAGTGTCAGAGACCATATCAGAGCCATACTTATCTCAGTACAGTGGTGATGAGTACTAGGTAGTTGTTGTAGTCCCAATCTCATGAGAAAGATATCAATCATCTCAGGAAGGTTGCATTCAGCTGATACACTAGTCATACCAACATATCTTTGGTATATCCACATTTCCATAAGTTGGTGAACATGTGTCGACTGTCCGCGACTCTCACGTCCACCACGATTTCCAAGTGAAACAGTAACAGCCACCACTGTGACAGAGTTAAAATTCCAGATCACTTCCCAGGAGTGACAAGAGCTGGTATGGGAATAGTAAAAGAGTTGAGTACAGGGTATATATAGCTGAACGAATTCAATACTAAAAGAGTGGCATATATCTTACCCAATGACAGGATTGCTCCAATATAATATGTAATTGTGGCTTATGATTATTGTACGGAAACCCCAACAAGACTTCATCCGAATCAGTATTAAAAATCCTGTGTGTATGTTGATGCTCTCACACACAAGCAGCCATAATATCTCCCAAACAGTAAAAATTCAACTGAACGTACCATAACATTCTGTAACTTATGGTAAAAACCCTGTACTGTGCTGTGGCACAGCATAATTGTCAATAACATATTGTAGTCCCACGCTAATTGGCATAATGAATCTTGGTTACAGTATCACCAAAGCTTTTCCTAACTCAGTTTCCCCCCCACCAGCAGAGTCATAACTACTGCTATCAGCTTGTGTCCAGCAAAGACAGATTGTCAGAGACGAAAGAGTAAGCATCTGAGAGTACTGAGACCAAGCATGCCAGAGTTGTGGATGCAAAGCCAGATCCAAAGCTTCTTGCTAGCTTATTGTAAATCCAGATATTCTGCTCCCAGGGAAGGCGTATCGGACCCTGCCAGTGTAGTTCCGACCAGACCACTTTCACAGCTACAGTGAAGCAATTTCAACCCCTACCAGCGAAGCAAGTTCCATCCTTACCAGTAATGCCAGTTCCATACAAACCAGCGACGCCAGTTCAACCCCTGGTAGCATAGCCTGTTGCATCCCTAACACGATATTCCCATTGAGTGCAGATCCGCTAGTTCTGTCCTGCTTCCAGTGCATGCGGATCCACTGCAACTAGTAAAGCCGGATCTACCACTACCAGCTAAGCTAGTTCCACCCCTACCAGCAAAGCCAGTTCCACCGCTACCAGTAAATCCAGGTACTCCCATCCCAGCGAAGCCAGTTTCACCCCTTCCAGCAAAGCTAGTTGCGCCCCAACTAGATTGCTCCCATGGAAGTAAGTTCCACCACTACCAGCTTGTGTGCTGTATGTCTAGTTCAACTGCTCACAGCAAAGCCAGATCTACTGCTACTAGATAAGTCAAATTGTCAGAGGTAAGAGTGAGCATGTCAGAGTTGTGGGTGGAAGCATATCATTGGTGAAAGTGAATATATCAGAGTTGCTGAAGCGAGCTTGCCGGAGTTGTGGGAATAAGCATGTCAAAGCTGTTGGAGCGAGCTTGCCATAGTCTTGAGACTTAGTATGTCAGAGCTGTGAAAGTATGCTTGTCAGAGTTGTCCATGCAAGCATATCAGGGTTGTAAGTACATGTCAGAGTTAAAAGTGACCATGTCAAAGATGCATATATAGATGTCATATTGGCAAATCCCAGAGAAATTGTGCTATATATATACTATATTCCACAAATTGCAATACATACCTGTCATACAATCATATTGTAGGAAGACTACTGTCGTTGTATCAATAAATTACAGGTGAGTTATGATGGGTTAGCAGTAATGGCTATGGGGTAGTTTGCATTATTTGGTGATGTGCAAGTTGCAGGAGAATACTGTAGGCAAGATGGCCTATGGTAGATAAAGAGTAATAGATTGACATTTTCCAGACAGATATCTACCACTGACTATGAGTGAGAGTCAATCTTGGGTTGATTCCGAGCTTAAAAGTACCTTATAATCTCACACTGGAAGGATAGAAATGTATAACTGAATGTCATGTTCTCAGATAATAGTACAGTGGTAAATGAGTATCAATGAGTAGAATAATAACAATGAGACAAGATTGGAGATATTATTTTGAGAAACTGACACTGGGGAAAATTCATATAAGCGTTAATTTACTTAAGTCAATATAATAGATACTATTTCCAACCTGGCAGGTAAGATTTTTAATACAACATAGACCAATCCCTATAAAGCCAGTTATACTCAATATTCTCCAGAGCCCTTCATGTTATTTCCATCTTCATACATACTTGTCACTTTCCACTTTACAACTGTACTATTAATGTGAATTATATTGTGCATTAATGTCTCTGTATTTTTTTATGTCATAATCATATAGTAATACTTGCTATAGTAGTTGTCAAGTATTGGATATCCTCAAGCCTGCCTTCCCAAAACCGTAAAGTTCGAAGTTACCCTCTGAACATTCAATTAGTTGGCACCATACCTACATTCAGATTCACTACCACTAGATCAATCTCAAGAATATTTCAGAGCAAGTCACCTTATCACATTTCCACAGTAGTTAGTTAACTAATAAATACACTCAATGTACCAATTGTATCTCCCTGCCAATTGACTGCCTACAGATCAACAATCTCCAGGTAAATATTATATTTTACTGCATCTCTGTCTCCAATATGGATTTCCAAATATATTGGCTTATAGCCTGTATTATTACCTCCAAACTTGCTAAATCATAGCCTTCTAGTATATCTCTAAGTATACACAATGACAGTCCCCAAATTCCAATACCTGTAGGCTTCTTGAGTAACTCCATACTGATTCATATATGGCCTCAATCTGTAACTCTAATTTCACTTAATTACAGTCTAAAGGTTATTTCAACAACCACTTATTCATTGTCATAAAGTGCATTTCCTATCTTTCTAAAATACCTGATCTAAATGTATGTTCAATTTAGCTTTTTTACAATCTTCATTACATCAGCAAAGAACATTTCCGTCTGGGCAGAACGACTGCATCACGGTGGACTCGCTCCGTCCTAGCCGTCAGAGACACCGCGCTGGTGGATAACTCCACACCCGACGTCAATACTACACATTGCATTGCATCTCGCTCTCGAAATCGCCATTTCGCCGTTTCTTTTCACTCTATCGGTCTCCTCCTTTAGAGAAACACTGTCGCGTTGTGCCCAATGGTGACCATACGTCGGAAAGGGTTTATTCGGTACATGCTTGCATCGGAATTGCAATGCAATGGGTGATGCTGAGACAATCTCTCCTCGCGTTCCATCCACATTAAGCTTGAGGAGCGTAGGATGAAGGTCAGAAGATATGATACTACCCGGCCGTGAGGTTCCACAAAATCCCAGAAAGAGCGAGTGAGACCAAAAGTTGGGAAAGACAGAGTGTATTTTCGTTGTCTGACATGACGAGATGAAAATAAGATGCTGCCTATCTAACCCGGAGTCTCCTGAATATATACTCCGCGTCGTTCATTCCACCTCCGTTACCCCTGTATCTGTGTACACCCACTGTCGCTCCTTAATGATATACTTCGTGGTCATGATCAATCGAGTTTCGAGATGCATTGGGAGACCGTGATCGAGCGAGTTTGAAGATTCACTTGGAGGGCGAGATGGAGTAAGCCAAAGATGCACTTGGAGGCTGTGATTGAGCGAGTTTGGACATGCACTTGGAGGCCAAGATCGAGTGAACTCAGAGATGCACTCCGAGGCTGTGACAGAGCGAGTTTGGAGATGCACTTGCAGGCTATAATCGAGCGAGATTGGAGTAGTACTTGGAGGCAATCGGTTTGGAGGGAGGCATGACGGCGGTTGAGACTCAATTCATTGGTGAACTTGTAATGGTGTGTATGTAGAGAGTTGAATGCAATATCCGCCAAGATATGAGAAACTGGCTGGGAGCGGGAGACTGTCAATCTTGGGATGATGCTGTAGTTGGGGTATGCTGTACTCGGTGTTAACTCATGATTATAGCATTGAGAAATAGAGAGGGGTGACTTAACTTTATGTTCTTCGGTGATGGTAGAGCTGAGCCCAAGAAAGAGAGAGATCAGAGGAAATGGGGGAAATCATCATGAGAAACTGGGACTTGACAGAATTTCGTGTGTGAGTCAATTGACCATCGCCAATATGGCAGGTCCGAGACCCAATCCGGCGGGTAATAACACCGATATGAGGTCTTCTAAAACCAATCAGGCAACTTGTACTCCTGATTTATCATAGCCGCTCGTATCCTCCATAACGTTCTCATCTTCATCCCCCATCACTCTCTTTCTTGTCCACAACTCTACCATCATTGCAAGAACACAAAGTGAAGTCATCTCTCTCTATCTCTCCATGCCATCATCATGAGTTAACACTGAGTGCTGCATACGCCGAGTACTGCATACACCAAAGATTCTCTGTCGTTCCTTCATTCTCACAATTTTCAGTTGACCCCTGAATGTAGCTTCAGCGTCTGGTGTACCTCCCTACCGATCCACTGCCACCAACCAGTGCTCCATAAGAGCTTCAAAGGTAAAGTCACCTCGTCACATTCGCACAGTTTCGAGTAAACTAACTGATGAATAGAGCCTCAGCACCTGGCGCGCCTCTCGTCGACGGCCTCCAGATTGACCACCTCCAAGTACTCCTCCAATCTCGCTCGATTATAGCCTGCTACAAGTCCATCTCCAAACTGGCTCGATCATGGCCTCCCAGTGTATCTCCAACCTGGCTTGATCACAGCCTCCAAGTGCATCTCTCAGTTCACTCGATCTCGGCCTCCAGGTGCATCGCCAAACTCAGTCGATCACGACCTCTGACTCTATCTCTGAGTTCACTCAATCTCGATCTCCAATTGCATCTCCATACTCGCTTGATCACGGCCTCAGAGTGTAACTCTGAGTTCACTCAATCGTCATTTTCATGCGCAAACCCAATCAGGCACATCATGCCCCTGACTTCTCATATCTGCTCATATCATCCATATTCATTCCCATCTTCATCCCCCATCTCTTGTTCTCCACCATCATCACAGAACACAATGCTATGTCATCCCTCTCTATATCTCCATGCCATGATAATGAGTTTACACTGAGTACAGCATACACCGAGTACAGCATACACCCAAGATTGTCTGTCTTCACTTCATTCTCATGATGGCAAGTTGACCCCTGAATGTAGCTTCAGCTTCCGGTGTGCCTCCCTACAAGCTCGACTGCCACCAGCTAGCTCTCCATGAGAGGTCAAAGTTAAAGTCACCTCATCACATTCCCACAGTTGCGAGTTAACTAACTGATGGATAGAGTTGCAGCACCCGGCGTGCCTCCTATCGACCACCCCCAAGCACTCCAATCTTGGTCGATCATAGCCTCTGAGTGCATCTCCAAACTTGCTTGATCATGGCCTCCCAGTGCATCTCCTAACGCGATCGATCACGGCCTCCAAGTGCATCCCTCAGTTTACTCGATCTCGGCCTCCAAGTACATCTCCAAACTTGCTCGATCACGGCCTTGGAGTGTATCTCTAAGTTCACTCAATGTTGGTCTCCAATTGCATCTCCAAACTCGGTCGATCACGGCCTCAAAATGCATCTCTGAGTTCACTCGACCTCGGCCTCCAAGTGCATCTCCAATCTCGCTCGATCACGGCCTGGGAGTGTATCTCTGAGTTCACTCAATCTCAATCTCAAATTGCATCTCCAAACTCACTCGTTCATGGCCTCAGAGTGTATCTCTGAGTTCATTCAATCGTCATTTTCTGGCACACCTCGAATTGCTCTCAAGCACCGCCTGCAGCCAGTCCAGCTATACAGTGTGTAGATTGGTAGCTATATAGATACATAGATACATAGATGAGAATACAACCTGAATACATGAGTTTTAAAAATCGTTGAAGGATTAGTAGTAGCTATGAGTTCCAGGCGCACCAGCAGCGTTTCCAAAGAAGAAGTTGTTTTTCCCAGACTGCTCTACTGTGATTCGAGGTGCTCCCAGACATGTTGCCGGCACTGCCAGGTGCTCTGCTATGGACCGCGACCAATCGCCTGGGCGACGGAATGCGTCTAATTCTCCCTCAGGGGGTATGAGGTTCCGTCAGAGCCATCAGAGCAGTTCGGAATACCCGGGTGCTTCTGCCGGAAACTAGAGTTGTTGCTGATGGTATATCTCTACATTTACACAAACATTTCCAAAGACTTCACTATATTTATACTATTTTAACCTTCAGGTTAATCACTTTATTGACTTGCTTACTATCTTCAAAGATACCTTTAATTGTACTTAAGTTTCACCTATAGCAAGTATAGACAACCATAAGTAGATCAATAGATACACAGTTAGACAGATGTATAAACAAGAATATATGGTGAATTTGAATGTTAAAACAATGTAACAATGAATCTAAATCATAATTTCCAGATGTAGAAGCTATATTGTTAAAAAATGTATTATTGTATCTAGTTTGCTCTACAGTGAATCAGTATGGACCCAACCTTTTGGTCTGCATTTGCAGGTATTCTCAAGATTGGCTGCAGTTCTTCTCTTACCTTACTCATTTGTTTCTGGCGCTTCCAGTTATATTTAATTGCCACTGTCTTAGTTTAGTTAATGCTGAAATTTAATCATCCTCAAATTGTGGTCCAACAATTCACATATACTGCCCTGGGTTACAATGAAAAAAATAGATTTCACTGATGAAGATACATGATATCTTTATATCTCTTGATACTATTCTGTTATTGGTATAAGTAGGGATTTATCTGTTAAAAGAATTGTAGTATTCAGAGGCAACATAGTATATTACATTCTTGCTCAAGTGACTGCAATATCAGATATAGCAACATATTCATAACCATTATGACTATACTTAAAGTAAGAAGTTTCAACTAGCATACCGAAAAACTGCCAATTATTTGTATAACTGCAGTATTACTTTTACACCAGCATAGCATGACTTCCATTGTCAAGTAAGTATGTTATAATATGAAATTTAAATTCAAGATACCTGACAAAAAGATATTGCAAATAACTGAGTATTTAGTTGAACAGGATAATATTGGTCAATTGAACAGTATTGAAAATATAAGTAAATATGGCAGATAATACATATTGCTATCACAACGAAATATTTGCAATGAATCAGTTTATATACCAATAGCTGTATTCCAATATTCTGTTCTACAAACTGTTTACATTTCATTGTGGTTAGTGAATGTATACAACGTACACTAAAATAGATTCAAATCTTATAAAAGATGGTTTTTTCACTGTATTAGACAAGTGGCAGTAAAGAGCGATGAGGGAAGCTATTAGTTATATACAGATATGTACAGCTAAGAGGCAGTCTGTATAGTCGTGTGCAAATACGTGTGAATTATATACATATTGACTTAATATTGTATAGCTATACTGTTTAACGCAATGTATATCATTTGGAATTTGACAGCTATTCCAGATTAATATGGCATCAATATATCATTTAATAAAATCTGCTGTACTGTATTATCGAAAAATTAAGTCTATATTCAAAACAATTGATATTGTTGCCAATTCTAAAATACCTTACAAGTTTAGCAAATGTATAGATTTATTCAGAATTTAATATCAAAAGCATTAATTCAGTATCAATAAATTGGCCTTTTTAGATACTATACTCAGCACCTGCAATAGTACATATTTAAGATTCAAAATCACTGCTATAGTTGAGGTATATCAATGCTAACTGTTCAAAAGATCAGCATCTAATATACATCAAATTCTAGTCAATTTTAGCTCTTGTGGTACATCTATACATACTGATTACAGATTTTCAACCATGGTTTTTACTCCAGTACTTATACTACATAAGAATTTGATCATAAGCTTGTTGTGTCACGTGATCCTGTGTCTTCTACCTCGGCATGTAACATATTTCCCATATCAAAAAAATTCTTCTGCCCAGTGGAGCAAATTATGCTGGGTTTCCCTTGACCGGGTAACGTCTGGTGCGAGACAACCCGGACCATGAAATTATTCTCCTATTCTTCTAAGACCGCTATAGTACCGACTGGTTAAGAACACATAATGATTAAGGCCTTGGTATGGATATCTTGTTTTGTTGAAATATTGATGGTAGGCGTAAGGCTAAAATCTCCTATAGGACGCTTAGGGTATACACTGGTAAACGTGATGGCGACAATTCAATTGGGCTATAATCCGAAGAGAAGCGGTAGATATGCTATATCCAACACCACATACAAAGAACCCTGGTGGCAACTGAAGGCCATTGCTGTAGGCCGCTACCGCTAAGAGTGGACCAAACCGGCTTCACTGTAGTGTCGTCTTCTGTGGCGGAAGATCCAAAATATCCCACTGTCGCTGCCTTTTACTCCGCAATACAACACCATTAAGAGGTTCTATTGCGAGCGTAGAAGTGATGGGAGACGCTAGAGACCGTAAATTTAAAGTAGAAAAGGACATGGTGAGCGAAAGCGGTCACAGGATGGACAGAAGAACCGGAATTGTGGCTACTGTATCAGACGTGACGCATGAGGTACAGCAATATAGATGAAAGAACATCACAGCATTGTTCTATAGCTTGGCCTGACGCATGGAAAAGGTGAACTGTACTAGTACGTAGTAAATACACTCTGCTAAGTATTCGACATGGAGACACCGTTGTAATGCATTTTTGCTCCCAACGTACTCTAGGGCACGGACGGTATACCCGTCTGACAAGTTGGAAGCTTGCCTTGCTGCAAATGTCCCAACTAAGGACGTTCCATCCTCCAGCATCATCACATAGCTTGTTCCCAAGCATAACTATGTATAAATGACAGGATACAGTTATATTCCTTCTCTACAACAACGCAAACGCTATTTCCTCTCCAGGTTAGCAAGAACACGGCCTAGCCGGCCTGAATTGTAGGTGCCTAAAAACGGGCTGGTTAGGAACACTTGGTATGAGGAGCTTGATGGCTCTGTTCTTGATGAGATGGGGGTGATGTTATTATAGTTAACCTTCGCTATATCGGACCTCGCTATATCGGACCTCGCTATACCAGACCTAGATATACAAGAGACCGGATGGTGTATCTCTGGTTTTTGACTCCTGTCCACGTTCTAATAATTTGGCCATACCGGATGCCAAGGTGATCATTAGGGGTTTTATGCTTAATCCGGCAGCTATGGAACTATATATACATTAGTTTCAATATATGATTATCCTTATTTGGTCTGGATATCAGAGGCCTAAGCTTAATTTAGTATCTGCACATTGTTGTGCCGCTTAATAATTCTATATATACGAAACCCTTATTATAGTGGGCGAAATATAACTGATTTTATGTGTTCGTTAAAGTCAGGGTTAACTGTAGCCTCAGAAGATTTACGCCATAGGAGAATTAGGATGGATGAGCCGGTAAATACTTAAAAAGTAGGCTTCGGGATCGTGTCTTTGAGAGGTAGTAACTACTTAGAAGCTTTAATAACCTCTGAGTTTCTGAGTTCCTGAGGTCCTATTTCCTTTACCTGCGGAGCGCTATTTTTATAAACCGTCAATAATCGAATATTCGATGCGCTCTGCTTCAGACTCGTCGTGTTATCGAGGCTCTTTTTGCGGTAGCTTGGCGCACTACCCGTTGGTAGAGTACTTGTATCAGTATAATTGTAGGTTTTGCGGCAAAGGTGCGATCGCTCTCGACGAGAGAATATCAAAGTGCCTACGCGTTCCGTGATGGGAGTCAGTTCAGCATTAGCACCTGGGTGATGGGCATCCTCATTGCGATTGGCTCACGCAAATTCCCCCGATAGGTTAGAGAAAGAAGATTGTGCTTGAAAGCTTGGCAACCATCGAAACTGCCGAGAACACTACCTGCTTTAGGTAAGAATTGGAAGTATTCCTCACGCTACAGAACTTAGCCGGTTGCAACGATACTTAGCACTTGAGCAGTCGAACGACTTCTTGGGGAATCAGAGCTCGGCGCTCTACCCACCCAGCACTTTGTAGGGTCAAGATCCAAACATTAAACGCGAGAATTGTTCGCTGGAGTACAAGCTATTGCTGTATAGGTATTAATGTCGATCTGCCCGCCTTTCCCTTCCTCTTGCACACTCTCTAGCCGTTTTCGCAGCAAACGATATCAGCGCACCACACTGATCTGGGTAGGTTGGGTCCCTTCCGTTTCTTTTTGAGCAACGAGCAGAGTTCTTTTTCGACCACCCGCCCGTGCCCCCCTTATCCGCCCACCACACCGCACCACACAGCTCGATGCAATTAATTATTTATTTGCAAAGTAAGGCAACTGTACAAAGCAACCCTGCAACCCTGCACACCACACCCCCCCCCAACCTCTCGTTCTGCTCGTTCTGGCTCCCCCCTTTCCTCTTTTCTCCCCGTCCATCACTAAAAAGAGACGCCAACCAGACCTTTTCCTTTTCGCTCACAACAGACCGTACCGTACCTAGTCACTTCCGCTTTCATCCCCTCGCAAGCCTTACACTCAGTCCGGCTGCGCTGCTCGCCCATCATCCCATCCTGATAATCTGCCATCTGCCAAATCCAGGCAAAAGTCAACACCCTCCAGATGGCCGAACACAACAACTCTTCACCACAAGATGAAAGTGCAGTAGACGCTGCCGCCGCACTGACTGCCGGTAATGGTGTCCCAAATCCTCAATCTGGTGTTTCCGCTTCGGCTGTCGACAACTCTCGCAAGCGACCGCGTCCGAGTAATGGCGATGACGAGGATGACGATGAGGACTCGAAACCCGGTCGCGAGCGAAGGAAAATCGAAATCAAGTTCATCCAGGACAAGTCGCGACGACACATAACTTTTTCCAAGAGAAAAGCCGGAATCATGAAGAAGGTACCTTTGAGCTGGTCCGATCTCGATCGATCTACTGGTTGTCGCGCTTGTACCCTGTGTACTGACGCGTGTTTCCGCCTCTAAATAGGCATACGAACTTTCAGTCTTGACAGGAACGCAAGTCCTTCTGCTTGTCGTTTCGGAGACCGGTTTGGTCTACACCTTCACTACTCCGAAACTCCAGCCGCTTGTCACCAAGGCAGAAGGGAAGAATCTGATCCAAGTATGTTCACTTCATGCGTAAGTGGTTGACGTCCACCAATTGATGGTATATAGGCTTGTTTGAACGCGCCAGAGCCACACACAGCGGAGAACGGTGTTGCCGAACAAGACCCGTGAGTTTTACCCAATCCTACCTTTTGCGACATCAATCCACTAACTGTACCACCCCAGTGTGGATTCACCAGAGGAGCCATCACATGCCCAGTTGCCACAACAGGCTCCCGGCGGTGCAAGACCTGTTGGAATCCCCGTTGGTCCTGGTGGTGTTCCGCCCCCGTACATGAACATGCCCGAAGCACAGGCACAGGCTCAAGCCGTACAGGCTCAGGCGCAAGCTCAGGCTCAGGCCCACGCATATCAACAGTATATGCAGCAGCAGGCCCAGGTTCGAGCAGGTGGTTACATGCCGCAGCACCCAGGGCACCCTACGCAGAACGCATGACTGCCGGTCTCCTAAGTGTCATGTTGAATCACGTTGAATTGGAGGTCCTCAACAAAAAAGTTTATCGTCTGGTGTGTGGCTTTTCTATCATTTCGGGGTGCCAAGGCATTCTCGACGACTCTGTTTGTGCCCGGCGTTAACCGGTGGTGTACCTCGACTCTTTCATTCCATCCGTGAAGCCTTGTATCAGGGGTTTGCGTTACCAAATCTAATTGAAGCTTTTCGAAAGGAACGGCAGAGAGATATGATGGAGTTTTGTTTCTTTCACAGGGAATCGGAGCATCTGTGTCTTGGCCGCTGTGTACTTTTTGTCCCTCTTCTGTCTTGCTTATCTGTTGCCCTGGTTTTAACTGTTGCTTCCTTACGAGTCATATACCTGTTCGTTATCTTTGAAATTCACTCTTTACATGTGAATCTGTACCCTTTTTTTGCTTCATCTCTGCGTCACAAATGAGGCTAAGGCTGTGTTTGTCATAAGTGTGGCTTTTTGATACGGAAAATCCGCTTTCTCTTCTAATAGTTTCTCTATACCTTAAAGGTTCGGGGGTTCAACTGTGTATTATCCCCTTGGTTCTACTTTTGTTTTCCGTGTCGTGGATGTTTGCGTGTTTGATGCAGGTGACGACAGGGCATATTGTCGATGTGATGTCTTCTTGTTCACCTTATTGCTCAGTATCTAGTCTAGTGGTAATATTAGGGGATATTATCGACGGCAAAGATAGGCGGAGAAGCGGAGAAGCGGAGGGTGGGGTCGGGTTGTGGAGCGGGCGGACTGTGTAGTACATAAACAAAAAGCATCAACATCTGAAGTAAACCAGCCGCTTCGGCGAGTTTTAATACGGACGAGGACACTCTCAATGTCTTGTCTTCTGAATTCATCTCGAGTTACTCAGTTTCATGAGGAATCGTGTTGTCAAATAGATAATGTACTTAGGATACAGAACTTTTTGGGGTGGCTGTGCTCGCCAAACTCCAAACTGTAAAATGCCGCTGCTGCTCGTCCCGTCTGCACGCTGCAAAGGCATAAAATATTTCCGTAATAAATAGGCATCTAAATCCATATGATGGAGTTCTACTGAACAAACTCCCTCTCTCATACGAGTCCTAAAGTTATTACGGTAGCTGTTAATACTTTACGGCATGCAAGTAGGATAGGGTCTCTTTACTACTACTTTGCTACCTATTAAAAAAGGTTTTTATAAACCATATCAAAATTCTGTTAACTCTGTCAACAATCTGAATTCACTGAGTATCACCAAAACCAGAGTTAGAAGTACTTTATAAAATTTATACGGTTTTAAACTGTAGTTGCGCGCAACATGACGGGCCATTGTGATGATCATCTAATTGTCAAACACGCGCATAGTTCCATATTATCTTGCAATTACCATGTTAGTCTCTAGCCTGATAATTTATATCAAATAACCAAAACCGATTAGGTGGCAGCTCAGGCATTCTATCATGCGGGGAGCCGTGATAAACTATGTCAACACCAAAGTATGGCATGCTGAGGGATGCATTGGACTGTGGGCATGAAGCTTTCAAGGAACAATGCCCTGGAGCTGGAAGGAGAATCTCAAGAGAAATATAAATATTTTGGCAGTCACTTGTTACCCAGATCTAATTACTGCAAATGGCGTTGCTGTGTATTTTTCATATATTTTTATGCTGCTTTGACAGTGAAAAGCCACTTTCTAGCCTTTCAGTGATTTGTCTGAATAACGGAGTTAAGTTAAAAATAATTATTTGTTTCATGCAACATACCAGTTTAGGGTAATCGGTTAAAAAGGTAAGAGTTACCCCATAGAAAGATAACAGGAAGTGTGTATGGGAAAGGTCCATGTAAGTAGAACCTGCAACCATATTATGGCTAGAACTTATGTTAGCCTAATGCAGGGTAACAGAATGCAATGACAGCCAAAAAAAATTCCCCACTGTGCTGTTATTTTGTTTCCCGGAAGTCCGCCAGTTTGCAAGCAAAAGTGATTTTCTGTCTCCCATTATGAGTGCCACAAGATTCCTCGGTCAGTTACAGTCACTTGCCTCTACTACTTGGTTTCGTTTGCCAGGAGTGCGGGCCTTCTCATCCACATCAATGTCCCAATTGAGGCGACGACCCTCTCCCAAAGACCTCATCACTCAATCCCGCAGAGAGCTCTCTCCCCAAACAGAACCATATTCCTCTTCTGAGCTTGCCGAGCTGGGGTCCCACTTCTCGCCAGAACAGTTATTGGCGTTGCTTGCCGGTGAGAAAGCCATAGACCGCTTCGACTTCGAGGTCAAGTCGGAGCGCCGCCGGGGCGACCCATTCGGCCTCAACTATCTTGACGACCTCTCTACCATCGATCCAGTTCTTGACTTCCCACTAACACCTGCCGGATTTGGGAAGGAGGTCATACCGCGGCAGAATGTTCCCAGTATCCATGATCCTGAGTTGAATTATTCGGAGGACGACCAAGAAGGTGACGTATTCCGGAAGCTGTCACAGCGAACGGGGATGCCGCTGAAAGAGTTGAGAAACCTGCGGACCAGGCTTATGATCTCGCATTCAGTCACAAACCAGACACGCATGGGGAAAATCCGGAAAATCTATGCTCTCGCAATAGCAGGCAATGGAAACGGTCTTTTGGGTGTGGGAGAGGGAAAGTCGGTCGAGTCTGAGGATGCCATTCGGCAAGCCACCTACATGGCAATGAGGAATATGGAACCAATTCCCAGGTACGAAGGGAGGACTATATACGGAGACGTAGAAGTGAAGGAGGGTGCTGTTGAAATGAAGCTTTTCACAAGACCGCCAGGTTATTGTCGCATATCATTTGTCAAACAGGATGTATTGCTAATTAACAGCGTTTAGGCTTCGGCGTGAGATGCTCCTCACATATCTTTGAAATGTGCCGATGTCTTGGTATTCAAGATCTTTCTGCCCGTGTTACCCGCAGTAGGAACCCGATGAACGTTATTAAGACCTTCATGAAAGCTCTTAAGTGCCAGAAGCTTCCCGAAGTCATCGCCAGAGGCCGCGGTAAGAAGTTTGTCGATGTCCGGAAGGTATACTATGGAGGTAGTGTGTAGACGAATGGAAAAGGAGTGACTGTAAAATATTTGTCTGTAATTGCCTGCATTTGCCACAAGCAACAAGATCAGACAGTTACTAGTGTCGATAAACTTGCAGGATCACCCTTCAGTCGAAACACGTGATAGTTGCTCCTATAATACTTAGCAGGAGGGAAAGAATCAGACAGGTCACCAGTTTTTATCAGGTTTTACTTCTGTATCGCACGGTAATCCGGGGTTACAATATTTTACAATTATTTTTGAATGTACTACCTATCCCGTCTATTTCCATTTCATAAGAATACGAAATAATATATGATAGAAGGGGGATTTGACGACGGTCCTAAGCTGATTGTCCTGTGTGTGTGTGTGTTATTCATACTGTATGCACTCTACTTTAGAGTATGACAGAAATCCATTTTTCCCCGATACTCCGCGGTGTGACCCGACGTGTCCGCCAAGCCCTCTTCTCGGTCAAATGTACCATCCCTGTCTCCTTCCCCCCATTTATCCGCCAACTCACCGCCCCTCCTACTCTCCCTCTCTCCATGCAGGGTCTCATTGATTACATCGCAGTGGAATACCCCAACCGGCCAATCCCCAACCGTTCCGTCCCACCTAGTGTTAGCAACGGGTCTGGGTAACCCACCAGCGGTCCGGGTTCGGACTGGACAAATGGTTCCATTTGGTTGCAGAACTGTCCAAAAACCCGACCCGCAGTGTCTTGGCGATTCAAACCCAGACCCATACCCATCAACCTGCCGGTTTTACCAGGTTTGGATAGACCCATCAGGTCCAATCTCCGGTTCTGTGCTTCTCGTTTTTCCATTCATGATCGCATTTAGATACACTACTGCCAATTGCAAAACATTAACTTTTGCATGCTACTGTCCGTTTCGGATGAATCGGCCACCTTTATAACTATAAACAAGAGAGATATGCTTCCTGCCCCAGCCTGACCATGATAGTCAATGGCTCGTCAATGATTTTTGGTCTTGCATAATGAGTACTTCAGGTGGCGATTGGATGCAAACGATCATAAATGAGGTATTGGCAGTATTTCAAAGCAAAAGAGAAAGAGACACGCTCCCTGCCCATTCTGAAAATTAGCGTCAACAGAGCGTCAACGATTTTTAGTCTTGTAAGTCAAATAATTGAAAAGTGACTTGTCCTTTGTTATGCATAAGCGATGAATTGGCCACCTTTGAAGGCCAAAGAGAAAGTGACACGCTCCCTGCCCGATCTTGTAAATGAGCATCAATGGAGCGTCAAAGATCTTTGGCCTTGCAGGATGGTTAATCAAGGTGTGAGATGGCCACTAATGTCTATATATCGAGTTTTGACTGGTTTTATAAGCTAAAACGTTCAAGATCACTGAGTTGCAGCATTGAAAATGAATTAAGTTGTGATTGTCCAGGAGGCTGTTGCGGGACCATCTCTTGTTTATCAGCCTATAAAAGCTGCCAAAACCTTTTTTGTAGATGTCTGTGATCATTTACCACCAAGATTACTCAAGATTCAAGTTCAAAAATCATAGTCGCTCTGTTGATGCTCATTGTCAAGATGGGGCAGGGAGAGTGCAGCATTCTCTATTGCCTAAAAAGCCGGCCAATACAATGATTATAGATAACAACGATTAATGCACATTTTAATAACCTGACTTACAGGACGAAAAATTGTTGACACTATGTTGACGCTCATTTTGCCACAGGTGGATCTGCATTATGCAACCATTCACTTTGGCATACAACCTCAATTACTGTGTTTTGGCAGGCGTTCTATCCTCTTCATGTATGTTTTCATTTATCACTGCATTGTTCTTTAATTGTGCATATAAATATATTCTTTAAAATATACTTTAAAGTGTCCGCTAATTGTAGATAATGATAATACCCAAAACTCCCGTTCCTTTCAATCAATTCTCGTCCTCACCCTCAGATTCACCCAAAAGGCTGTTGTCGTCTTCAAAATCAATGTCAGCGGTATTTCCACGCAGCAGATAGTGTACTCAGCAAATCTGGAATAAAATCTTTACCGCACTTGCTATCCTTGGCATATGCATGATAATTGAAAAATTGAGTGTTTGGAAGTGGAGAATGCATATACACACATCTGGATGGGATACCTTTAATTTGATTACTTTGATTTCCCACAGTGTCACCTGGTGGCACAGGTGGCGTTCCGGGAGGAGATGGCCTTCTGGGCGGAGGGGCCGCCGGTTCGGGTAGAGATGCGGCGGTTCCTTTACACCTCCAGAGTGTCTGAGCATTCTTTGCTGTACCATTTTGGCATTAAAGGCAGCTGGCTGTATGATTTTTATAAACCATTGCCTGGTGATTTTCTATCGCAGCCTTCACCTTCTGATGCCCAGGAAACTCAACTCCTCGCTGCTTCTTTTCTCATACTTCGGCGCGAGGTTTCTTAATTAGTTGTTGGGATTGCTCTATTGCGGTGCGTGAAAACCCTACTTTGGCCATTTTGGCCATATTCAAGACAAGGCACATGTCGGACTGTTCCAGCTGTACCCGACCTCCTTGCCTTGCCATAGTAGCAGACGTGTTGAATACCTACAAGAAATTAGTTGCTGCTTCTAAAAGGAAGCTTCGGCTATTCCCTTAACCATATATGATTCCATAGCCTCCTCTAGCGTTTTTAGGGCCTGTTTTGTCTACTCCCAGGAACCATTATAATGAAATTGGTCCACGAAAATCCAAGAGAGGACGACATTATGATGTTCGATTTAGCGGACTGTGGCGACAAATAAGTTCATCGACGATGGAGGTTTGCCATTGTGGGTAGCGATAAATTGGTCACGGAGCTCTCTAAGTACACCAGCTGTTCATTGTATTGTTAGTTGACCGCCTGCTATATTGATATGCAGCTACTCACATCCGATTACATGCTGCTGCCTATTACTGTTGCATCTGGTTGTACGTGCTTTAGTTAAATGTACATCCGGCGCTATATTTTCGGTGCCTGCGATTGCTGCGTCACGGTGGAGTAAATGGTGTCTGCATTGCTGCTGTGCCTCGGCCAGGGGGGCATTGGATGAAGCGCCCGTTGTTCGGCTCGATTCAGGTTGAATCACACCGAACTGAGGTCTTTGTGGAGCCATGACTTGCTGTTGTGGAAAAGGTGAGGAAGATGATAACAAATAGTGGAAAGTTCTGAGGAATATATAGTAAGCTACAGGTCACAAGGGAATGAATGACTGTCAACTTGCACGTTCTACTCAAGATACATCCTGCTGCGTATTGCTCCAAGTTGCAGGTGGTTACAACGGTCCCCCGATTTGCAGTAAGTCGGTCCGATGATGTATGTTTGTGTGTTTGCAGGGATACATTGAAGTGAACGACAGCTGATATCACATGTTTGATAGATATAAAAATGAAATTCTTCGATGGAAAGGTTGTCTGGTGATCTTTGCCTAAATACATATCTGGGATCTTACATGAAACATACGCTAACTATCATGTTACAATGTAGAATTAGTGTTACTATTCTAACTGTAATGATGGTCAAAGTACATATTTTGCTTTGTTCAAGTTCATCAAACGTATGAACCTTGACATAAAAGACTCAGCTTGCCTCCATGTGGTCCATATCTTGCAACATCCAACATCTCGCCCAACAACAACATGAACACACCATACAATAGTCAATGCTCCGAAAAAGAACTTTTCTCCACTTCCGGCGGGCAAATACGGAAAATTGACAAAGAAGTCCACATGTTGACGTCATCAAGTGAATGAAGGCAAGAGTGGCTTGGAGGCAGAAAGGGTCCAAGCACTGGGAGCGTTGCGCAGCTTATAATCCAAAATGAAGCCTGCAGCAGAGAAAAGACAGGAAACTTACTTCTTAAGCAATGAAGAGAAAGTGACAAGGATCGAGAATTATTTTGAGACAGAGACCGGTGTGGCTAGAAAGCGATTTCAAGATGCAGAGACCGCGATTATGCAAGAGCGGAACGATAAGACTACTGCTGAAAATGTGTGGGCCACATCCGGCAAGCACGAAACATTGTTTGAAGAGATGTTCAATGCTATCCGAGACAGTCTGTGTGATCTTGCAAGTTTCAATGATGAGCAGGATGGGGAAGACAAGGAACATGATGAAGAAGATACAGTCCTTGGCAAGCTCAGTGATGATGCTGAACCTGGCTGGGTGATGGGCACAATCTCCAAAACGGTACACCACTGCATGGAGAGTTTATGGGAGAAGCAGATGAGGCTTGACGAATTGACCCAACTGGGATGGGGGGATGTAGCCAACAACTTTTGTGAGAGAGATATGAAGTATGGAACTGCCGAGTTGAAGGTTCCTGTGGTTGTCAAGCCCCAAACAGACACGACTGCAGCCACACCCTCCCCGACAACCTTTGGAGAGTATATACAGACTCTTGTTATCGTCCGAAGAAAATCGGAAATGCCGGCAGTGACTTCTCGACCAGGAAGTAGTCAAATGTGGATGGGTTCAGAGAAACCCCAGGGGCACAAATTCATACCAGTACTTTCGCCCGACACGGCGACCGATTTGATGCTGATTCAGGATGCACAGTCTGTCGGACCTGTATGCTGTTTCCCATGCATGAAGCATCCCAAGTTAATTACCATATAGAGATCGGATACGGACGAAGATATGGTAACGGCTCCCATGTTGCCGGAGGTATAGCTAGCCAAATAGTTAGTTTTGAAGACCTATCTCTCAGAAAAGCAATTTGTGTACCTACTTTGGTACTTGTCAGCTTTGTCCTGAGTTCAGTGACCAAATTGTAAGACATCATATTTCATCAGTATGTGTGCAAGGGTCGTACGGGCCATGTGAATGTTCTAGACTACATATCTGGTTGACAGACAGCCAGCAAACTTGATATTGACTTGCCTATTACGGTTACATTAGAAAGCAAAACCTAAAATAGAGACAAAATGTACTAACAGAATCGAATTCAGAGATGTCATACCAGTCATAGGATGAGCAGTCAGTGCGCAGTCTGAACCCGGATCAATGGCAGCCGTCATGCAGTATTAGTTCATACAGCTAACTGCATAACTGTCCGCTCAGACCTGCTGCCCATGGATGAGATTTTGAAAATTGCTCCTGGTATGTCATGGAAATCGAGGAAAATGAGCCAGATATAGAAAGGTCAGAAAGTCGGGCTCCATATGTCTAAAATTAGTTCATCAATCTGGATGCCATACCATACTGTCTGAAAGCGCTAAAATGTGACGGAGGTACGTCATTTATCGGACTGATGACGTGAATCGTAGTGGGTCAGAAACTGAGAGGCTTTGATGCATTTGGATACAAATGATTCTACCAAGACACGGTATATTGGCTGTCAATAATGAGGGTATGACTATCAAGCAAAATGATTGCACACTGAAGGACTGTTGGTATGTCTCTAAGGTGAGCGTCAACAGAGCGTCAACTATTTTAGTTTGATCTTTTCGGCAATCAAAGGGTTGCATAGTCACATCAATGCAAACCGGAGTTATTGGCCGGATTTGGATGTAAAAAGGCAAGTGATATGCTTGTTACCCGATCCAAAGAAATGAACGTTAACACAGCCTCACCAATTTCTGGTCTTACATCCTAAATAATGACCAAGCTGCACAACAGCATTAAGCCATAATGGCAGTATTGGTCACCTTGATGGGCAAAAGGGCCAATGACCATATCGCTACCACCTTCTAAAAATGAGCGTCAACTGAGCGTCAACAATTTTTGGTGTTGCATCATGGACAATTCAAGGGCTGTGCAATAGCATACAAACATAATCATAATGTTGGCCGTCTTTCTAGGCAAAAATGCTAGTGAAAATATCGCTATTACCTCCTAAAAATGAGCGTCAACAGAGCGTCACCGATTTTTGTGCATGCATCTTAGATAATCAGACAGAAATGCAGCAGCGTTGACCCATAATCGTACTATTGGCTGCCTTTATGGGCAAGAATGCTACTGATGATATCGCAACCGTCTCGTCTTTGTATGCCCTTGTGTTCAACTTTACAAATATGCATGCGTTCTGTCACAAGTCTGACTTTTTTCTTGCTTGTAGCTCTATAGTCAATTTTCATGAACCAGTATGCTACCTGACTATAACATATCCTGTGTCAGTTACCCAGATCGAATTATGCAGTGTTTAAATTCCTACCGCGATGTCAGATAAAAAATCTCTAAATACCTCGTTGCTAGAGGTTATGCTATCTTCAAAAACTGAACGTCTCTTTATTTGTGATTTAAGCGAGCTTACTTTACCAATCATCTTCGATGCTTGGTGGGCTTCAATGAATATAGGCTCGAAGTAGCCAATTCCTTGGAATAACTCCAGACATGTACCTTCGTGGCGATTCTATTTACATTGCGGAATTGAATAGACTGGCAGCCCCGGCATCGTATTTATTGTTTCTCATGAAGTTCTTCGCCATCCATCAGAATATGGGACCAGCTCAATGGGTAAACACTTGCTGGCAAAAGCGCATATCGCAAAGTTAAACAAATTATCAGTATTAGAGGTAACCAAATTGACTAGTTCAATGGTCGATGAAAAAGCTTTGCCCATAATAAAGCGGCAAGGAAGTCGAGGTATTCCAATTGTAAGTTTACAAAGGAAAATCAAATATACCATTCAGGTTTTAAGTATACTTACTGAATTGACAGACAAAACGCTCTAAACTGGCAGCACAGGACTTTCAAACTGCCAAATTTCACCATGACACGGGGAATCGGTACCTCATGTTAGGTTTTGTTTTGGCTCATATTCCATGGAATCTGATATCAAACTTTGAGCTATGACGGTGATACAATGCATTACAAAGCGAGTTGGTGTTACCATTACCCAGCACCCTGAGTAATATTTGCCGGAGGGAATACACACTGAGAGTGGATGCAATTGAGAAACAATTGCCGTCAAGAAACAAAGTTAGTTTAGCTTTACACAGATGGGCATCGACAAACAACTTAGCAATAACGTCGGTCATTGCTTATTATCTGGATCGAAATTTGGCTTTGCGAAAAGTGCAACTGGCATTCCATGAAGTTGAGAACCCATTCTTTTCCTATTTCGAAATCTCATTAAGGATTACAAGTCAAGGGTCAGCATATGGGAGCACGGCTAGGCAGACATTTGAAGGAAGTTCTTGATTGTTCTGAACTGACTGACGGCCGTTTACTTGGAATTACAACCGTTAATGCTTCCTCAAATTACTTGATGACTCACGAACTACAAACTACCCTTGAGACCTCCGGTATGAAGTGGCCCACATTGAGGAACTACATACCATGCAAGGCGCACATCATTCAGCTTGCATTGGGTGCATTCATGAGCAGTCTGGGTGTAAAAGGCCACACCAAGTCTTGGGAAGCCCATGAGTGCGATCCGCAATTTGGAGAGAATGAAAGCATGAACATTTGGAAGAGTCAAAGACTTCGAAAAGAGGGTAATGCTAGAATCAACAATATGTCGGCCATGTCACCAGGTTTTGCAAAGATAATTGAAAAAGTACGTATTTCAATATATTTTGAAAGTGCTGAAACTGTCCTTCATAAAGCAGATAATGCATGGTGTATTGATTATGCTGACACTAGGATGTCGAAACTAGTTCATTGACTGTCATAAAGCTAAAATCCGGATTACAGTACTACCCAGTATGGATGTGAAGTAATGTTGGAACTCGACACTGGAGTTGTTTGAGCGCGCCAACCGATTGCATTAATTCACATACCACTGGCTTAAACACTCAAAATATAGCGATTACCGGCCACTCTTCACAATTCAGGATGAGTCGACCATTGTCAAGTATGTCAGGGAGGTTGTACGGCCATTCCGGTACTGGACCCTGTGGATGTCGCAACGGTATACTGTTAGTCTGCATCACATCACCACTGTCTAAAATGACATGTTTGATCACATTGATGGTGTGATGGGAGCTTTGGCCAACAAAAAGACTCAATGGACGGAAGACTTATTCTTTGCTGTGAAGTGTGTGCGGCAAAAGCTGTCCAAATATTATACTGAAGTGACTCCAACGACCAGTATACTCCTCATTTTGGCACATATTGTTGATTCTTTCCGGAAGTTGCCATCGTTTTGGATGTGGGACAGGGAATGGATATTAATCCTGAAGACGAGACTTCTTATACTACCCAATACCAGAAGGGCTTTCTGAAGTATGCGGAGAACGAATACTGCGTGAAACATAGACATTTGCCGGTCGCTCAGTTCCAAAACATACCGAACAACAATCTCAGCTCGTACGCAATGGCTTCTAGATCTGGTCAATCTTCCTACAATCGATATGATTTGTCCAGCAATGATGAAGAATACTTAATGCCTCATGATGTGGCCAAAAAGACACCCGGATGAAGCGATCGTGCAGTATGCTTATTGACAGCTGCAAGGCTCTGTTTGGATTCACCTCCTGAATTACCACAGAACTGGGGGCATTTTAATTTGATTCATCATGGTTACCACTCCGACCAGATGGAGATTTGTAGTACATTTTGGTTACCTGATATCACCGACTGGTGGCGCCAGCAAGAAGAAATGCACTCAAAGTACGCCAATGTCTCCAATGAGGTACGCGACATATTCTCTCTCATATCTCATGGTGTCGGATTTGAGGCCAGTTTCTCCCTTGGGCGAGATGTGATTGGGTGAACGTAGTCGAAAACCACAGGTGAGACCCTTTGCAAACAGGTTGCAATAAGGCAGTTAGCTCGAGCCATTAACTGATTTCTGGCTGGCGAGGACCCAGTATTGGATTCAAGCAGCACTGATAACGACATGGAGATGAAGAGAGAGGTGGAGGAAAAGAAGTTGCACAGAATGGCCAAGGTCTACGACTTGTTGGCAATGTGGCAGGGTAGCCAAACGCTATGAGCCACACAGAAGGAATCTCGTGCTCAAAATGAATTGATGACAGCTGCAGGATACATTTCAGATGCTCAAGAGATGGTCAAAGCATCCTGGTCAAACTTTCATCATGATCGTGAGGCTGCATTTAAATTGTTAGATAACTCACCTGTGCCACCAGCTATGTCTGCAAAGGATGTCCCTGGAGGACGAACTCAAGTATTGAATGGCCGCCGAATCAAACTAATCGGCCGCCATCCTGTTAAAAGTGATGAGGATAGCTCACCTGAAAGCATTTCAGACACTGAAAATTGGCTCAACTGGAATGGGGAGTTGGATAATCCAAATGACAGCGAAGATGACTGGGATGCAGACAATGAATCAGATATGGAACCGGATAATGGCAGTGAGAATTCAGAAACCCCGGAGCAGCAGAATGTGAGTGCTGCACCAGATGTTTCTGTATTGATTTGGCCTACACGACGATCAAAGAAGAATGTTGAATATCTGTTGATGACAGTGAATATAATGGAAACGAGGAGGAATAAGAGAATTAAGACAAAGCAGGACAGAATGCGTCAATGTATTATCACCAACTTCATTATGTAGTTTGACTGAGAATTTTATTTAGAGAAACATTATGGAAGAATATTTACCAGTCGCGTGAGAATCTTGGTTAATAAACAAAGCTATAGTGGGCAATATGTATTATTTGGCATAACATATAAATTTTAACCAGATGAGAGTGACTACTCTTGGAATATTACTGGCCTTGGCTGTGCCATAGAGGCAAGTCCTGATCATGCTTAAAGGCATCCACAAAGTTCAAACATTTAAGATTGCAATGATTAATGGCAGCAGATCTTGACTAGACCGTACATTACAATGAGCGTCATCAGAATGTCAACGATTTTCAGCCTTGTAAGTACGGTAATTGAATGGTGATGTGGTCGGTGCTATCCATAACCAACATACTGGTGGGCTACTTGGCAATGGAGTAAACGACACGATCAATGCCCTATTCTGAAAATGAGCTTCAATGAAGTGTCAACAATTTTTAGCTGTGCATCTTGGGTAACCTAAGTGACGATTGGTTGCAGCCATTCATAAGTGAGGTAGTGGGTGCCTTCCAAGTCAAAAATGATAGTATTGGGCTCCCTGCCCCATCCTGAAAATGAGTGTCAACGGAGCGTGAAAGATTTTTAGTCTTGTAAGTATGGTAATTGAAAAGTGACCGGGTCACTGCTATTCATAACCAATGTAATGGCAGCTTTCTTGGCAAAACAGTATATGACAAGGTCACTGCCCCATTCTGAACATGAGCGTCAACAGACCATCAACAATTTCTAGCTGTGCATCATGTGTAACCTCAGTGGCGATTGGTTGCAGCCATTCATAAACGATGTATTGGCTGCCTTTCAAGTTCAAAATAATTCCAACATGCTCTCTGTCCCATCCGGAAAATGAGCGTCAATGGAGTGTCAATGATTATTGGTGTTGGATCTTGGGTAATCAAAGTATCGCAATGTGGTAATAATTCATAGACGATGTCGTGGCAGCCATTTCATTTGAAACAACGCACGACACATACATTACCCCATCAAGAAACTGAGCATCAACCGAACATCAACAATATTTGGTCTTGTATAGTGGGTATTGAAGGCTTTATGCGCAAAAATGTGCTTATAGCAGAACTATTGACTGCCTCTATAGAGAAAAATGCAAAGGATTGAAGGAAAATCACATATTCCAAAATAATCAATGTCGCAGATTGCAAAACATCCAAAAAGAGATTATTGGCTGTTGAATACCTAATTTTAATAATGTATAATTATCCAACTGCAAAAACTAGAACATTATATAAATCTACAGATGGACCCACTGGGCGACCCACTGACAACCCGCCAAAGTCAGATGGGTTGGGAGGTTTGCATCTAACCATGCCCGAATTGACAGTTTGGGTGTATTGACAACCTGGATCGCCCATTTGGCAACAGTTCGGTTCTGACCCAGACCCGGACCCGAAGTGACAGTCCGGAACCGTTGCTAACACTAGTCCCACCCTTTGTACTAAGTTGAGGCTAACTTCCCTGCATGTTCGATCGAATGTGCAGAAGGCGTGTTCAGGTTGTTTTGGGGTGCAGGTGTTGGGATTCGAATCCATAACATAGTAGCATAGTGGCACAGCTTCATATACAATCAAGAGCACGTTAACCACATCACTACGGGAACCTGCCTCGCTAATTGTCATGTAGCGATACCGTTCGGGGAAGCTCGCATGCCAGCTGCTCATACCACACCCAGGGAGGGGCTAGATAATTTACTTATCAGTTTTACCCTGAGATTCAAACTCCGAACTCAACACTGAAACAACCCTGAAAATCACCCAAGAAGTTTTTGGTTACTGTCTACTCTGGCAAAAAAACCCTCATTTATTGATGTGACTCTGCAGGGCCATATTTACCGGAGTGCAGCATGACTCCCAGAGTCCAGTGAGTGTAGTATTTTACCAAATTTAACATTCCAATTACTGGGGAATAGCTCAAAATACCACAGTAAATACAAGATACCAACAAATATGACATTGTAAATGATTGTGTATTTAGTTGAATGGGGTAATATTGGTCAATTGAGTAGCATTAAGCATTTGTACTAATGTGGTAGACATTCCACATTCTTGTCACATTAATGTGATAGTAACACACAAGTATACCTACAACTATAGCTGCAAAAGGTAAGACAGTTTGGAAGCCACATGCAAACCTCCCAAACACTATGGTCAACCTCACCTGCTCACCCCAGTGATTCCAACTACTTCCAGACCCCACTGAAGCTAGTAACAGTGCCCTCAAATGCTATAAGCGGATTCTCAAATGCTTCTGAAAGCACCTCCAGTAGTGGAGGTGCAATGAACATGTGATGAAATTTGACTCATAGGGGAGTGAAATGTTTAAGTGGCTGAAACTTCAGTACTAATCGGTGGAAGCCACAGAGATATTGTACATAAATGTATAGTACCATCTCAAACTTGTAGTCTCATAGCCATATTTCTGAAGGTCCTATCAGCTATTTCATTTATCATAATGGTATTTGTGCAGACATTACTTTCACAATCTTGAGATAATTTGCTGCATTATAGGACAGCATAATTCTTCTATCTAAGTCGATATATATATAGATATTCATATAATTGAGCTGGGAGCAGTATGGTGAAAAGTTATAGCTGCCAGGCAGTTGGCATATTATTAACACACTATAAAACCTGTCATAGTATCCAAATAGATTTTGTTGAGAAGAGCAGGTCTGCCTCAACAGGAGTAGGCTGAGTATGAAAATTGACAATTGGGCACATGATTATGATAAAGTACTGAAATCATGGGGATTAACGAAATTGTGGAAAGAGTATATCAGACCAACAGCTGGGAAAGAGAGAGTGCATATTTTATTGTGTAATGATAAGATGGTATCTATTGACCCTGGCGTCTTCAAAATATATACTCCCTATCGCTCTGTTCATATCTAATATCTGTTGACCACTGTACCCCCCTCCCCCCCCTCTATATTACTCAGTCTATCACCATATTCCCTGTATCTTATTATGCTACTGCTGCAACTCAGTCTATTATTTGTATTCCTGTATCTCTGTATACCCCCACCTGGTTCCCCCTGTGAAAGTGATGTGCATTGGTGTTGAGAAATGGATTTTCTCACTATGACTTCTCCATGGCCCTTTGTACACTGCAGATTTCCACTCTTTCATCCAGTGTAATGTTTTTCCAAGATTTGGAAGAATATAAGTGCAATATAATTACGAAGGACATAAACCTCAAGGAAAACCATCAACCCAATGGGATACCGTAAAACCAGAGGCAACACTGAAGGCCATTCACGGCATGTGCATCCATTTTCTCCTGCCACCATCTGGAATATCCTTCCAGGCGCCGTAACCTGTTGCGAGGAATGAGACATTGCCAAGCTGGGCATCTGATTGAACTATTACCTCATGTATCATATACATGGCCATGGTGGTATGTATCCCAATTTATATATACAACTGAGGGTGTTCATTTACTGCTTGTGGGAAGATGAGTTTAGCTTTTTTCCACATTTTGCTTCCATTGTATAGTGATGTCTTGGTTTTGTCCTTCAATATTCTCTTGCAGCCCATATCTGGCCCAACTCAAACCAGACAGTAGCTTACGTATTCTTTATCCTCAGTATCATTGTTGGACAAGCTGCTTTCCCTGCTGGGACTGGCATGCTGGTGGGATGTTGGGATACCCTTCTCCACAGGAGTAATAGGATATACTGGAGTCATACCAGATTTGTCTGGGTGGGAACTGATGAATATCTCCTATCCTCATTAGTGGAGAGAGTTGTTGGAATGGTACCGGCCTCTGTCACAGTGGAAGTGGGTAACAACCTACCAGTATCTCTTTTGGTGGGAGTTCACAGGAGTATACTGACCTCCTTTCAGCAGGAGTGTTGATGTCACTGTCAGATCCATCAAATACACACTAACATTACCCCCAGGCTTTTCAACTTGCTTTTCCATTGTCTTGGTTGGCAGGGTTGGTGGTGAATGCATTTTGCTCTTATTGGGAGATGAAGGTGGTATGGGTATCCCATTGTTGGTAGGTGGTACTGATGGTGGGATGGTTTAAAGTTGGTTGGCATTATTACAGCCATCTATGCCTGGGTAATTACTCAGCAGCATTACTAACCCCAAGTACCACACCAAGCCGAAGACTATGTACTCGATTTCTACTCCCACCTGACGGTGGATATTACCTAGAAACAGTTTGTTGTCTCTCAAGTCTCCAGAAGTGCTCCACTTCTGAAATTCTGACTTCTGGTTGAAATTGGTCATGTGGTTGAAGTATGTACCATTGAAGCATTGCTGTGCTAACATGGAAACTCAATCAGCAAAATGTAAATCGGTCTGGAAGCCACATGTAATTGTTCCAGACACTTCGAAGGACGTCACCAGTTCCTTTAAGTCCTTCTAGATACTCCCACACCTTTGTGGAGCTAAGCAATCTGCTCTCAGACTCCACAAGTGGATTCTCAAGTGCTTCTGAAAGCATTCACAGTTATGGAAGTGCATTCAGGATTCTACAAGATGTGACTTACAGAACAGTCAAATATCGGAACTACTCTGACATCTGGGCAGGTCTGCAGGAGACTTCGAGAGTAGCTGAGACTGCTGCATAGCTCTGAGGGAGACTTCAAGAGCAGCTGAGACCGCTGCGCAGCTCTGCAGGAGACTTGGTGCCATATTACCACAGCAGTGGTTCCTAGACAATCACGAGGCATTGTGTCTTATCATATTTGACTTTGTTATACACACAAGATTCGCTATATTATAATATGGCATGCAATATTTGAATCTCTCTATGTATATACATATAGTTAATCTGGTTACAGATGGTAGTCGAGCATAATTGGTGGAGCAGCTGGACACACCCAGTGGGAGAATATAAGGATGCACCACTTGGAGGGCTGTTTGGTGAAACAATGGTGCTAGAAGACAGAGAGCCCACCATCAACTCTCCGCCGTACCGGTTGCAACATTCAAACAGAATTGATGGGATTGAGCGGTCATGGCTCATGGTGTGTAGGAAGAGAGTGGGAAGCTATGATACTCCCTGGCATTGAGGATATACGCAAATGCATGGATCAAGGAAATCTTGGAGAGAGCACGTGAGACCAAAAGATTGGAAAGATGGAGTGTGTAATTTTGTAGTTTGATATGATGAGATGAAAATGAGATTGTGTATATCTACTCTGATGTGTGCTCAATATATACTCGCTGTTGCTCTATCCACCTCCATTACCCCTGTACTTCCAGCCATCACTTCTTGAAAATCAACTTTCTGGCTATGATCTAGCGAGTATGGAGATGCACTTGGAGACTAAGAATGACTTAACTTAGAGATGTGCACGGATGCTGGGATCAAGTGAGTTTTGAGAGGAACTTGGACACTGAGATCAAGTGAACTTCAAAATGCACATTAAGACCATGATCGAGCGAGTTTGGAGATGCATTGGGTGACCAAGATTGAGTATATTCTGAGATGCGGGAGGGAGGTGCAATGGGAGCTGAAACTCTACTCATTGGATACCTTGCCATTGGGGGAATGTAGAGAGTTGAGTACATATGCCGAGAGATGAGAACAAAGTTGCACACAGTGGGAGACAGTTGATCATGGGATTATGCAGTACATTGTGTATGCTGTACTTGGTGTTAACTCATGATCATGGCAATGAGAGATAGAGAGGGAGGACTTAACTTGGGATTCTTAGGAAATGGTAGAGTTGAGGACAAGAAAAAGAGAAATGAGAGGAGATGAGTGAAATAATTATGAGAAACCGAGACTTAAGAGAATTTTGTATGCAAATCACGTAATCATCCAGGATGTGGCAGGTACGGGTGCCGATCCAGTGGGTAATATAAGCAATACATGGTCTTCTAAACCAATTCAAGAAAGTCGTATTTCTGGTTTCTCATATCCGCTGATACTCTCCATCTCGTTCCAATCTTTATCCTACCTCTCTGTTCTTCCCATCTAATACTCTACCATCATTGCAGAACAGAAATTTAAGTCATCCCTCTCTATCTGTCGATACATTGATCATGAGTTAAGACCGAGTGCAGCATACACCAAGTACCACATACATCTAAGATTATCAGTCGTCCCATTATTCTCACAATTACATGTTGACACCTGAATGTAGTTTCAACTTATGGTGTGCCTCCCTGAACAGATTGACCGCCACAAGCCAGTTCTCCATAAGAGTATCAAAGGTACTGTCACCTTGTCACATTCCCACAGTGTGAGTTAACTAACCAAAAAATAGAGTCTCAGCACCCAGTGCCCCTTCCATTGACCACATCCAGATGAACCACCTCCAAGCATTTCTCCAATCTTGCTCCATCAGTGCCTGCAAGGATATCTCTAAACTCATTCTATCACAGCCACTGTGTGCATCACTAACTTGACTGGATCCTAGCCTCCAAGGGTGTCTCCAAACTCGCTCAATCACAGTCTCGGAGTACATTGCTTAGACTACTCGATCACGGCCTCCAACTGTAGCACCAAATATGGTCCATTACTGCCTCTAACTGAATCTCAGCACTCGCTCGATTATGACCTCCAATTTCGCAAGATTATGGCATTCCAGTGCATGTGTATCGTTGCTCAATCATGGCGGCCAAGTTTGCATGGTCATAGTCTCCAAGTACATCTCCAAACTCGCTAGATTGCAACCTCCAAGCGCGTCTCTTTAATCACTCAGTCTCCGCCTCCAAGTTCAACTCCAAAGTTGTTCAATCACAGCCTCAAAGTCGATCTCTGAGTTCACATAATTGTTGTCTTCAGGCGCACCTCAAATTGCTTTCAAGCACCACCCATCAGGAAAATGTATTTCAGTCACTGGAAGCCTCCAGGAGTGTCTGAGAGGATATGGAGTGTAAACTTAGATGTGTCAATGTTAGAAGAGTATAAGACCAAGGAAGGCATTCCAGCTGGCCTTGAGAGTAACAGGGATCTCTGATGACTGGTCCAGGAGTACCATGGGAGTGATTGTGTTAGGTTTGGGAATACCTCGGACCACAGGAGAGAACTTTGGGTGCACCTGGGACCACCTGGGAGGTCCTGACAGTGCTGGCGACAAGTCTGGGAGCCCCTCGAATTACTGTAGGGCAGTCTGAGAAAAACATCTTCTTTGGGAACGCTGCTGGTGCGCCTGGGAATCATAGCTACTACTTATCATTCAATGATTTTTAAAACTCATGTATTCAGTTTGTATTCTCATCTTTATATCTATGTATCTATATAGCTACCCATCTACACACGGCATATCTGGACTGGCTGCAGGTGGTGATTGAGAGCAATTTGAGGAGCACCTGAAAAGGACGATTGAGTGAATGCAGAGATACACTCTGAGGGCATAATCGAGCCAGTTTGGAGACACACTTGGAGGCGGTAATTGAGTGAATTTGGAGATGCACTTGGAGACCATGATCGACTGAACCTAGAGATACACTCCGCGATCAAGGGAGTTTGTAGATACACTTGGAGGCCGTAATCGAGATCATGATCAAGTAAGTTTGTAGATGCACTCGGATGCTGTAATCAATAGAGTTTGGAGATGCACTTGGAGGCTGTAATCGATCAAGTTGGGAGATATGCATGTGGAGGCCATAATCGTGCAAACTTGGACTCTGTGATCGAGTGGTTATAGACATACACTTTGGAGGCTGTGATCGAGCAAGTTTTGGAAATGTTCTTGGAGACCATGATTGTGCCAACTTGGAGGACGAAATCATGCCAGTTTGGACAAGTATTTAGAGGCGGTTGATGGACGGCGCACTGGGTGCTGACTGTTTCATCAGTTAGTTAACTCAAAACCATGGGAATGTAACAAGAATACTCTATGTTTGAGATCTCATGGAGAGCTGCCTGATGGCGGTCAATTGTGTAAGGTGGCACACTGGAACCCGAAGCTAAATTCAGGGGTCCACTCATAATATTGGGAATAAAGGGAAGAGAAATAATCTTGGGTGGTTGCTGTACTCGGTGTATGCTGTACTCGGCCTCAACTCATGATCATGACATGGGGAGATAGAGAGGGTTGACTTAATGTTGTTTTCTGCAATCATGTTAGAGTTGTGGGCCAGAAGGAGAGAGGTGGGGGATGACGATGAGAACCATGTGTAGGATAAGAGCGAATATGAGAATTCAGGCAATCGACTTGCCTGATTGGGTTGGGAAGACCTTGTATTGGTGTTATTACTCACCAGATCAGGACTTGTACATACTGTATTGGGGATGGTCAACCGACTCGCACTTGAAATTCTCTTCAGTTCCAGTTTGTCATGAAGATTTCCACATCTCCTCTCATCTCTCGCTTTCTCGTCCTCAATTTTACGATTACCTAAAAACACAAAGTTAAGTCATCCCTCTCTATCACTCCTTTCCATGATGAAGTGTTGACACACAGTACAGCATACACTGAGTACTGCATAAACCGTACACTGCATCATCCCAAGATTGACTGTCTACCGGTCCCATCGAGTCTCTCAGCAGATCATGTTGTACTCAATTCTCTACAATCCGACAATTACGAGTTGACCAATAAATAGAATCTCAGCTCTCGTCCCTCCTTTATCCCTAACTACCATGTCCAGATTGACCACATCCCAGTACTCCTCCAATCTCCCTCCAACACAGTCTCCAATTGCATCTCCAAACTCGCGCGACCACAGCCTCCAAGTGTATCTCTAAACATGTATGATTACGGCCTTCAAGTTCGCACGATCGTGGCCTCCAAGTGCATCGTGAAACTCGATCTATCACGGCCTCGCAGTGCATCTCTAAACTCGCATGATTACGGTCCCCAAGTTCGCACGATCACGGCCTCCCAGTGCATCTCTAAACTCGCCCAACCACAGCCTCCAAGTGTATCTCTTAACTCGCACCATTACAGCCTCCAAGTTCGCACAATCACTGCCTCCAAGTGCATATTAAAACTGGCTCAATCACAGCATCAATGTACATCTTTAAGCAGCTACGGCGGGTGAACCGAGATACAGGGGTAACGAAGGTGGGCAGAGTGATGGGGAATATATATTTGGCAGACCCCAGTGTGTATAGATATTATTCCATTTCCATTTCTTCTTATTATTCAATGAAAATACAGATTCTATCTTTCCCAACTTTCGGTCTCACTCACTCTGTTCGAGATAACTTGGATGCACAAAACTGTGTGGATTCTCAACGCTGGGTAGTATCATATCTTCTAACCCGATTCCTATTCTCTCCAAACAAATAGCTCTCTTGCTCATGAATTCCACTTGGACATCGCACGAAGTGTGGCGGAGTGTTGATCGTGCGCTCTCTGCCTTGTAGCTCCATCATTTTACCACAATGGCCTCCAACGTGGTGCATCTCTAAGTCATCTCAATAGGCGTGCCCAGGTGCTCCTCTGATTATGCTTAACTTACCATCTGCAGCTTGATTGAATGTAAGTATACATACACACAGACTTAAATAATGCATGCCATGCTATGATGTAGCGAATCTTGTCACTGTAACAAAGATGAATATGATAAGATGAAATGCTTTGTGGTTATGTAAGAACCACTACTGTGAGAATACGGGAAAAAGCCCCCTGCACAGTAACTACTGAGCGGTCTCGGCTGCTCTTGAAGTCTCCCACAGAGCCGAGTAGCGGTTTCTGCTGCTCTTGATGTCACCCGCAGATCTGCGCAGAGCTCTCAGGAGCTCCAAACCTGGACTATCACATAAGTCAAATCTCGTAGCATCATGAATGCACCTCGAGGAAGTTACGGTGCTTTGAGGAGCACCTGAGAATGCTCCTGCAGAGTCTGAGAGAACATTGCTTAGCCGCAGGGGGGTCTGGGAGCATCAAGAAGAAGTGTTAGCAATGGGTAAATGTTACCCACCAGCTGTCCGGATTTGGACCGCAAAAACTGGTTGGTTCAGTCCCAGAGTCATCCAAAAACCAGACCAGCTGCCTCTTGGCGGGCCAAACCCGGACCCGTATCTATGATCCTCGGGGTTTTGCTCGGTTTGGGTAGACCCATCCGGTCCAATCACCAGTTCTGCATTTCGCGTTCCCCATTTCACACCACATTTAGATATGCTACTGTTAATTGTAACATAATGAAATCGGTAAGTCACAGTTCAGTTTTGATGTATTGGCCGCCTTTATGATCAATACGAATAGACACACACACCGTACCACGTTTTGACAATAAGCATCAACGGAACGTCAACGTTTGCCGGTCGTGGATTGTGGGTATTCTGGGGGGCGACAGGTTAAATATAGTCATAAAGAAAGCATTGGCCGCCTTTATAGCAAAAAAAGATAGTAGAACACTCCCTACCCCATCTTGAAAATTAGCGTCAACGGAACGTCAACGATTTTGGGTCATACATCTTCGGTTATATAAGTGGCACTTAATCACAAGCATGTTGAAAGAAGGATATGACAGCCTTTATGGGCAGATGTGTACAGAATATTCCCACCACATCCTCCAGGACTATTAACAACACAGTTCATTTACAGAGCTACCACTAAGTATTCGTGAGCTTTTTAGAATACTAAAACAGTCAAAACCAAGTATATAAACAATAACGGCAACATTGTGCTGCGATTAACCATAATGGAACACCAACAATTATTGACACTCCATTGACGTTCATTTTCATGTTCGGGCAGGGAGCATTTCACTTTCTCTTTTGCCTATAGAGGCAGCCAATACTTCGTTTCTGACTATTTGCAACCTGTTACCCCTCAAATTACCCAAGACTAATCACTAAGAATCGTTGATGCTCCGTTGATGCTCATTTTGCCACAGGTGTATCCACAATATGCAATTATTTGATTTGGCGTAGTCCATCATTCACGTTCATTTGGCAGCCTTTCTAGTGTTTTCATTTACTTTCTTCTTGATTAATACATTGCCTTATGTTTATTAACTACTTGCTTCGAGTGTATGGGGCTTTTGAGTATGGCTTTAGTTCATTTAGAGGTCAAAATAGAACTGAATGTTCTATTTCTTTCTCTATTTTCGGATTTTCTGCTGGATCTAGAAGCCAAATGTTTTAATATAACAATTTCAATCTAAAACTGCGAATAAAAACCAAACCAAACCTACAAAACCCACAAACCAAGTAGCAATTGTTGTTTAATAACACATATTAATATATTCTATAAAATATTCTTTACAGTATCCACGAATTATACATAGTAATAATGTCCAAAAGGCTGTGCCATGTAATCAATGCTATTCATCACTGCCGGGATCGCTCAATTGGCTGCTCTGGTCATCAAAATGAATGTTAGCTGCATTACCACACAGCAGATAGTGTACTAACCAGCGGCTGTTCCTTCACCAGTCAGCATATCTGGATTGAAATCTCTATCGTTCTAGCTATCCTGGGCAGATGCATCGAGAAAAAAACATTCAGCACAGGGCAAAGAAGTATGTGAATACACACATCCGGCTGGCAAGGTAATAATTTGGCTACATTGAGCTCCTGAAGTGTTAATGGTTGAGGCAGGTGGTGTTCCGGGCAGTGGTGGCGTCAGCACTGTAGTCAGCTCTCTGTGTCAGTTGGGTGGAGGTGCACCAGATCCTTGGCGTCACTAGCATGTCGGCTAATTGTTTGTTGTGGCATGTTGGAACGGAAGGGATCCGGCCGTGTGGCTTTGACGAAGCATAGCTGAGTGTCTTTCTTACACATTCTTCACTATTTTATGCCCAGGAAACTCAACACCCCGCTTCTTCTCTTCTCAGACCTCAGCGCGATGTTTTATGATCAGCTGTTGCATTTTCTCTATTGCGGCACGCGAAAACCCTTCTTTGGCCATTTTGGCCATGTTCAAGGCCAGGCGCATGTTGGACTGCTCCAGCTGTACATGAGCTTATTGCCTTCCCATCGTAGCATGTATGTGGAATACCTACAATCAATGAGTAGCTGCTTCAAAGAATATGATGCGGCAATTACATTAACCATATACACTTCGGTAACCTCCTCTATTGTGATTAAAGCCTGTCTTGTCCACTCCTGGGGCTGCTTATCACGAAATTTGTCCATCAAAATCCCAGAGCTTACAACATCATGATGTTCGATTTCGCGGACTGTAAGGACAAATGCCTTGGTCAACCATGAAGGTTTCCCGTTACGGCCCGCAATCAGAAGGTCATGTAGCTCTCGACGTACACCCGGTGTATGTTATACTGTAAATTGATGGCAGTTTACCACGGTGTGGATATACTCACATCCAACTGCATGCCGCTGCTTATTCAGGCTACTTCCAGTCTTACGGACGATTTTTAAATGTACATCCTGGGTCATATTTTTGGTGGCTGCATAGGCAGCATCCCAGTGGACTATGTGGGGTTTGCATTTTTGCTGTGTGCTGAGAAGTGAGGTATTTGACAAAGCGCCTGGCAATCGGCTTGATTTGGGTCCGCTCTGACCTGGGTGAGATGGTTGTGTATCTGTAATTTGGTTGTGTGGAATAGGAGATGATGATCATAACGAAAAGAAGTGTGAACATCAGCAAAATGTATTTTGGTCACTGGGAGCCTATGGGAGTGTCTGAGAGTTGTGGGACCAGAATCCCAGGGTGGTCAAATCCCAGAGTTTACTGGACCGATGCAGTGGCCACCAGGTGCACCTGGGAGCACCTGGGAGCGCCGGCAGCAAGTCTGGGAGCACCTGGGAGCGCCGACGACAAGCCTGGGAGTGCCAACCAAAAGCCTGGGAGCGCCGACAACAAGCCTGGGAGTGCCAACCAAAAGCCTGGGAGCGCCGACAACAATCCTGGGAGTGCCAACCAAAAGCCTGGGAGCGCCGACAACAAGCCTGGGAGCACGTCAAATCACGGTAGAGCAGTCTGGGAATAACATCATCCTTGGGGACGCTGCTGGTGCGCCTGGAGTTCATAGCTACTACTTATCGTTGAACGATTTTTAAAATTCATGTATTCAGTTTGTATCCTCATCTATGTATCTATGTATCTATCTACATACGGAATATCTGGACTGGCTACAAAAGGTGTTTAAGATCAATTCGAGGTGCGCCTGAAGATGACGATCGAGTGAACTCAGAGATACAGCTGGAGGCCGTTATTGTGTGAACTTAGAGTCACTTCGAGGCCGAGATAGAGTGAGTTTGGGGATGCACTTGGAGGTCATGATCATTCGAACTTGGAGGCCATGATCGAGCAAGTTTGGATATACACTGGGAGGCCAAGGTTGAGTGAACTCAGAGATGCACTTGGAGGCCATAATCCAGCGAGTTTGGAGATGCACTTGGACGATGTAATCGAGCGAGTTTGGAGATGCACTTGGACAACGTGATCGAGTATGTTTGAAGATGCACTTGGACGACATCATCGAGCGAGTTTGGAAGATGCACTTGGAGGCCACGATCAAGCGAGTTTGGAGATGCACTTGGAGGCCATGATCGTGCGAGATTGAAGGAGTACTTGCAGCCGGCCGATGGGAGGTGGTTGATGGGAGGCGGTTGATGGGAGGGGGTTGATGGGAGGGGGTTGATGGGAGGGGGTTGATGGGAGGCGGTCCAATGGAGGCGCACCGGGTGCTGAGACTCTATTCCTCAGTTAGTTAATTCACAACTGTGGGAATGTGGACGAGGTATATTTACCTTTGAGCTCTCATGGAGAGCTGGCTGGTGATCTTGTATGGAGGCGCGCTGGAAGCTGAAGCTATATTCAGGGGTCAACTTGTAATCGTGAGAATAAAGGGAAGACCGGCAATCATGGGTGGATGCTGTACTCTCGGTGTATGCTGTACTTGGTGTTGACACATGATCATGGCATAGAGAGAGAAAGGGATGACTTAACCTTGTATTCTGCGATGATGGTAGAGTCGAGGACGAGAAAGAGAGAAGGGGGATGAAGATGGGAACAATATGGAGGATACGATCGGATTTGAGAAATCAGGGATATGACCTGCCTGATTGGGTTTAGAAGACCTCGTATCGGTGTTCTTACACGCCGGATCGGGAGTAGTACCTGACAGATTGGGAATGGTCAATTGACTCGTACACGGAATGCTTCTATTTCCCAGTTTCTCATGATGATTTCCCCCATATCCTCTCATCTCTCTCTTTCTCGTCCTCAACTCTACCATCACCTAAGAACACGACGTTAAGTCATCCCTCTCTATCTATCCATGCCATGATCAGGAGTTAACACCGAGTACAGCATACACCGAGTAGTGCATCATCCCATCATCGACTTTCTCCCGCTCCCAGCCAGTCTCTCATCTCTCATTGATCAGTGGACCTTGTTGTACTCAACTCTCTACATTCTCACAATCTTGATTTTGACCAATGAATAGAGTCTCAGCTTCCGCCTGCACCTTTCTCCCGATATACCGCCTCCAGATTAACCACCTCCTAATGCATCTCCAAACTCTCTCGATCATGGCCTCCAAGTGCATCTCCAAACTACCTTGATTACCTTCTCGAAGTGCATCTCCAAACTCACTCGATTACGTACTCCAAGTGAATCTCCAAACTCGCCCGACTATGGCCTCCAAGTGTATCTCTGAGTTCACCTGATCTCGGCCTCCAAGTGTATATGCAAACTCGCTTGATCATGGCCTCCAAGTGCATCTCCAAACTTGCTCGATCACAGCCTCCAAGTTCGCACGATCAATGGGCTCCAAATATATTCGATTACGGCCTCCAAGTGCATCTCACAGTTCACTCAATCTCGGGCTCTAAGTGCATCTTTCAGTTCTCTCGATCTTGCCCTCCAAGTGCATCTCCAAACTCGCTTGATCTCGGCCTCCAAGGGCATCTCTCAGTGCACTCGATCTCGGCCACCAAGTGCATCTCCAACATCGCTGGATCACGGCCTCCAAGTACATCTCTAATTTCACATGATCACGGCCTCACAGTGCATCTCTAAGTTCTCTTAATGGGCATCTCCCGGTGCTCCTCTGATTACACTTGAGAACCCGTCTGTAGCCAGATTGGTTGTATGTATATATATATAGAGATCCAGATAGGTAATACATGCCATATTATGATGTAGCAAATCTTGTCACTGTAACAAAGATGAATATGATAGACGAAATGGCTTGTGGTTATGGAACCATAAGAACTGCTGTGGTCAGAATATGGCACCAAGTCTCCCGCCGAGCTGCCCAGAGGTCTCAGCTGCTCCAAAATTTGGCGATCCTAATAGTCAATTCTTGTTGCATCCTGAATGCACCTCTGTCACTTCAGGTGCTTTTAGGAGCACCTGAGAATGCTCTTGCAGAGTCTGAGAGCACTTTACTTTGCTCCAGGGGGGCTTGAAAGCATCTGGAAATAATTGGAAGCACTGGTGAGGACGACTGGAGTGTCTGGGAGGTTGGCGTGTGGCTTCTGGACCGATTTACATTTTGCTGATGAAGTCTGGGAGTGCCGTAGACTGGTCAGGGAGCAGAGGAGACCAGTCTCCAACTGCCGGCAACATGTCTGGGATCGCCCTCATCCAGCCGGGGAGTGCTGGTGAGATATCTGGGAGCACCTCCAATCACTGTACAGCAGTTTGGGAAAATCATCTCCTTTGTGAATACTGCTCGTGCGCCTGGAAATCATAGACACTACTTATCATTCAATGATTAATAATACTTATCTAATCAGTTTGTATTCTTATCTATGTAGCAATATATCTATGTATCTATATAGCTACCAAATCTACACGTGGCATGTCTGGACTGGCTACGGACATCAGCAAAATGTAAATTGGTCCAGAAGCATCACGCAATCCACCCAGACACTCCAGGCAACCTCACCAATGCTTCCAAGTACTTCTAGATAGTGTTAGCAAAGGTTCCAGACTGTCACTTCTGGTCCGGTTCCGGGTCCAAACCCAACCATTGCCAAGTTGGCAGTCAGGGTGGTCAAAAAACCTGAACTATCAAATTGGGTAGGGTTCAATGCTAAACTTCCAACCCGGCTGAAGAGGGTGGGCTGTCAGTGGGTTGCCCAGTCGGTCCATCTATAGATTCATATAAGGCTCTTGCATTTGCAGTTTTTTCATACCATCCGATCAAAATGGCGTTTTCAGCAACCAATATTGCGATTTTGCATGTTGTGCAGTTTGCAATATCGATCAATTTGGTATCTGTGTTTTACCTTTGATATATGGTATTTTTGCCTATCAAGGCAGTCAATAATACAGTTATGTGCGCGAAGATCCATGCAATGACTTGATTACCAAATATGTATGACCTGAAACTGTTGACGCACTGTTGACGCTCATTTTCAGGAGTTGGCAGAGAGCATGATGGTAGTGAGTTTGGGTCCAAAGGCTGCCAATATCACATGAATAGATGTCTGCTACCAATCGGAACATAAATTCCCCAAGATAAGAAGCTAAAAATCAGTGATACTCCATTGACGCTCATTCTAAGAATTGGGCGGTGACCATATTGTTATCTCTTTCCTCCATAAACGTTGCCAATATGTGCATTATAAATAACAATGACCATGTCACTGGTGAATTACCGTACTTACAAGACCACCAATTGTTGACACTCTGTTGATGCTTATTTTAATGATTTGTGCATTCAACATCTGCTGCCATCGATAATTCTTTTCATCATGATTTGAATATATTCATTGGGTTTCTATCAGATTACAACTCGGCCCTGTGGCAAAGCCGAGTGGAGTAATCTTCTTGCACTGTTCACTCTCAGACAACTAAAAACAATGTATGTTGACATAAGATTCATTGTGCCTGCTATATATCTGTCTATCAACTGATATTCACAAGCTACTGTGCACCATTCACCTATAATATATCTCTAACTGAAACTCTTGGTCAAGCTACATAAAGAAGATGGTGAACCATGGACGCATTGTGTCCTACTTTTTCGTCACTCCTTTATTTAATCTCCGTTCTGTTGTTTTGACCGTAACCAACACCGTTTCAGCCATTCTCTCTGACTTCCACATTGGCCAGACCAATCTCGAAACAATTGCCACGGCACTCACATCCTGCGGCCCTGGTCATTCCAGATCATCGATGCAGTGGTTTTGTTCATTATTGGATTCATTGTCTGTCGCGCAATTGTCTATGCTGTCATTTGGATTTTCCAACTGCCCATTCCAGTTTAGCCAATTTTCGGCGTCCGAAATGCTTGCAGGTGTGCTATCCTCATCACTTTCGAGTGGATGATGGTTGATTCTGCGTATTTGGCGGACATTCAAGATTTGAGTTTATCCTCCAGGGAGGTCCTCTGCAGACACAGCTGGTGCCAAAGAAGATCATTCTGACAATTTTAATGCTGCCACACCATCATGTTGAAAGAGTGACCAGGATGCTTTGTTGATCTCTTCCGTGTCCAAAATATATCCACCGGCTGTCATCTGTGGTTTGAGCACGGTATTCCTTCTGTGTATCACATTGATTTTGGCTGCCCTGACACATCTCCAAAAAGTCGTGGACCTTGCCCATTCTGTGCAATGTCCTCTCCTCCGCCTATTTCTTCATTTCTGAGTTGTTGCCTGTGTTAGTCGTATCCGATACTGGGTTATCTCCCTCCACAATCCCAATATTGGCTCTAGCAAACCACCGGACAACAACTTTTTCGCGAAGGGTCTCGCCTGTGATTTTTGACTGCCTCCATCCAATCAAATAGGGCCAAAGTGAAGAACTGTCCTGTACTCCGACACAATATGGTATGATACAGATTATGTTGCGTGCCATATTGGAATGATCAGCGTACATTGAGTGCGTTTCGTCTTGTTAGCGCCACCAGTCGGTTATGTCCAGTTTCCAACAGCTACTGCTAATTTCTATTGGGTCGGAGTGGTAGTAATTGAGATTTGGATGAATTTGCACCCAGTTCTGAAGCGCTTCAGGCTGAGAATTCAAATAGAGCCTGGCGGTAGTCAATTAGCGTACTGTAGGATCGCTTCTTCTGTGTGTCTTCCCAGCCACACTGTTAGGTGTTGAGTATTGTTTATCATCACTAGACATATCATATGGATCAAAGGACGATTGACAGAATCCAGCAGCCGTTGCAGAGGGGACGAGATTGCAGCTTTGTAACTATTCGAGTTTTTTGACTTGCACACATTGTTGTTTGGTTTAGTATTCATGCTCAACGTACTTCAGAAAGGCCTCTTGGCATTGGGTAGTATAGAATGTCCCGTCCTCAGCAGTAATATCGATTCACTTCTCCCACTTTCAATATGATTGCAATTTGTGGAAAGAATCGAGGATATTTGCAGAAATGAAAAAGATACCTGTTGTTGGAGTCACTTCAGCATTGAATTTTGACAACTTCTGTCAAGCTCACTTCACAGCGAAGAACAAGTCTTCCTTCCATTGAGTCTTCCTCTTAGCCAAAGCTCACATCATGCCATTCACAAGATCGATCATCTCATTGAACATTGTGATAACGTGGTGCAATGTGACTGAATGCCTCTTCGACATCCACAGGGTCCAATATCGGAATAGCCTCAATACTTCCATGACATACCTCACAATGGTTCATTCATTTTGAGTTGTGAAAAGTGGCTGGTAATTACAGTATTTTGGATTTTGAAGCCACTCATGTGTGAATTCCTTAAATCGGTAGGTGTGCTCGAGAAACTCCAGTTTGGAGTTGCATCGTGTCTTCACATCCATAATCGGAAGTACCACGATGTGGACTTTCGCATTTTGACAGTCAATCAACTTGTGTCGATGACCAGGTGTCAGCGTAATCAATACATCAAGCATTCTGTGCTATATGAAGGTCAGTTTCAGGACTATCAAAATATCATGAAATACGTACATTGTCAATTAAATTTGATAAACCTGGTCTCATGGCCGACATCTTATTGATTCTAGCACTGCCCTCTTTTCGAAGTCTTTCACTCTTCCCAATGTCTATGCTTTGATTCTCTCCAACTTGCTGATAGCCATCAAGGGCTTCCCAAGATGTTGTGCAACCTTTTGCACTGAGACCGCTCATGAATGCACCGAAAGCCAGCTGTATGATGTGTGTTATGCATGGTATATTGTTCCTCAATGCAGTCCACTTGATTCCAGATGGCACAAGAATTGATTACAGGTCGGGAGTCATCCAGTATTTTGAGAAAGTATTATGAGTCGTAATACCAAGCAAACAGCTGTCGTTAAGCTGAAAACAATCCAGCACGTCCTTCAAATTTACAGCAAGCCTTGCTGCAGTATATTGGCCCTTGACCTATCATCCTTATTTCGCTTTTGGTAGTGGTGAAGAATACGCAATCAACCTCATCAATATCTAGTTGAACTTCACGCAATGCCCAATTTCGATCCATACAGTACGCAATCCCCAAAGTTATGGGTAGTTTGTTAGTTAACGTCCATCCGTGCAAGGCTAAACTGTCTTTTCTTCATGATGGCAATTGCTTCTTAATTGAATCCACAGTCAGTGCATGTTCCCTCCTGGAAATGTTGCTAATGGTCATAGCAGACGGCCAATCAAGGTTATCACATAATGTCTTAAAAGATTGTCGTAGCTCCAGATGTCATATAGCATTCAATGAAATCCAAGCCGAAACACATTCTAACATGAGGTAGCGATTCCACATGTCGCGGTTAAATTTGGATGTTTGAAAGTCCTCACCTGCCTGTTTGGGACGTTTGGTATGTCATTTCGGTCAATATGGATTAACCTGGATGTGAAATATCATCTGGGTCCGCAAACTTCCTATTGTGATTCTTTGAATTCCTTGCCTCTTGAGTATGGCCAAAGCTGTTTCATTGACCATTGAACTAGTCAATTCAGTAACCACTGACTCTGATAATTTGTTTAACTTTGCGTTGTGATCCTTTCCCAGCAAGTTTGTACTCATTGAGCTGGTCCCATGTTCTGATGAATGGCAAAGAACATGATGACAAATGATACATATGATGTCAGAGCTGCCAGTGTCATCAATTCCGCAGTGTAGATTGAATCACCACGAAGGCGTTTGGGTAGAATCATTGCAGGCAATAGGCCGCTTCGAGCCTACAGTGATTGACTGCCACCAAGCAGCGAAGATGATTTGCCAAGCAAGCTCGCTCAAATCACGTATCAAGACATGTTGGTTGTTGGAAGAGATCATAACCTCGAGCAAAGAGGTGTTGAAATATTGCCAATCCAACATGGCGGTAGGAATTAGAAAGCTTGGTAATCTGACTTGAGAGAATGCCAAAAGTAACGTTACACAATATTGGACTGCTGGTTCCTTAATATTCACTCTACAGCTAGAAGCAAAAAAACCAGATCTATAAGACATTGCATGCATATTTGGGAAGTTGTATTCAAGCATAGATTGCAAAGACTGACCGCGTAAAACTCAACTTAGGAACAGCACAATGCAGTTCATTGCTGTGTAGCATTCTGAGACTCCACAATAATTGGTGACTCTCCATGGGCACTCAATTGTAGAAGGCGGATGCGATATCCTTACTAGCAATTTTGTCAATAAAAGCTGCCAATAGGTTTATTGTGAGTTATCTGCATTCAATTGCCATTAGATTATCCACAATGCAAGGTGAAAAATTGTTGACGCTTGGTTGACGCTTGGTTGACGCTTGGTTGACGCTTGGTTGACGCTTGGTTGACGCTTGGTTGACGCTTGGTTGACGCTTGGTTGATGCTTGGTTGACACTCTGTTGACGCTCTGTTAACGCTCTGTTGACACGCTGTTGATGCATATTTTGGGACATGGTTACAATCTTGTCGCAAGCATTTTTGCACAGTAAGGTGGCCAATAGTTCAATTATGGATCAATGTAGTTGCACAGCCCCTTAATGTTCCATGATGCATGATCTAGAATCGTTGACACTTCAAAGACGTTCATTTTTGGGGCCTAGTGACAATGTCATCGAAAGCATTGTTGCAGAGAAAGGCAGCTGATAATTTGATTATCGGTTATTGTCACCATACAGCCCTTGCATTTTCCATGATGCAAGACCAAAGGTCATTGACACTCATTTTTAGGAGATTGTAGCGATGTTATCGCAACTGTTATCGCCTAGAAAGGCGGCTGATAGTTCAATTATGGCTTAATGTCGCCTGACAGCCCTTGGATTTTCAATGATGCAGGGCCAAAAATTGTTGACCCTCAGCTGACGTTCATTTATAGAACATAGTTGCCATGTTCCCGCAACAAGTGTCACCTAGCAACACGGCTGATAGTTCAATTACGTCAAAATGTCGCCGCTCAGCCATTGGATTTAGCAAGATAACAGGCCACAAGTCATTGACGCTCCGGTGACACCTATTTTTACAACCTTGTAATGATGTTTTAGCAACAACTTTTGCTTAGAAAGCCGGCCAATAGTTCGATTATCAATTGACGTTGCTGTACAGCACTTGTATTTTCCATGACGGAAGAGCAAAAGTGGTTGACACTCCATCAACACTTATTGTTACAACATAGTAGCGATTCTGCTACAACCATATTTGCATAGAAAGGCGGCCGATAGTTCCATTATAAGTTAATGTCAGCACTCAGCCCTCTAGATATTCCAAGATGCAATACAAATAATCGGTGATGCTCCATTAGCACTCATTTTGAGTATGTGGCAATGAGCATGTCATTTGGCTGTTTTGCTATACAGCCGACCAATACATTTACTCTGGAAAGATATGGCAATACAGCCCATCGATTGCCAAATGTGTATGCCTAAAATTTGTTGGCTCTCTGTTGACAGTCAAATCAATCACATCGAAACAGCCTTTGTACACCCAATAATTGTATGCAACCAATCATATACACATTATTAACATCCAATATTGTGTTTGTATGTATTATTGTTTGCATTCAGGAGTTTTGTTACCTCTCGATGTCTGATCAACTGCTATCCGAGCTATCTGAGTGAGAGATAAGTTGGCCCTATCACATTCTCGCTCTTGTGGCCAGCAATTCATGGCCTCTAGATCCTTTCACTAGTTTCTGGTAAATATAGCTCGACTTCCACACCTTTCCTCATCCAGCTCCTTCTCTTTGATTCCCATGACATACCATAGAAACTTTCAAATTTCTCAATCATGTGCACGAGGTCTGAGTGGAACATAATGCGGTTGAATATATGAATGAATGCGGCATGACGGTTGTCGTTCAGATAGATTCATCGTGAGTACTGACTGCAATTTCCATGATCCGTATGGCATCACCAACTAAAATTTTGCTAGTATATTTCGTCACTAATATAGCTTTTCCTTTGTCACTTAACAGTCACTTGCGGGTAGAAATCGAATGTGTTGGCCATTTTTTCGCGTAATTTGCATTCTAGAACTTTCACATGGTGCGTTCGATCTTTGTACATGCACAGACAAATTATAACATCTCACATCTTGGTCGCTGAAATGATAAAACAGCTGACATATAGCAAATTTGGTAAACAAATTGATTTTCACCTAGAGATGATATTAGGAAATACAGTTTGCCTATCAATTCTTCGGACGCAGCAGTTGTCACCATGTCTTTGTTCAAATCCGAAACCTATATGGTGACTAGCTGGAAGCGATATGAATGGATAAAAGCTTACATGTTCAACAAGCTTTGCATTCAGCAAAGGTGAGGTATCACACTCCAGGGCTAGCACAAGAGCAGGTATACGCGTTTTCGACTACGGCTTCACGAAACCTAGCCTACCTACACTATATCCTAGTGGAGCAGTCCCATACTGCATTTGTAATATTCTCGGGACAATGTCAAGACCCTCCATAAGGCCTCCGAATGTTGTCAGTGCATGTGCCGCGGTGTCATCATCCGTTCGCGGTTGAACGACTGCCACAACTCTCAATTCAGATGTGTCGTACTTCCTATCTGTTTCACAGAACTAGTTGGCAGCATCCTCCCATCGCGGTTTTGTCAATTTGTCAAGCATCATCTGCTTCTACCGGAACCTCTTCATGTGCTTCTATACCCTTTTGGTGATTGTTCCCATTATCCAGCCAGGTTCGTGATCTTTACTCAGCTTGCCCAGCTCAATCTGTTCATCATCCTCATTGTCCCCATCCTGCCCATTTTCAGGAATTGCAATAGCACTCAGGCTGCCACTGATAGCAGCCATCATCTTGTCAAATGTCTTTTCGAGCACTGTGATTGTCAATACTGCGATTTCGGCCTGCTTCATATCTTCCTGATCTTGCTGAACCGCTGCCTCTGCATCTTCAACTCGCTTTCTTGCCCCAGCGGTTTCTCTGTCAACATAATCCTCAATCCATTTCTCTCTCTCTTCATTGCTTAAGAAGTGCGTTTCTCATCGTTTCTCGGCCGTAAGCTTCTTTTTGAAACCCAAGCTGCCCAATACCCCCAGGGCTCGGACCCTTACTGCCTCCAACCTGCCCATGCCATCATTGACTTGATAATGTTGTTGGGTGGACCACTCTGTTAATTTGCCGTATCTGCTCGCTGGTAGTGGCGCAAAGTTCTTTTTCAGACCATTGACCATTGTAGTTTGCATTGACTTTGTTATTGGGCGAGATGTTGGATGTTGCAAGATATGGACAATATGGAGGCAAGCTGCGTCTTTAATATCAAGGTTGAAACGTTTACTCATCGAGAACAAAGCAAAACCTCCCTTTTGACTGTCAATAAACCGGGAATTATTAGGCTTACTGTACAACATCGCTTGATTGTTAGCATCAGTTTCATGTATTATTCTGGCAATTCATTGAGACAACCATCAACAGACATCTTTTCCCTCAAAGAATGTCCTATTTATAGCTGACAATCATGTGATTTCGGCTGTCGTACACCGCAATTAATCCCAGTTAAGAAACCTACAACATCAGACTGACATATTGCACATTTCGGGGCTGTGGAAAACCCCTGCAACTTGCAGCTATAAGCTGCAGGTTTCATCATCAGTATTAGAAACATGTTGGCAACTAGTTATTCCATTCTGACATGAAGCTAACTGTATAATCCTCAGGTCTTCATCAGCAATATGTATTTTAGTCACTGGGATCCTCCAGGAGTGTCTGAGAGGATGTGGAGTGTAAACTTTGAGGTGTCAAATTCAGGAGAGTATCAGACCCTGGGAGGGCATTCCAGCTGGCCTTCGGAGTAACTGGAAACTCTGATGTCTCATACAGCAGTACAATGGAAGTGATTGTAATAAGTTTGAAAACACCTCAGTCGGCCGGAGCAAACTTTGAGTGCACCTGGGGGCACCTGCGAGAAGATGGAAGCGCTGATGACAAGCCTTGGAGCACCTTGGAGTACCGACGTCAAGTCCAGAAGCATCGATGACAATCCTGGCAGAGCTGACAACAAACCTGGGCACACCCTGGAGTGCCTGCAACCTGCCTAGGAGCACCTCGAATCACTGTAGAGTAGTCTGGGAAACACAACATCTTCTATCCGAATGATGCTGGGTCACGTAGAAATCATATGTACTACTTATTGTTGAACGATTTTCAAATCTTAGGTATTTAGTTTCTATTCTCATTGATGTATCTATATAGCTAGCCATCTATATACAGAATATGTTGGACTGGCAGCAGGCAGTGCTTGAGAGTGATTTGAGGTGCACCTGAAGATGACGCTCCAGTGGACTCAGAGATACCTCCGAGGCCACAATTGAGCGAGTTTGGCGATTCACTTTGAGGCTGTAATCGCGCATATTTGGAGATACACTTGGAGACCGTGACTGAGTGAACATGGAGGTTGCCATCAAGCGAATTTGGAGATACACTTAGAAGGTGTAATCGAGTGAGTTTGCAGAAACACATGGTCACCATGATCGAGTGAACAAAGAGATGCACTCCGTAATCGTTATCAAGCAAGTTTGGTGATGCAGTTGGAGGAGATGATGGTGTGAACTGTCAGGCCATATGTGAGCAAGTCTGGAGCTACATGTGTAGGCAGGGATCAAGCAAGTTTGGAGATACACTTGGAGGCGTTGATCCAGTGAGGTTGGACGAGGACTTCGAGGCAGTCAATGGACAGCACACTCTATGCTTAGTCTCATTTTATCAGTTAGTTCACTTGCAACCGTCGGAATGTTACCAGTTGACCTTACATTTGAACTCCCATGGTGGACGGCACGCCAGGTGCTGTAACACTATTCATCAGTTTGTTAACTCACACCCATGGGAGTGTGACAAGGAGTACTTACCTTTGTGCTCGCATGGAGAGGTGGCAGATGGCAGTCGATCGTAAAGGGAGGCAGGCCAGAAGCTGAAGCTACATTCAGAGGTCAATGCGTATTTATGAGAATAAAGGGAGGACAAACAATCTCAGGTGTATGCTGTACTCGGTGTCAACTTACGATCATGGCATGGAGAGATAGAGAGGAATCACCTAACTTTGTGTTCTGGGATGTTGATTGAGTTGGGCATGAGAATGAGAGAGATTGGGGATGCAGATGAGAATGATATGGAGGATACAAGTGGATATGAGAAATCAGGGGTGTGACTTGCCTGATTTGGTTGGGAACACCTCGTGTCAGTGTGGTCACATGCCAGATTGCATCTCGTACCTGCCATATTGGGGATGGCCCATTGACTCGCACACAAATTTCTCTAAGTCCAAGGTTCTCAGAATGATTTCCCCCATCACTGATCATCTTTCTTTTTCATTCTCAACTCTACAATCAGATAAGCACACGAAGCTGAGTGATACCTCTATATCTCTGCATGCAATGATGAAGAGTTCACACTGAGTACAGCATATGCCAAATACAGCATACACCAAGTACAGCATACACCAAGCATTGTGTACACCGAGTACAACATACGCTGAGTACTGCATACTCTGCATACTGAATCATCTCATGATCGTCTGTCTCCCACTCTTAACCAGTTTCTCATCAGTCGACAGATCCTGTTGTACTCAATCCTCTAAGTTCCCCCAATTACGAGCTAACCAATGAATGGAGTCTCAGCTCCTGTCTCGCCTCCCTCCAGATTGACTGCCTCCAAGTACTTCTCCAATATTGCTCAATCATGGCCTCCAAGTGCATCTCCAAACCCACTCGATTACAGCCTCCAGATTCGTACTCTGATTGCCTCCAAGTGCATATCTCTAGACCTGTTGGATCTCAGCCTCCAAGTGAATCCCTAAACTCACTCGATTATGATCTCAAAGTGCTTATCCACACTCGATTGATCACGGCCTCCATGTTCGTACTATCATGGCCGCAGCGTGCATCTTGTAGTTCACTTGATCAGGGTGTGGTGAATCAGCTGAGCTCGAAGGCACACAGCTCCTTATCAGTACTCCGCCGTACTTCGCATCGCATCCAGTGAGAATTCTCAATGAAGAGGCATTCTGCCAAAGGAATCATAGGAAGAGGGTAAGAGGATATAAAGGGATACCTGGTTATGATGAACCACACAAATTGCATGGATCTATGAAAGCTCGGCAAGGGTGCGGGAGACCGAGATATGGGAAAGCCAGAGTGTGCATCGCGTGTAATGCGACGATGTCTATCTACCCCAGCGTCTCCAAACTATATACTTCCTGTCATTGAGTCCATCTCTGTTATCCCAGTATCACTACAGGTATATACATATCGAGAGTTGGATTATACATGCCATATCATGATGTAGCGAATCTTGTGACTGTAGAAAAGACAAATATGATCAATGAAAAGCCTTGTGGTTGTGGATCTCTACAAACCACTGCTGCCAAAGAACCACTGCTGTGAGAATTTGGCACCAAGTCTCCCACAGAGCTTGCGCAGAGTTCTCAGCTTCTTTCGAAGTATCCTGCAAATCTGTGCTGAGTCATCAGCAGCTCCAAAATCTGACTGTTTGAATAGTCAATCTCGTAGCATTGTGAATCCACCTCCATAACTGCAGCTACTTTCAGGAGCACCTGAAAATGCTCTTGTAATGTCCGAGAGCACATTGCATAGCTCCAGGGGGGCCTGTGAGCATCTGTCAGTACTAAAAAGCACTGGCGAGGGCTACCGGAGTGTCTGGGAGGCTTGAGTGTGGCTTTCAGACAAAATTACATACTGCTTATGTAGGCAGCTGATAGCCAATATGCGATTATGTGGGACTCTGAGCCACAGTCTCATGGGAGTGCGGAACAACTCAGGCACTCTCCGGCCAAGGAGAATTGTTTTGGCCTAAATATTGCGTAACTGAGGGATCAAGACATTCACTGTTGATATCAGGTCAGGAGCAACCCTGCACAGTGGTGTGTGCAGCTAGGCCATCCAGCAGTACTTTAGGCTGCTAATGCCAAAGTATGTGTCATTAATCTACATTGGCATAGTATCAGTTGGTCGCTGATTAAAACTATGACGCAGGCGCAATAGCCTTCAAGTGGAGGCATTAGTTTGCGGAAGTACGGTCTGGGTATGATCGTCAGATATACCAATTATTGAACCATACATGTCACAAGATGTTCAAGTTGAATTTAGGATCTGATATGTTGGCTGACATGGTATCGTAGGATGGATGGCCTGATTTAATCAGAAGTGTAAGCTTGGAAACCACATGCAGATATGAACATAATCACCAAAGGGAGTTGTGGCAATCTGGGTCATGCACATTGGTTTGAATGTATGTCACAATGCACATTGCGATTATGAGCGACATAATGATAGCTTGGAAGTATGGGCGTACAAACTCTGAAACATGAATATATAGAGATCACAGTGTTCCGGTATTGAGATGAAGAAGATCTTGCAGCAAACAGTCAGAAATACCTACCAGCAAAAAATCGATCTGAAATATTATTGCACTTTTATGATATCTATATCTACTATGATTATACATAAAGTGAATAAGCATTGTGTGGTGGCCGCCCCCCACCATCGGATGAGTACTAACTTTACAAATGAAACCGATATTGTGTTGTGGGTCTTTGCGAGACTCATCAAGATTTGCCACCATAAGCAGTACCTATTGGCAGTATGGTGTGTTTGGTGGCTCTCCACGTTAATTGGACTATCGTCAGCATTCTCCTTCTACCAAGAGCGTGAACAGTTCCCATCATAGCCACTGGTTCACCCCAATATCAGATAATCAGAGAAATAGCCGGTTATGGTGGTCGGAGCATATGTATTATGATTACCTTTGAAAACGTTAATGCCATTATTGTATATGCTCTCAAAAGAATCATATTCTTCGACAGAAATAATAGGTATATATTTGTGGTGCACTGTGTCTGGTTGATATCATTCACCATTGGGTTACAACAAGGCCAAGCTATATATATCGACAATCTTCACAAGCGCGCCAAAATCAATACTACCGATACTGATCAACAAGCTACAGGTTCCAAAATACAATCGCCTATTCCGAATTCCATTTCACACTCAACATCTGGAATGAATATATTTGATCTCTTACATCGCTCGCAGCAAGGGAAAATACCTGCAGTCAAAACCAAGGCCTTAACAAAGCAACCAAAGAACCAGTTGAATACTATTTCAAATGAGCAATTGCAGAAGTATCTCTACAATAGGATCAAGGGTCGTGCATAAGCACTAGTACTTCTAGCGGAAGCACCCCCCCTGCCATAGACTTGGGTTGCGGCAGCACCTGGGTGGATGGTTTACGGTCAGCCTCAGATGATTTGTTGAGTCGAGCTGACATTCAACGTTTGAGCAGTAGTGGTGGCATTGACCTAAGTGGATTTCAGGAAATTGAAAGCAGGGGCCATGCAATAACAGTATCGGCATGGCTCGTTTTCTTTAGCAATAAAAGCCTTTTAATTCATAATGACTTGTCCCGGCGCGCCTGGCCTAGATGTTGGACCTCCTTCTGGTGATTCAAATTGTCTTCTTTCATGTCGGATTATATGGTGGACTCTCCAGTGTCTTCACTTTCGCCCTGACTTTCGTCATCACCGATGTCCTGATCACTATCAACATCATGTTTGATTTATGAACTCGAGGATATCAGTCATCCGCAATATCACAAACAAAGGCAGATAATTGGAAGGCAAACATTTGATGGGAAGTGAAGATTGCCTGCTTTCTTGAATGCTAGTGCTCTCTCTAGGTTTGCTTCTTGAATCGTCTGTGAATAGTGAATCCTCACCTGGCTGGGCATAGGTTCCATTTGCCGTAATGAAGATTGACAGTTGGGGAATGTGGGAGAGAGTATATAAGCAGTAAAAATAAGATTCATTGTAATAGAATAACTGGAAGAATGGAGCACAAAGTTGCACATAGTCGAGCAGGATGCAATTCATGGCACGCCTTGATGGCGTCAGGAGAGGTGACTTCAATTGTTCATCTTGAGATTGGGAATGGCAGTCCAGTATTGCAATTTAGGATGTTCTCAGATGCACTGGAATGGATAGATTCAATGCCAGGTGCGCCTGAATGGATTGATTCGTAATGCTGAATGATAGGAGCTCCTATCAACAACACTCTGTATGAATGCAAGCATTGGAGGTTAGCTAAAGCCAACATACATAGAGTACGACCAGATACACCTGAATGAGATGCACTGGACAACAACTTGCTATAATCACTCACCTCTGGTATTGTACATATGGAGTACTGAAAACCTGAATGAGAAGGTGTGCCCCTGAATATGGATTCTCTACACAAAGTATTTATGCGTGAATGCTCGAGCATTTGAGGTGACCGCATGGGGTAGAATTGCTGCAGTATGGAGAATCGGCAGGACTTGATAAGTGACAGCTAAGTTGCGAAGGGTCATACTGAGTTTGTTGTCAATCGAGGAGAATTATGAGTCTCTGCATGTAGTATATCCGCTGGAAGGACACACGTAGAGTCATGATAGTGTATTGTATCAAAAAGCTGCAGCTACGTTAGCAGTCAATAAGGCAATATCGTAAGCATACCTTCCCTTTCATGTATTCATCTGGGCTGTGTCTGCAGAATATCCTTCCCAACAATGTTGCAGTCAATGGATAAGGGAGAGAATTTGGTATACGAAGAAGAGATAGAGGTATTGAGATACAGGTGTAGAGAAAATATGGTAAGGTACATTAGATGATTCAGGGGTCATCTTACGGGCACTATCAAAAAACGGTGCAGCAGCGCATGGAGAGGTTTCGGCAAAAGCAGATGAAGCTTGACAAATTGACCCAACCAGTGTGGAAGGACACAGTCTACAAGTTCTTTCAAACAGATATGAAGCATGGCACATCTGGAATGAGGGTTCCGGCAGTTGTTGAACTGCACACGGATGATGATGCAGCGGCACCTGCACCGAGAACAATTGAAAAGCTAATGGAGAGTTTTGACATTGTCCCTGGCAAATCGCAAATGCCGCAAGGGACTTCTCGACCAGAAAGTAGTCATATGAGCCTAGGTTCCCAGGAAGCTGCAGTCCAACATGAGTATACTCTGTCTCGCACCCGCTATGGAGGCGGATTCATCACTCATTCAGAATGCAAAGCCTGTTCAACTGGTAAGTTTTGACCGCTGCATTTAGCCATCTCGGGAAAATGCAATTCGTGTACCACTTTTACTACTTGTCAGCTGTTACTGGATTTCAGTGACCAAATTGTGAGACATGATAATTTGTCTGTGCATGTGCAAGGGTCGAACGCACCATACTAAAGGCCTTGAATCCAACTCATGCTGTTTGATGGCTAACACGTGGGATTACTGTTTGCTGATTACTGTTAACTGAGAAAGCACAAGTTATTAGAGTGAAGAAATCGACCAACAAAATTTAAGTGAGTGATGTCATACGACTCATCGAAAGAGTAGCCAGTGATGAATACGAATCTGGCTGCACGATGACCGTCATGCTGTATTCGCCCATGTATCCAACTGCATAACTCTCTGCACAGCGCTGGTGCGCGTGGTTGAGGTTATTGAAATTGCCTATAGTACATCATGGAAATCAAGGAGAAGGAGCTGGATGAGGAATCATATTGAGGTCGAGCTATAATTACCAAAAACTACTCAAATGATCTACATGCCGTAAATTGCCAGCAGAATATGCAGCAATGTGATAGGGCCACGTCATCTCTCACTCAGATAACGTGCAAAGAGGTTGATCAGATATTGAGCGCTAACAAAGCTCCTGGATGCAAACGATAATGCCTACAAACGCAATAGTGGATGTCAATGAAGGGTTTATAATATGTTGCGTATAATTAATAACTGTACGAAGGCTTATTCGATGAGATTAATGTGAGTGTCAACAGAGTGTGAACGATTTTTAGCCTTGGATTTTGGAAAGGTCTATGGGCTGCGTGGCAACATTAACAAAGGATCGAACTGTCAGCCGCCTTTCGGTACCAAAATGGTTGTGATAACAATGTCACTATGTCCCAAAACTCAGCGTCAACGGTGCATCATTGACTTATGGCCTTGCATCTTGGGAAATCCAAGGGCTGTGCGGCGACATTTAACAATAATCAAATAATCGGCCGCCTTTTTATGCACAAATTGTAGCAACAACATCAGTGCTACGTTCAAAATGTGAGCGTCAATGGAGCGTCAATGACTTTAGGCTTTGCATCGAAGATAATTAAGAGGCTGTGCCATGACATTGATTTATAATCGATCTATAGCCCGCCTTTTTAGGCAAAAATGCTTTCGACGACATCGTAACAATACCCTGAACATGAGCATCCCTCGAGCATCAATCATTTTAGGCCTTCCATCTTTGAACATAATGGGGCTGTGCGACAATTTGCATCGATTCTCCTACAATAGGCAGCCTCTGTGGGTAAAAATGCCCCTGAAGATATGTTTTTATGTCCTGAAATGAGCATCAACAAAGTGTCAACAATTTTTGATCTTGCATCTGAGATACTCTAAGGGCAATGGAACGCAGCTAACCCACAATCCGCCTATTGGCAGCCATTATCTGCAAAATTCCTACTGACGATATTGCGCCCACCTCCTACAATTGAGCGCCCACAGAGCATCAACAATTGTTGTGGAGGTGCAGCAAGCTACAAAGCAACGAAGTGCATTATGCTGTCCCTAAATGGAATCCTACGCGGTCAGTTTTTGCAATCTGTCCATGTATACAACTCCACAAATATGCATGAAATGTCTCACAGATCTGATTATTTTACTTGTAGCTCTAGAGTCACTATTTAAGAACTGGCATTCTGATTACTATAACATTACTTTCCGCAGTCTCTCGAGTCGGATTACCTTGCTTTCAAATTCCTACCACCATGTCGAATTTGAAATCTATAAATGCCTCATTGCTAGAGGTTCTGATCTCTTCTAAAAATGAATGTATCTTCATTCGTGATTTGAGCGACCTTACTTTACAAATCATCCTAAATACTTGGTGGGCTTCAATGAATAGAGCCTCAAAACGTACTATTGCTTGGAATAACTCTAGACATGCGTCTTCATGGCGATTTGATTTGCACTGAGGAATTGATGGGACTTGCAGCACTGGAACTATATGTATCATTTGTCATCAAGTTCTTCGCCATCTATCAGAACATGGGACCAGCTCAATGGGGAAATACTTGCTGGCAAAAGCTCACATCACAACATTAAATGAGTTAACAGAGTCAGAAGTTACTAAACTGACTAGTTCACCGGTCACAGAAACAGCTTTGGCAATCCTGAAGAAGCAAGGTAGTTGAGGAATTACAATAGTAAGTTTGCAGAGGAAATTCTTATTTCACATCCTGCATAATCCCTATTGATTGAAATGACCGACAAAACGTTCGAAACTGGCAGCTAAGGACCTTGAGACGTCCAAAGTTCACCAAGACATGTGGAATCGCTACCTGATGTTAGGATTTGTTTCATCACATATTTCCAGGAATGCTATATCTAATTTCGAGCTACAACGGTCATATCAAGAATCGCACAGCAAGCTAGTGGTGCCGTCGGCCACAAGCCTCAGTAACATTTGCCAGAGGAATTATGCAGTCACCATGGATGCAACTGAGAAGCAATTGCCTTCACGAAATAAAGTTACTTTACCTTTGGACAGATGGACATCAACTAACAAAGTCGCCACAATGCTGGTAATTGCTTACTCTATTGATCGAAATTGGGCATTTTGTGAAGTACAACTAGCTTTCAATGTGGTTGATCATCTGTTCTTTTCCCTTTTCGAAAGCTAATTGAGGATGATTGGTCGAGGGCCAACAGACTGGGACAACAGTAGCCTGGCATTTGAAGGAAGTTCTGGATCGATTTGAGCTTACCGACAGCTGTTTGATTGGAATTACGACAGATAATGCTTTCTTAAATTACTCGATGACACGCGAGCTGCAATCAACACTTGAGGACTCCGGAATCGAGTGGCCTGCATTGAGAAACCACATACCATGCATGGCGCATGTCATACAGCTGGCTTTAGGTGCCTTTCTGAGCAGTCTGAATTTAAAGGCTGCACAAAGTCTTGGGAAGCCCATGAGTGCGATCAGCAATTTAGAGAGAATGGGAGCATCGAGAATGGGACGAGTCAAAGACATCGAAATGAGGCAAGTGCTAAAATCAATAAGGTGTCAGCCATGAGACCAGGTTTAGCAAACATAATTGAGAAAGTACATACTTCAAGATATTTTGAAAGTCCTGAAACTCACCTTCATATTGCAGAGCATGCTGCCTGTATTGATTACCCTAACACGTGGTCGTCGAAACCAGTGCATTAATTGTCAAAATGCGAAAGTCCACATACCAGTACTACCGATTATGGATGTCAAGACATGTTGGAACGCGACAATTGGGTTGTTTGAACAAGCCAACTGATTACGAGAATCAACCAGAGAGTGGCTCAAAAATCCAAAATATGGGGAATACCAGCCACTCTTTACAATACAGGCCGAATGGACCAATGTCAAATATGTCATCGAAGTCTTGAGGCGATTCCGATATTGGAGGCTCTGGATGTCGAAGAGGCATACAGTCACATTGCATAACGTTATCACAGAATTCAACGACATGTTTAATCACATGGATGGCATCATGCGATCTTTGGCTAAGAAGCAGACTCAGTGGATGGAAGACATGTTCTTGGAAGTCAAGTTAGCTCGACAGAAGCTGTCCCAATACAATGCTGATTTGACTCCATCAACAGGTATGCTTCTCATTGTACCGCATATCCTCGATTCTTTCCGGAAGTTGCGATCGTTTAGGTAGTATGACAAGGGAATTGATATTAATCTTGGGGATGAGGCAACATATATTACTCAATACCAAAAGGCCTTTCCGCAGTATGTGGAGAATGAATACTGTGCCAAACATCAACGGATGCCGGTAATTAAATCCAAAAGCGTTCCAAGTAGCAATTTTGTCCCTTCAGTACCGGCTTAAGGATCCAGTCAATTATCCTTTCATACATATGATTTGTCCAGCACTGATGAAGAATACTGGACTCGTAACAATCAGGCTGAGATGACACTAGGACGAAGTGATTGCACAACATGCATATAGACCACCGCCAGACTCTATTTGAATTCACCGCGTCAAGCAGCAATGAATAGGGGGCAAATTAATCCAAATCTCAATGCTTACCACTGCACCCCAATGGAGATTAGCAGTTCATTTTGGATACTGGATATAACCGACTGGTGGTGTCAACAGGAGGAAATGCACTCAAAGTACCCTGAACTCTCCAATGTGGTGCGCAACATATTCTATATCATACCACATGGTGTCAGAGTGGAGGCGAGTGTTTCTCTTGGCCGAGACGTTATCGGCTGGAGGCAGTCAAAACCTCAGGAGAGACCCTTTGCAAAAAAGTCCTTGTAGGGCAGTTTGGTTGAGCCAATAACTGGATCTTGGTGGACGCTGAGCTAGAAGTGGATAGCACGAATACAGAAAATGACTCAGAAATCTAGAAAGAGGCAGAGGAAAGGAAATTGGACAGAATGTCCAAGGTTCACAACTTTTTGGAGATGTGGCAGGGCAGCCAAAACCGACTTGCTATCTAAAAGGAATCTCGCTCTCAAAACCAGCAGATGACCGCTGTTAGATACATTTCTGACAAGGAAATAATCTTCTAAGCATCCTGGTCACTGTTTCAACATAATGGTGCGGCTGCATTTAAATTGTCAGAAAGATCTCCTTTGCCACCAGCTTTGTCTGCAAAGGACCTCCCTAGAGGACGAACTCAAGTATAAAATGTTCACCGAATCCGAAGAATCAACCATAATCCAGATGAAAGTGATGAGGCTAGCGCACCTGAACGCATTTCGGATACCAAAGATTGGCTTAACAGGAATGGTGACTTGGAAAATCCAAATGACAGCAAAGGCGCACAGTAGACATTGAATCCCATATTGGCCATGGCAACCGCATCGAGGATCCGGAATGCCCATTGCTGTGGGATGTATGCGCCGCACCAAATGTTCCTGGAGTGATTCGGCCTACACAGAAATAACAGAGACCGGCTGACAAGGTGTTAGTGATGGTCAATGAAATTGAAACAAGAAGGATTATGGGAGTGTAGAAAAAGTAGAATAGAATTCGTCAATGTTTCACCAGCTTCTTTATGTATCTTGACTGAGAGTTTTTGTTTGAGATATATTTTGGGCGAATGGTGAGCAGTAGCTTGTGAATATCGGTTGATAATCAGATGTATAGCAGGCGCAATGAAGCTTTTGGCACGATACATAGCGTTTAGTCGTGTGAGAGCAAACAATGCAAGAATGTTACTGCGCTCAGCTTTGCCACAGGGCCAAGTCTCAATTGGCCATAAAGGCAACCACAACATTCAAATCAGGATGAAAACTATTATTGATGGCAGCAGATGTTGAACTGACAATACATTATACTGAGCATCAACGGAGCGTCAACCATTTGTGGTCTTGAAAGTACGGCAATTAAACAGTGATTTGGTCCCTGTTAATCATAACCGATATATTGGCAGCTTTTATAGGCAACGGAGGCAGCAATATGGTAACCGCCCCATTCTGAGAATCAGCGTCAACAAAGAGTAAACAATTTTTATCTTCGCATCTTGTGAAATTTATGTTCTGATTGGTTGCAGACATTGATATATCAAATAATGGCACGCTTTAAATGCCTAAACAACAGCGACATGTTCCCTGCCGCATCCTGAGAATGACCGTCAACAAAGCGTCGAAAATTTTTTGCTTCGCATCATGGGTAATTTATCTTCCAATTGGTTGCTGACATGCATTTATCCAATATTGGTACCCTTTACTGGCAGAAACGACAGCTAAATGCTCCCTGCCACATTCTAAAAATGAGCATCAATGGAGGGTCAACAGTGATAGTTGTTGCAGATTTGGGAATCACGGTATCGTGCAAATCATTGCGTTTATAACGGAATTATTGACCACTCTGAGAGGCAAAAATAGACTGTGTCAAAGGTAAAACACTGGTTCCAAATTAATCGATATGGCAAGCTGCAAAACATGCAAAAACATACTGTTGGTTGTTGAAAACACGATTTTGATAAGATACTATTAATAAAGTGCAAAAACACAAGCCGTATATGAATTTATAGATGGACCCACTGGGCGACCCGCTGATTGCCCCCCCATTTCACACGGGTTGGAAGTTTATTATCGAATCGTACCCGAGTTGGCGGTTCGGGTTGATTTACAACTCGGACTGCCAAGTTGGGAATTGTTCAGTTAGAACCCGGACTTGGACCCAAAGTGACAGTCCGGAACCGTTGCAAACACTAGTTTTCTGCAACAAGATGGTCATATTCTGCTATAGATGTACGATGTGATATAGAATATATTAGAGGATTGTTGAGAATGTTGCAGGTGGCAGTAACCTTTGTCAGAATGAAGGGCTTCTTATATCCCATTCTGATGTCATGAACTGTGGTGATTCAATTCACCCTTGATTCATCAAAGCAACCCAGGCTTGAGAAACAGATACCTAAATCACACACATCCCACCTATCTTTGTTATATACTCGAATTCACATACTAAGATATTGGATAGATGCTCACATTCATGTGCTTCCATGATTATAATGGTTGTAGTAGGGATTTGAGAAGATATCTCCAGAGCCCGATTTGAACTGTATCCAGTTTGAAGGTTAGTACAACTAGGGATAATCCACAACAGTTGTGGGTGTACGACATTCCAACCTCATTCAATAGGAGGCCTGTGAGTTGAGCAGCAACATTCATGCTTCCTATTGAGCTCTTTGTCCAAACATCATGGTTCTCCTCAGGATCCATGCTGCGGTCAAAGATTGTTACTGAAGCAATCATCCTACCACCCCATCAGTTCTCGAAGATCATTGTGCGGGCACACAGCTAGCTAGAAATCTCACCAATTCATTGTATTAAGATGATCTACCTTCATGATCAGCCGCTTTGAGACTCAAGCACAGGTATAACTCACACTGCCACAGTGATGGGGTATAAGGCTCATGGTGGTGAATGTGGTAATGACTGCAGAAACCTTCTCTTCTCTGCTTCAGATCTGCAGCAGATGATGTGCACCATTATTGTGTGGGATATGATATTTGTATTCTGGTTTATTAAAATGACTGATAGCAAGGTCATTATATTTTACGCTTCCCCCACATTTGGCGGGGTGTGATGCAGCTGTGAGTGTCATATGCTAACCGAATCCACTTCACATTCTCAATTACCAACTCAAGAAACATCATTGTGATGTATTCCAATACGTGTTCACTGACGATTTCTTGAATATGGTGTTCACTTGCTGGACATATGTTAGGAGCTTTGTCTGCAGAAAGAGATTATACGATGAGACCCGACTCAAGGGTCACTATCAACGATATCAGCCAATATTGATGTGTATAATGCTACTACCTGATGGCAAGTTACCATCTGCAGAATGGGATTGACCCGAGCCATTATGGTTTCACTTCAGCTGGTGCACCTGAATGGCCATCGCTGAGCTGGTCATCTAATAATATACCCATAAAGAATGTACCTGGTGCAACATCGGCTGAAAACACTACCAACGAAGAAACAATGGACTCCCAGAAGCCTGATCTCAAATGTACCCCTGATCCAACAAAGACAAGGGCTTATAGGTAGTTAGTTGGAGTGGTAAATGTGGGGGGGAAAGCATATGGCAAAGCAACTGGATTGTACAACAAGCATCGCAAGTACTCAGAACAATGGAATCCATGGTATCCATTTCAGTCAGCACACAACTTTCAACAGGTTCAATCATTTAGACAGCAAATGGACACGTCGATTGCTCAAAATCTGAGGTGCGGACTGGACCACTTTACAATTGAGTCATTTCAATTAGCAGATACTGTTTGAAAGCTCCTCTCTGAAGTCGATTTTGGACTCGGCAATGATAGTTGGATTGAAAATCAGTCACTTATCTTCACCACATTATACAGCAGGGATATTTTCAAATGTATTCAGTTCCTTTTGCAACATCTCCCATTGCAGTCGCACCTCAATTGTGAACTGGTCTGCATCATACACTTGGAAAGTTGCCGAATATACAGCGAGCTGAACACATGTAAATAGTAGTCGGATACGCATGATTGGCTTCCAGAAGGAGCGATGATTGTGCCAGTCATGTGTCCTTTGGATCTGACTCAGTTGACAAATTTTTGGGCGCTCAGCTTGCCTGCCTGCTGAATCTCACGATTGGTAATATTGGAAAAGATATCCACTGTAAACCTAAGAAGTGCACCAGGATTCCTATTGGGCTGATTCCATGTCCCGTGAAATGTGGCAAAAATACGGATACGGCATGGCATTCCGTAGTTGCAACCATTCTGTCCGTACTCTGGAATCCAGATATAACTGGTCCTGGCTTGAAATGGAATTGTGCTAATGGATTCCAGAAACAATGAAATCCTCGTTTGGCAGCCTGGGTCGGGAATGATCCGAAACACGTCATAATTGCTCAAGTCTTGGCTGGGTCAGGGATGATCCGGAACACATCATGATTGCTCATGTCTTGGATGGGTCTTGCCCAATGTCTGAAATTCCTGAAGGTGCGTGTATGGGGTATTGAACTTGCCCAGTACTCAATACCTCAAGAGATGAGCATGTGTACTTGGAGTGTCTCAACGAAACAAATATTGAAGTTCGGCACACTCTTCGTGTTCATCCAATCTGCAACCAGTTCTGGCAATTCCCTCTATACAATGTGTATCAGCTTTGGCAGCCTGATGAATTGCATCAGCTGCTCTTGGGTTTAGTTACAGACTTATTGCACTGGCTGCTCATATACCTCAAAACTAGGAAGGTCAAGGATCAATTTGACAATTGATTCACATCATTACCATGATATCCAAGCCTCCAGCACTTAGCTACACCATTCGATTGGATGAAAAGCAACTGGTGGCATGGCACAGAGATCCGGGGCATGATCAGAACAATGGCAGTGGATTGTGCTTCAATTCATAACTGCTCCAAGAATGACGGGAAAACTCCAGTGGAAGCAGCATCTGATGAAATGACAATGGGAGCTCTAAAGGCATTATGTGAATTCTTTCTACTTCTTAGCCAACAAAATCACTCTGACCTATCCCTCACAGCACCAGCCGATGCGCTAAAGCGATTTTATAAGAAGAAAGATGCCATTCAGAATTGGAAATTGTCGAAGTTTGCGAAAGTCACAGTGAATGAACATTTCGCAATAGAATCCCATCAGTTACGAAAATCTATGATTCACAATATACCAAATGAAATGGAAGTTCTGGTGTACGGGGCTGAAAACATTATTATATTAACATGAAGGCGACTTCACGTACACCTGAATGGAGTCCGGCATGTTTCACCCAACTGGTCAGAGGGTGATCACAAGATGGCAATGAAGCAATTGGAGTGCGTCATCCATCAGATGACAGCTGCCCAATGCAAGCAGTTCGATAGGGTATTCCAACATTATGAGCGACAACTACTACAACAAGTCGGGATGAAGGCATTCAGTCACAGATGCACATTCGCCCCAAATCTTACTCAAATGTACACTGCTGCCAAAGATGGGGTTGATGGGGCGGTAACCATGACTGCCGACAGGTGTATAGAATTTCAGATCGGTCTATCCGATGCTGAGACAGAAGCCACCACCTGGGGTATCGCTGATATGGCCCACATTGTGAGCCAGCTGGAGGGAGAGAACTATGGTATCATATCAACTGAGCAGATGCTATTTAACAATGGATTCTCCATCCGGTTGATTGAATACGAAGCTTGGTGACAGGTAATTGGCATTCAGGAGCTCCGGAAACCATTGAACAGTGTGTAATTCATTTCGGACATCCACAGATCCATCTCTTCAGCCATATTTCCCAGACAATTGAGATACTGGGTTCTGGCGACATTTTCACCGCTGATATTTCTGACTGGCTACATATCGGCAATGTGAATGATGTAAATTGATCAGCCACCAAAGTCAATTACGTTCTACAGATGCACAAGCACAGCGACCAGTCTACCGGTTGTAAATATATTGATGAGACACTCTCATATCTTGCCCTGGAAGGCTGGTTCAGCATTGACCTGGCTAAAGGATTCAACCTACAATCTGCTGCCAATAAATGGTGAAATACTTGCAGGGCCTATCTGTTGAACCTCCAGAATCATCTGGATGTGGCATTGTTCCGCCCAGTGCCAGCACTGATACATCATTTGAGAGAAACTCATGTCCTAGAAGTGTGCAGAAGTATCAAATTGACCTCACTCAGGGATGCATCTGAAGTTGTCGGAATTCCCATCTTTGGACAGCTATTCTACACACAAATTAAAGAGGACTGGGGACACAAAGTTAGTGGACGGGTGCTCAGATATGATCAGAATGCACTTTGTGACAGTATATTCATTAATCTTCAGAATGGGCTCTTGTACTACCATCAACCATTTCGCTGCCCTATATCTGGTGAGCGTCTGGACCTGGATTGCTAGGTAGAATATACTGATGCCAACCAAGGGATCATGTCTGAATCTCATAACATCTGGGTCCAGTATACAGAAAGTGACCTCAATAACACCATCCAAGGCCCAGTTCCTTCTTGTCCTGTATTATACTTTAGCTGGATACTGCCTAATCAGATCCTCCAATGTCAGGAGCATCAGCCCATCGAATATACAACCTCGATCTCTTCTAAATGGTGCTAGACGATTCAACCATTGATATTACGTCCTCAAGTTCAACAATATGCAGTGGTGATTCCACCAAAGTGCAAAGATCCGCATGGTTGGGCTCCTTGTATTGATGGGTTCATCCAGGTTGTCAAACTGACTGAGTTGCTGCATATTGTGCCTGTTGGAGCAATTGTTGAACCGGCACATTTGGTGCGAGAGAATGCTGCATCAGATCAGATCGATACCGTATGGCTTGCAAATAATCATGTGGATTTAGATACCTACTGGAATGTGAATTAAGTTATAATGCCTGAATCAAGGTGTGCACGAGGAAGATAGTTAGTTAATTGAATTGTACTATATGAGATAAACATTATGATAATCACTCAAAGAGAGTATGGCTCCAGGTTCAAGCTGGACTGGTATAGTCATGGAGATGCGGCCAATACTTCCAATACCTCAGAAGTTTGCACATTCTAATAGTTTGATTTTGTAGCATTTCAAAGTCTACTATACATTCTTCAGGAAACTCTTGTATTCTATTCAATAACTTCCAGAGCATTCAGGGGCACCTGTGCAGTGGTCTTGAAGCACCTGATAGCTTATCACTATGAACTCAGCCTATCTGGAATCATCTGGAAGCATCTGGAAGGATCAGTGTAGCTGTTAAGAATTGCTGAGTTGTTCAGTTATAACTTCTAAACCATTTTACATTTCGCTGATGTATACAACATACATTTTCAGACCAACAGTTTCATAGTACTGATTTTTCAGATGTCGTATTGACAGTAGTAGTAATACAAACTGCAAAGTATGATTTCTACTGAATCATTTACCAACAGTATGTACCTTGAGAAAGCGGTCGTCATTAATGGAAGAAGATATGGATATTCCAATATACTGGAGTCTAAAAATCCATACTGGTTGCCTTATTTAAACCTTCTGAATATGAAACAAATAATCTCTATTCAATGGATTTATGATGTAAAAGCAACTTAAAATGTAACCTTAATGGTAAGTAGAGTATACTTAACAGAAATACTTATTGAATAGCACAGATCTTCACAGGGCTTTGCATGTGACTTGAGTTGCATTAATATACACTTTATATTGATTTTTCTCAACTTTCAATTCCTACCTGACATACTGTTTTTTGCTTTGTATAAGTTATTTTTTGTTCACTTAATATTAGATATCTAACTGCTATTACTTAGGATGATAATTTCAATTATAGAAATTTTTCAGAGAGAGATAAAAAAAATTATTACAGTGCTGTTCTGCTGTATACTGTCATACACACTCTCCATTGACTAAATATATAACAGTTTTGAAGTTATGATTCAACAACTTTAAAATTGTAAATTTCTGTACAAATTATCCCCACTATTTGAATATACTTCCAGACAGACCAAATATGAATTGCAGTACTCTCTGCTACCACACAACTTATTTCAGAAACTCTTCTATACCTTGAAAGTTATACAACAAGATATCAGAATCTTCTGAACAGGGTATTGTCAGCTTTAGAATTTGACAAACTATATATTAAGTTAGTATTATTTTCAGACTATTGAAACTATAAGTTATAGAAATATAATTATTGCAGTATACTTTAAATCTGAAGCTATACCCTCCGGGAGTGATGTTTATGATGCTTATAGCAAAGTGTAGAATTTATTAACTATTTTACTTCTACATATCTTGATTTAGACATTTTAACAAGTCAATAGTCCAACTTGCATCTAAATCAACAGAATTAATCTCTTGATGTAGTCAATCAATACTGTTAAATAAACTATTCTTGTATACCAAATGTACTGGTTCAACTAATTTTCTGATGTGTATAATATGTATCGAAGAAGTATATTTAACAATTCAGATCAACATGGTAATATAATAGGTTCAACTCTATGGAAGTTTGAAGTTCGTTGGAATTCCTACTACATATAATTCAGCTTTAGAAAATACTACCTACTGTTAAATCTTCTTGCATATCTTGGAAAAGGTAGGTACTATTTTGCCAGCTGGCAATAACTTCTGAAATTGGTGGTTAAGATTCAATTGAGTTTAACTGAAGTTGATGTCTGGAATACTTAGAAACTATTGTTGGAAGGTGTTATGTAAATGATTTACTATACTTGGTATATACTTAACTCAGATGATACAAACATAAAGTGTGAATTGCTGCTAGTATTGGTATATTCTAACTTCCAGTCAGGTTTCAAAAGTACAACTGAAGAAGGATTGTGCTATTGTTGACAGTAATTCTGTATAGCTGTCTGAAGTTTAGAAAATATGGTGCTGATGAGTAAAGTCTGATCATGAAGGCCAACAGATGGTGTAACTGTTGTTCTCCAGTTCTGGATATTTTGTATTCGAAATAGTTGAGTGAAGTTGATAATATTGAAATCTAGTCATATTCTACTGGGCGATATTAATTACATTCTTCTGACTAGTGAATTGATATGTAGTTCCCTGAAAATATTCATTAGCTGATATGGGGGGACTAGGTTGGATGTACAACAGCATATAATTACCATAGTTACTTACATAAAGTTAAGCTAATCTTTGCATATTTGTGCTCCAGGTTCTTGGTAGATCCAGATATGTTTTACATATGTTTACTTATAGCAATAAAATTATATCTTATGAGTAGCCACCTTTATGTAATGCAACTGATTGTTGCCTTTCCATACTATATTTAATATACTTAGTCGATATATTGGATTGTAATGCATTTGGCTTTCTAGTTAATAACCTCGTCTACGAGTCACATTGCTGCCATGCTAGTTTCAACATCGACATTTGATAATATACCCTTGGTACAATTTGTCAAGCACACTAAGATTGATTGCATGCAAAGTGGACCTGAAAAGATTGTTTTCGATAATCAAATTCAAACAATTAGCTCCTACAATTTAATAGTGAAATTCTGAATGTTACGTAGAATTTGATTATGTAAAAGAATATTGTAAAATGAGACTTCAATTATGGATAAAATGGAAGGAAGTAGAAAGTAGTCGATTGACGTCTGAGATAATTCAGATTCACTGTACTGTGTTCAGGTTACTGTTTTCTCTGAAAAGCTATTGAGTTATTTCAATGTTTACATGATATTGTCTGCATCACTTTTGAAAGCAGTTGGCATTTACTTATATTTGGGAGATACCAAACCTAGTAAATCAATTAATCAATGTATATATAGATGTATCAGGTAACTTAGATGCAGAATGATATTTTACTGTCTTTTTGAACTTGTAGGTTTCTGACTGATTCCTTTCAAAAGCTTCTTTCTCTTATTGGCCGAACAATTTATTTTCTTGGTAGGAATGTTATGCAAATGTTAGTGCTTCAGATATTTGGGCTGTAGCATTTCTATTTTATGAACACTTATGGGTAAGGTGTATTTGCGATATCTGCATATTGCAAATCATTAAAACCATGCTTTCAAAATGTTAATGATGTTTATGTATACTCTATTTGATGGAGTTCTGCTCCAACTCTGCTTACTTTATAGGCAAAAGATTGTTTTAAAGCTATTTGGCAAGATTAGAACTTCAATTTCAATATATTACATTGTCATTATTCTGGTATTGCAATATGTACCAGTTTGTCAGCATACAGTACTGTATTGCAATTGTATTAATACTTTATCTTTCAATTTAATTTATCAGAAATTGTTTCAAAAATATATTAAGTAGCCCACTGAACTTTGACAATATTGATTATAACATGGTTTTGATACCAGTTGAAGTTATTAGCTGCATTGCTTTTAGATAACTTAGTATTATCTAATACGATTAGTTCCTCATGCATGATAATGTTCATTATCAGCAGGTTAAATACCAGGTGCTGCGAAGGACTGTTCCTCCCTTCTAAAAAGATTGAATTCCAGGATCTCGTATAAATGCATTTTCATACTATGAGCCATGCACCTAAAGCAGTGTATTTGCCACTTCACTCTACATATTCTACTTGCTGTGTATTGTACATATAGGAAATAGTGACCTGCAATTATGATGTCTCTTGAATGAATACTATGGCTAAGACAACGTGACTGCATTATCATAGTTGAATGTGATAGTATGCAATGCAAGCTACTCTAAGCAATTGACTTTTGATTCATGTATAACCTAAAATACGATTACTGAACTGGTCAATAAGTGGTGATACAAAGTACAGTGTTGCAGTGTATACAGAGCTTTTCAGTTTCCGCTATATTTGCATCGAAATTGACTTGTACTATTACATCCGTATTTGGAAAACCCCTAATACTTACTATCAGGACATGTAGCAAAATGGTTAATTTTGATAATAATTGTGATGTAGACATAGTGTTGTGATGACCAGTCGAGACGATTGATTGATTGAGTCCAAGTCTAAGCTGACACATAATCTATACAGTAGCCACCAGCTCTAACTCACAGCCATGTGATGACGTACTCCACAAAGACTCAGTCCAACACTCCTCCAGGGTGTTATCATGTCTGTCAAACACTAAGCCATTGAGAAAACAGACAGAAAACCAGAAGATAGAAGACAGAAGACAGAAGACAAAAGCGAAACCATGCCATGCCCTAAGCTCCTCCCAAATGACACCCAGTTATGCTGTTGGAGGTGTCAATCATATGCCTATTCCTAAATGCGGTAGTTCATTGTGCTGTCAGCTTCAACTGTCCTGACATCCAGGCAACCACTCCTCCAAAGGTGATACACAGTTCTGGTGTATCATGATTGGTATTGTATTGAAGAACTGTATCGAAGGTACTGCTCCAACCAGTTGGAGCATTGTTGGTTTCCATACACAGCCCCTCAGTCCCAATCATAGGTTGTGCTGTCGGTGTCGAAATTGGAGACGCTTCTACTTGGTGACCTTGACTTCCGCTTGACAAACGAAGCAAAAGATCGTTATTTCTCTTGTAAACAGAAGTGCTCATCATGTGTTGGATGGTGCCGGATGCTCAGGTAGTCGTATATGGCTGTGCGTATGAGAAGATGTGACTGTGTTGGTATCAAAATTGGAGATGCTTCACCATCGGGATGTTGACTTCTGCTCAATAAATGAAGTGGAAGTGTTGATCGTCGGTTCGCATTTCAAACACAATGGCTCATAGCTGGTTGTTCAGTGGCGGATGCTCATATAGTCGACAATGTGTTGGTGTTGGTATCAGTGTCGGTGTTGAAATTGGAGAAGCTGCTCCATAGCTGCAATCTGAGTTGGAGACGCTTCTCTGTAGGTTGCTCCTCCATGGCTCGCTCTGGGAAACTTTTTCCCGTTGATCATGGATCTTCGTACATCGCATCCCGGCTGGAGGAGGGGTTGTCGTCATTGAAGGTTTAGGGTAATTGTACCCACTGTATGGCTCCTAGTAGTGCTTCCTTGTTCTCACAGTAGAAGAGTCCACAAACTTGATGGATTCATGGCCACAATTGCCACTGCAGGTCTCTCGACGCTGTCGCAAATCACATACCCAGCGCACTGCAGCGGACCAACCGCAACGATCCCCTGGGGTTTCGTGTGTCCACCGACATCTCCCAAGTATCTGCGGTCCATTACCTGCCCACATCTTATAGTCTATTCAAATACAATACTGTTTGTCGATCTCTGCTTGACTTTGCCTCCAGTTGACCTGATCCCGAAATCGCTTCGAACACATCCGATGATGGCGATTTTGGCCCAAACTTATTCTGATGATGCGGATGTTAACCTGAACACCTCGGCACGTGTTTGTCCGAACTCTTCGGAGGGTGTAGACCCGATATTGACCCGAACTCATCCTGCACTACTGCTAAACTGCAGTACGTGCTCGTCCCAAACGTATCGTGTCCACGTGTAGTTCGGTTGCCGTAATCTCATATACCTGTTGAACTTAACACCACAGCCATCACGGCCATTGCGGCCATCACAGCCATTGCAGCAATCACAGCCATTGCGGCTATCACAGCGGTCGTAGCCATCTCATCTTGCTGAGTAGTTGAGTGTGAGATTTCCTGAAGAGGAGGCATCATTTGCACTGTTGAATCATGGTCCTGAGTTCGTAGGGTGTCCTGATCTGGGACACTGCGGCTTCGCTCATATTAAAGCTCGCAATTTGACGATTATTGCTTGTTAGCTGTCGAAATTGGTATTCGGATTGTGGTCGTGCTTGGGCTCATGACCTGTTGTGATGAACCTGTTGAGACAATTGATTGATTGAGTCTAAGTCTCAGACGACACATAGCCTCTATAGTAGCCGCTAGCCCTGACCCATAGCCACGTGATGACGTACTCTACAAATACTCTGTCTAACATATTGGACTCTACTCAGACTGTGCCATTGCATCTTTGCAGAAAGTGGATCTGAATCTGTTATACTGATTATATTACAGCAGTCTGAAATGGAAAAATGTGTTATTTTTACCTCAATGTAGTCTAAACTGATACCCCTGTCCTTATGCTTTAGTATAGGACAACTATAATTCACTTTCCCACTGGATTGATATATCAGTATTAAAGTATTAATATATACCAGTTCAGAAATATCTGTGGTAAAATTGTTCTTGGAAACTATTTCCCAGACTGAGTATGAAATTACTTTTGCCCGATACATTGTTGGATATCCCACATGTATTACTTGGGGTTGAATTGTTCTCTGGTGCTCCAATGTAACGGTTGTCTTCCACTTGACTTCAACTTTATCTAAGAAGAGGGAGTATACCTTGAGCATCTTGTGCTGGTCATCTAATGGAATGCGATAAATCTAAATCTCAGCCAGATCACTGATTCACTTTGGATCTCCCATACCAAGCCAGCTGCAAAAGTGTTTGGATTAATTGCTGATTTCATGCTAGATGGTTGCTTCGGAGCCTTAAACTGCATCACAGGATAATAGTGGGAATTCACACAGAATGGAGTCATCCTCTTACTGCTGTGTACTGTGTGATAATAGGTGAATTGAGCTAGCGGGAAGAGTTCGACCCAACTGTCCTGCTCATAGTTGCCAAAAGCATGTAGGTACTGCTGCATCATCTGCATTTGGCGATCTGTCTGCCTATCTGTCTGTTGATGGATATCGGTCGAGAGCCCATGGTCAGTTCCCAGGCAAGAGTGTACCTGAGTTCTGAATCGGTTTATAAACTGGGTGCCGCGATCTGAAACCGTGTTGTTTGGATGTCACCACTTGCAAATGTCGTGTTCAAAAAAGAGTTGGGCCAATTCAGACAAGTCAATATCCTTGCGGCACACTAAGTAGTGTGCCTTCTTTGTCGGTTGGTCCATGTTGATGACAATGTGAATGTAGTCTGATGCAATTGACTCTGGCAAGTGAGTAACAATGTTCATTGTGACGCCTTCCCAGAGCTGTGATGGTGTGTCCAAGGGCATGTTGATCCTGTGCCTGGCATGCAGTGGTGCTTTGATTTGGTGGCACACTTCACTGCAGCTGACATACTTACATACATGCAAATCCATTACTGTCCAGTAGAAATTCCTAGACACCAGCTCAGTAGTCATAAGAACTCCAAAATGACCGAAATCAAGGTTGTTATGGAATAGACTTACCACATTTCTAGGTAGAGAATCAACCACTATAATCTACATCTCTCTGTTGTAAGTCACGACTCCAGTCATGACTGTCCATTGGCTCTTCGCGTTGGCAGTATCCTGGCCATGTATAATTGGTCGGGCAACATGATTCACTGAGACTTTGAGAGCCAGTGAATCAGAAGCCTGAGGCATGATAAGCGCTGGCATGAGATTGTTGTTGGGATCCACCCAGACAGTTGCCAAAATTCATGGTATGGGCCATTGGTAGCCAATCTTGTAGTCGGGCCACCTGGACGGGCCATTGGCTGTGCTCTTGCTTCTTTCTAGCCGCTCGATAACAAAGTCATAAGCTGGAAAAGTTTCCAACCAGCAGGCTTGGCTTCAGGAGAGTATATTTGATCACTGGAAGTATTCGAAATACTTTTGGTAGCACTGAATCAGCGCCTTGTACTTGGTACTCTCGAGGTAGAGTTGCAACTATTTCAGTGTTTCCATGATGACCAATTGCTCCCGATCATATGTATCATAATTCTGTGCCGCTGAATATCGCTTCAAGGTGGAGAAATTGACCGGCCTGGCAATCCCGAAACTGTTGCACTCATTGAGAGTGCCCGCAAAGGCAAATTCACACTCCTCCATTTCGAGAATGAGCAGCTTGACCTGATCAAAATGCTTGTGGATTGGTGCGTCGGTGAATATCCTATTCAGTTTCCAGAATCGCAATTTGGCTTGCAGCGTCTATTCCCTGTTCACTGTCCCAGGGTTTTCTGATGTCTGGCACCTAGGTTAGCCTTTCGATGGCTCGTAAGCTTAATCAGCCATCTTCAATAGTTCTGTAAGTGGAATAGTCAGGTAGGCATATTTCCGAATAAACATTCGGTAGAAGCATATGAATTTGAGTAGCAGCGGGACATCTCTGTTTGACTTTGATGTTGTTGAGTCCATGAGAGTGGAGATTAGGTCTATTTCCTTGCCGACTCAATCGAGTGTGTTAACAAACCCCAGAAACCCAGCTTCCAACACACAAAATTGGGACTTCCCCGCTTTGCAAATGAGGCTGAGGTCCATCACTCCCTGCAGCAGATGGTATACATGCTTCTCATGCTCCATCTCATTTGTCCAAAAGATGAGTATGTTGTTGAGATAGTATACTGCGAAGTTGTCAATGTATGGCCGTAGGCAATCATCGATACAAGACTGAAACGGACGTGGTGTAGTTGTTACATTGAATGGGATGACGTAGTATTCGAATTGGCCGTAACACATTCAGAAAGCCAACTTGTATTCATCTGCTTCCTTCATCGGGACATGGTTATAGGCACTGTAGAGGTCCAGTTTTGTGAATATCGTGGCCTGGCGCACATCATTAAGCATAACTGAAATTTACTGAAAGGGATGGAGATTCTTCACCATTGCCATGTTATGCACATGATAGTTGACACAATGTCTTGGTCCTCTAATCATGTGTTTGCAAAGAGAATTGGCGCCGCTACCTGCGATGATGACAACTGAAGAATCCTGTTGGCTAGGTTCGCCTGAATCTACACTTTTAATGTCATCAACTCAATTTACAATTGGTTGTAAATTTGCCCATATGTATGGTTATTGCAGGGCTCCAAGTCAATTGTATGGTTGGTTGACTGATGCAGGGGAAGCATCTCTGACTTTGCTTTGCTGAAAAGCTCCATGCAATCTCAGTATATTGCTGGGATATGTCCCCCATTGTCTCTACTGACTTTCTTTGCCATTGTGATGTCATTATCTGAAAATGTTAGTTCTCAGTTTGTACAGAATGTGGAGCCATATGAAGCAATGTAAACAAGCCCGGATTTGAAACTGTTTGCCCATAGAATTCGTAAGCCTCACTGTCAAGTACACTCGTCATGTCTTGGTGAGGCGGCAATGTTTATGCCAGTATATTCTTGGGTGCCACTTTCTGGGTGTTGCCACCACTGCTCTCTGCTCACCCATCCAGAGCCTGGGGCGTATCTCACACACCACCAGTAATGCCTTCCATGGTGGCTCCCAACAACTTGGGGTAATCTCCCACTGTTAGGAAGAATGTCCCGACAGTTTGCTCACTGGCCAGCACATTGTCAAAGGCAGTTGCACCAAGTATTTGAATTTTTGGGATACTGCCATTAACTTCGAATCACCGCTGCTTCCTAGTTGTAGAGCTTAGTTTATCCCCGTGGCATTGCTGATGGTGTACCCAGTTGGCTGCCACCACTTCCATGCCCACAGGGGTTTGCAGAGCGCAGAGTTGACTGCCTTGCTAATCAACATCAGGTTTCCTGCACTGGACCCAATGCAATCCCAAAACCATGTTGTAAACCTGCATGGGTACCACTAGCATCACCAATTCTTGAAATGGTGATAAGTGCTCCACATACAGAATGTTAAACAACATTTTTCAACTCTCACTCGCATCGGCAATTACTTCACTGCTGAAGTGTACAGTCGTGATGTCAGCTTGTCAGTCAGCTAGACCAAGCCGTTTTCATAGTTTTGGTGTCATAATAATGCTCACATGCATTGCTTTTCCCCACTTCCATCTGGTATAAAAACCAAGTGGATAATATGGGAAGTATAAGGTCTAGATGTGCCACATGAGTACTGACTTGACATCTGAGCTTTCGGGATCTCAAACATGAGTCTTCAGTTCAAAGCGATCCAATGTGGTTGTTTCCTGTCCATCATCGCCATCAAAGTCAGCATTGCTTACCTCTTCATAATGAATTCCGCCTCATCAAATATCTGCCGTTGGGCTGGATGCCAACAGAGGCCTATGAGTTTTTCGCTTTTGATTATTGAAAGACTGGAGTGATATGATTTGTTGTCCTCTATCCCTGTTTCGAACAACTGTCTGGTCCTGCTGTGGTAAGTTACCTCCACATGTGTATTAGAGCAGAAGATCACCTTGTGGTTTGGAGATCCTCATTATAAGCATTTGCAGATAGAACATTAGCTTTCGAACATTGCGGTTGATACCCATAATGGTGGCAGTTAGCCTGACGACTGTCCTCTGCTCCCTGATTTGCCGTGTTTGTTTGATTACAATTGGATGGATTTGCCACCGCTGCTGTTTGCTGCCTCAGAAATTGATGGCCAGTATCATTGTTCGCCGCCTATGAAAGACAAGTCTGTAGGCTGTTGCTGCTGCTGTTGCTGCTGGTGGTGCTGCTCAGATGGATTCTTGCTTTCAACATGTGTAAATTCTGAAGCTGCATTATGAGTGAAGAATACATTCAAGATGGGAAATCTAGTACGTGCAGGCTTTATCGGACCAACTTGGTTTTTGAGAGCGTTGTGGAGCCGTACCCAAGCAATATCATTGAGGACTTCTTCATGCTTCTGAAGATACCACCCAACCTGTGTCAGATCAGTGTTGAAATAATTCGCATAGGTTATGACCAAATCTGGTGCAAGTTGTGTGGATCCCTGCATCAGCCTGAGAACCGCCACGCATTGTCGGTCCTTGTCTCCATCAACCTTCAATAGCTCCTGGCAATAGATGTCCCAGTCATGTAGCCACTGGTCAGATTCTGCAGACGAGTCACCCGGCTGTTCAGAAGGTTATGTCATCACTGCGTATCTGAGTGTTAGATTTTGATGATTTCTCCAGGCCTCCAGAAGAGAAATCATGTATTTGACGTGATTGGGTCCACTGCCTGGGAATTGGTGGCCGTTGGAGTTGATTTTTGAACTTAATGTATCCAGAAATCAGTCCTGCTCTTTCTCTCCGCCGCAGTACCTTACATGGCCAATCATCCGGTACATATTTGGGCTTGAGCCTATGGTGCTTCATTGAGTGTGTTTGGCATATTCAGCGGTGTATTGATTTGATTTGGCAGCCATCTGTTTCCGTTTGCTTACCATTCACTTCCGTGGGAGTGTCTGTTCAGCTTTCCACCAGCCTTTCAGCGCCAGTATCATTTGCAGCATCAACTGGTTTTGAGTGACCATGTCTAGACAAGCCTCAGCTGTGATTTGGGAAACGAGTACACAATGATTGTTGTCGATTGGGCTATCTTCATCTCATTGACCTCCAATGTGAATGTCAGGGTCCCATTCCAGGTAATTGTTGAGGTCATTGTCATCATCAATTACGCCCTCAGGAAATACTGTTGGAGTAATATATTTGGCTGTCAATGCCACTCCAAGCAAAGTGTCAACACACTCATGGATGTCAGGAACGCGCAATTGAGTTCAGGAATATTTCTTTGGAAGTATGATGTTTGGTAGTACACGTTAATTCATGGTTGTACATCGAAAGGGATAAATTGGAAGATTCCATCAGCGAAACCTATCAAATTGATTAGGAGCAATGATACTGTCAGCCTGTATATCCATATATGGCTGCATATGAGAGTACGTGAGAACACATGGTTGCACACATGAATGTGACAATATGATAGCGTAGTAGATAGGCACGATAGTTGCTGGTGATCCCAGAGAGATTGTGACACATGTATTCCAGGTTGCGGTTATCTTATCATGGACATCTTTCATGCCATTGGCGAGGACCTAATGCTGTATGCCATTACAGTGAGATGGTGGTTGCTGCTGGACTGGTAGATGGTACAATTACAATCTCTAAAGTACTGCTACTTATATCCAACTCAGCACCATAGAATCTGTCACACTGCCACAAGAATTCACAAATAGAAGCTTTCACTAGATATGTTTCAATTCATACCATTCTACAGGGAGGATTAGGTGGATGACAGTATTGTTATAAGTGACAAGGCACAGGGCAAGTGAAAGTGGGCCATTTTGAAGGCCTGCTATCAGCAAGAGATAGCAGGTTACATCATATCAATTATCCATAATGGATATTTAGCCTGATGGCTGCTGCATTCAAATCAAAAACTGATTGGTTGACATATTGTGTCTCAGTGTATTGATTAGTCACCAGTATGTGGATTATAAGAAGATAACCAAGGTTACATACAGCGCTAAATAAAGCAAATATCTCCCTGTCTCCACTGACAAGTAACCTATTCACAACAGTTGCAGAATCACATAAATACCTTGTCCACATTCAATTTGTAGTCCTGCTTACCTTTGGACTTGATAGAGTTCTTGTTGCTTTCCTGTCCACATTGTATTACATACCATCTATTACTGCAATGTCGTGCTATTTTGAAAAATCATATGCAATTATCCAACATTGTCGTTTGTTCAGTCCAGTATACTACAAACTAAAGTTGATTATATAGTACGTTTCTTTTCCTCAGCTGAGCTGTATAAATCAAATACATAGTGAAATACCACTTGTTATAATTATAAAAAAGAAACAAGTACTCTCCAATCTAGCAATGGATACCTTCACTTCTAAAATGCTGAAAATTGTCCAATTATAATATAGCAAATATGCAATTACACTTACGAACAACTTTCCTCCCAAACCATGTTGAAAAGTCAATCCCTTACAATGACAACTCTAAGACACCAACTGGTTACATATTTAGCATACAACTATATCCAGATAAGAATGCAGAACAATTGGATAATGATGCTGTCAATTGACCTTACAAAGATAGATGAATTTTACACGGAACCAAACAACAACTTATACCACTGTGCTATAGTTGTCCATCAATATATGAAGCATTTTTACTTGTTACACTGTTCTGCCACTACTGTTAAAATGTTTGAATCAAAGTTCTCTACCAAATAGCAATTTGTGTCATGGATTTTCTAATTATTGAGCTCAATGGGAAAGATTTGAATTCCAAATCCAGCTACTGTAAAGTGTGAATTCTCCCTCCACTGTAGCTTTTAGATAAAGTCTCATTATTGCAAGAGGAACCATCTGTGTCTTTAGTACCAACGTGATAGAATTCAGTTATTTGGTCGGTATCTTTAATCAGTGTGGTACCGCAACATCATTTTGTTGCATCTCAGAAATTGCCCGAAGCCTTCCAATTAGAGTTACCAAAGATTTGGGTCGGTGTCAGGGTTGGAACTTATCCGTTTGCAACTTAGTGATCTGGGTTGTTAATACACCAAAACTGTCAATTCGGATATGATTCTATGGCAATCTGCCAACCAATCTGAGTTGGGCACACTGTCAGCGGATCCATCGGTAGACTCATATGATGTGTTTGTTCTTGCAGTTTAATAATAGTATATTATCAAAATCGGGTGTTGAGCAGCAAATAATCTCTTTTTGCATGTTTTGGCAGTTTGTAATGTCAATTATTTTGGAATGCATATTTTTCCATTATATATGTTGAATTTTGCCTAGAAAGGTGGTCAATATTTCTTTAATGAGCATATGTCTCTGTGCAATCCCTAGATTACCAGGTATGGAAGCCTAAAAATTGTTGACATTCTGTTGATACACAGTGTCTTGAAAAAATGCAGATGTTCGGGAATGTTTCGGATAAGAAGACTGTGAAGACATCGTATATTAATTATAGCTCCCAAGCGACACTTTGATTAGCCAAGATGTAAGACCAAAAATAAATCAGGCTCCATTGATACTCAATATCAGAATGGGGTAGGGAGCATATTGCAATTGTTTTTGACCCTAAACAAAGCTAATATCTCATTTATTGCTGTTTGCAACTAGTATTAGCATTGTTCTGGACAGCCACTTCAGATCTGGGTCCGGGTCGGAATAAAACTGCAGCCAAATACACAGTCCTGGTCATCAACGTACCCGAACCGTCAATCCGGGTACTGTTCGATGAACACCTTCCAATCCATCCGAATTAGACAGATTGTCAGTTGGTTGTAAAGTGGGTCCATCTGTACATATATATACTGCCGTTGCTTTGCCGTTGGATAATTGTACTTGATCAAAATCACTTAACTACCATCCAATAATACCTTTTTAAACACTTTGCAGATTGTGACATTGGCTATTTTGGAATCAATGTTTTTCCTTTTGAGGGTTGAATTTAGGAGTACTATGGTAGTCAATGGTTCTGTTATGATCCCATACATCTCTGCAAAGCCATGATTACACAAAATTGAAGATCCAAAATTGTTCATGCTGAATGGACACTCATTTTCAAACTGGGGCAATGACTGTGTTGCTTTCTTTTTCGCGTATAAAGGCAGTCATTGCACCCATTATACTTAACTACTATGAAATTACATTGTAATGACCTGACTTAGATGACTCAAAATCGTTGACGCTTGGCTGACACTCATTTCCATCATGGGGAAAGGAACATCTCAGCCACTGAAGTGCCTGAAAAAGCTGCCAATACATTGTATATGAATTATTACCACAAATCAGCAGGTAGATAACCCAAGATGCAAAGGATAAAATCAATGATGCTAAGATATCCCTCATTTTCCTGATGGGGCAGTGACCGTATCGCTTGCTGTTTTGCCTATAAAGGCTGCCAATACAACGGTTATACGACATAGCGATTAAATTACTTCACAATTAAGATTCTTAGAAGACAAAAAATCATTGATGCTCTGTTGACACTCATTTCTGATATGAGGTAGAGAGCATGTTACTAGAATGTTTACCTATACAGGCGGCCACTAATTTGATTATGTATAACCAAGAACAAATCCATTTTCTGTTACCAAACTTAGATGACGTCAAATTGTTGACGCTTCATTGACGCTCATTTTGCCACGGGCGTATCCGCAATATGCCATCAATTGATTTTGCATATTCCATCATGCATATTGATTTGGCTGCTTTTATAGTGTTTTCATAAAGTTCCTCCTTGATCACTACATTGTTTCTTAATAATACATATAAATATATTCTTTAAAATAAACATTACAGTGTTCGTGAATTGGAGATAATAATACACTGCACAATCCTGTTCCTTTCGATTAAGAGTCATCATCACATGCAGGTTCCGTAACTAGGCTCCTCCAGTCTTCAAAATTAATGTTCGCTATATTACCACCCAGCAGATAGTCTACCAACCAGTGGACATTCCTTCATCTGTCAGCATATCTGGATCATGATCTGTATTGTGCTGGCTATCCTGGGCAGCTACATCAAAAGTAACAAATTCAGCATGGGGAGGAGAAGTATGTGAGTACGCATATCCGGCCGCCAAATTGACACGGTGGGAACTTTGAGCTCTGGCAAGGTTACCGGCGGCCGTGGGTGGTGCTCCGGGTGGAGCTGGTGTTCCGGGCAGTGGTGGCGTCGGATCTGGTGTAAGATCTGGTGTCGGCTGTCTGTGTCGGTTGGGTGGAGGTGCACCTATCCCCTCATGCCTCCAGCAAGTCTTTACATTCTTTGTGCTGCCATGATGACAAGGAAGGCATATGTTCGTTTGGTTTTGACAAAGCATTGTGGGGTGTCTTTCTGTCACGGCTTTCACCATTTCATGCCCAGCAAACTCAATATCCCGGTTTATCTCTTGTTCGACTTCAGCGCATGGATTCTTCATCAGATTCTGCGTTTTCTCTTTTGCGGCCCACAAAATGTCGCCTTTCACCATGTTGGCCATAATCAAGGCGAGGCACATGTTGGACTGTTCCAGCTGTACACGACCTGCTTGCCTTGCCATAGTAGCAGACATGTTGAAAACCTACCACAAATTAGTTGCTGCTTTCTAAATTGCGATTCGGCTAGTACCTCACCCATATACACCTCTGTAGTCTCCTCTCAGGTGATTACAGACTGGTTGGTCCACTCCCGGGAATGCTTATGACGAAATTCATCCGCACAAATGCCAGAGCTGACAACATCATGATGTTCAATTTTACGGACTGTGCCGATAGATAGCATAGTCGACCATGGAGGTTTCCCATTACAGGGAGCGATCAATTGATCACGTAGCTCTCTGCCTACACCGAATTTTAGGTATATGGTTAATTGACGGCCCTTTACCAAGGTATGGATATACTGACATCCAATTGCATGCTGCTTCATATTATTGCTGCTTCTGGTCTTACGGACGATATTTCAATGGGCATCCATTGTCCTATGTTTGGAGGCTGCATTGGCAGCATCGTGGTGGACTAACTGGTGTCTCGGATCTTGCAATGTGCCATTGAGTGACATATCGAAGGAAACGCCCGTTGATCAGCTTAGTTCTGACCTAGTTTACACCGGCTGAGTTATATGTGTATCCATAATTTGTTGGTGTGGACTTGGAGAGGACGATGATAATGAAATAAAGTAGGAAGTCCTTAAGAATATATAGTTAGCTTCTTGTCAAAATGTCATAAGTAGCAGCCAAGTTGTACGTTATACGCAGGATGAATCCTTCTGGGTATGACTGCAAGTTGCAGGGATTTCCAACTATCCCACAATGTACAATGAGTCAGTTAGATGTCTTGAGTTCGTTTCCAGAGAAATCTTGCGGTGTACGACAGCTGAAATCACATCATTGTCACATATTCATTGGACATTCATTGAAGGAAACGATGCCGGATGATAAATGTCTGAAATAAATTCCCTGGAAAATACATGAAACTGACACTAACAATCGAATCATGTTGTACAGATAGCCTAACTATTCCCACTTTAGTGACAGTCAAAGCAAGATTTGGCTGTGTTCAAGATGATTTGATGTACCAGCCTTGACATAAAAGATGCAGCTTGCCTCCATACTGGCCATATCTTGTAATATCCAGCATCTCACCCAACAACAAAGTCAACACCAACTACAATAGTCAAAATTCCGACAAAGTACTTTTCGCCACTTCCGGCTGGCAAAGATGGCAAATCAACACTACCATCCACACGACGATGTCCCCAAGCGAATGCAGGCAAGTGCAGCTTGTCAGCACAAACACTACGCTTGGCGGATTGCGCTACTTGTGATTCAAATAGAAGTTTGCGGCAGAGCAATCGTGAGCAACGCACATCTGAAGCAATGAAGACAAAGCGAAATGGATTGAGGATTATGTTGAAAGAGAAACTGCTAGGGCTAGAAAGCGAGTTAAAGACGCAGAGGGAGTGATTATGCAGCAGCAACAAGATATAGAGAGAGCTGAAAATGCATGATTGACAAATGTGGAGCCCTAATAAAAGGTTTCATATGATGATGGTTGCAATTGGATACAGTCTGAACGATATTGCAAGTTCGCACAATGGGGAGAATGGGGAAAATAAGGATGAGGAAGAGACGGAGCAGGGCAAGCAGAGGAAAGATGACGATCCTGGCTTTGTAATGGGCACCATGACTATAACAGTACAGCTGCCAATGGAGTGGTTTCAGCAGAAGCAGATGAAGCATGACAAATTGGCCCAACCGGAATGGAGGGATCCAGCCGATTACGTCCTTGACAGAGGAAAGAAGTATGGCATATCCAAATTGAGAATTCCTGCTGTTGCTAAACTGCAAACGGATTACAATGCAGCCATACCTGCACCCACAACATTTGGAGAGCATATGGTGTTTCTTGATATTGTCCCCGGAATAAAGCAAATGCCACAAGGGACTTCTCGACCAGGTGGTTGTCATATGAGGATATGTTCTGGGAAGCCACAGTTGGACACAGGTATACCCTGTCTTGTGCCTGCTGCTGAGCCTGATTCATCACCAATGCTGAACAAGAAGCCTGTTGAACCAGATAGCTTTGACAAGTACCTAGAGCCTCCCCAGCAAATCACGATATAGATTTCAGATTTGGACGAAGAGTTGGTGATTGCTCCAATGTCACTGCAGGTATAGACACGCACATTGTAATTCTTGACGTCATATCACTGTGAAAAGCAATTCGAGTACTAATTTTGCTACATGTCAGCTTTGTCTTCATTTTGGTAACCAAATTGTGAGACATGATAATTCCTCCATGCATGTGGATGGGTACAATGTACTATGCCAACATTCTGGAAGCTGAATCAGTTTCCAAGACAGACAATAAGCTCGATTTTATGTTTGCCAATTACTGTTAAGTGAGGAAGCAAAAGCTAAATTAGTGACGAAATATACTAACAAAATTTGTTTGAGGAATGTCATACTAGTCATAGAACGAGGGGTCTGTACTCAATATTGGTCTGTCTTCATGATGACCGTCATGCTGTAGTTCTTCAAGCATCCAACTGCATAACTCACTGCACAAACCTGGTGCACATGGTTGTGATATTTGAAATTGCTTATGGTATGTCATGGAAATCGAGAACAAGGAGCTGGATGACAAAAGGTAAGGAAGTCAAGCTATATCAATCAGAATATAGTGAAATGATCTATATGCCGTAAATTGCCGGTCAAAAGCACAGGAATAGAATAGGGCCACGTCACCTCTCACTCACATACAGTGCATAGAGGTTGATCAGAAAACAGGAGGCCACAAAGCTTCTGGATGCAACCGATCGTAATTAGAAACGCAATATTAGCAGTCTATAATATGTATACAATGTACTGCAAACAATCATTGAGTGAATAAAGGTTGTTTCATTGTGTGTAATGTGAGTATTAATAGAGCGTCAACAATTTTAAGTCTTACACATTCCACAATCTAAGGGCTGCATGATCTCATCTCTCCACAGTAGATGTCTTGGTTGGTGTCATAGCCGAAAAAACTAACACCAAGGTTGTTTCCCCATCCTAAAAGTCAGCGTTAGAGGTGCATCAACGATTTTCGGTCTTACACATTTGACAATGAACAAGCTGCATCGTCACTGTACTCCTAAGTAAATCTATTGGTGGGCGTTATTCCCACAATGGCACATGACACGCTTGTTGCCCCATCCCAAAATTGGGAGTTAAGGCAGTGTCAAAGATTTTTAGTTCCACACATTGGGCAATTACAGGGCTGCATTGCCAGGTCACTCCAAAGTGAGTGTATTGGTCGGGGGTACAGCCGAAATGGCAAATGTCACGCTCGTTGCCCCATCCTAAAAATAAGCGTCAACTGGGTGTCAACAATTTTTAGTCTTACTCATTCGACGATCAAAGAGCTGCATTGTCATCTACTGCCAATGAAAATGTATTCGTCGGTGTTATAGCTCAAAAGGCGAATGACGCACTCATTGCCTCATCCACCTAGTAAGTGTCAACTGGGCATCAAGGAGTGTTGGCTTTGCACCTCGGAAAATCCAATGACTAGGCAGTGACATTAACCCCCAATTCAACTTGTCACCACCTTTCTAGACAAAATACTTGCGACAGCATCACTACTGTATCCTAACAAGAAGCGTCAATGGAGTGTCAACAATTGTTGGCCTTCCATCTTGGAAAATGCTAGGGCTGTGTGGAGTGATGAACCCAAAATCGAACTGTCAGTCGCTTTTCAAGGCAAAAATTCATCCGACAACATCACTAGCATGTCCTGAGACTCAACGTCAACAGACTGTCACCGATTGTCAACAATGCATCAGGGAATATGCTTTGGCTGTGTGGTGACATCAAGCAATACTAGTGCTATTGGCCACCTTTCTAGGCAAAAATACTTGCGACAACATCACGAACACATCCTAAAAATCAGTGTCAACAATGTTTGGCATTGCATCGTGCAAAGTGTGAGTGCTGTGCTGTGACATTGACCCATAATCGAACAATATGCCACCTTTCTAGGCGAAAATATGTGAGACAACATCGCTACTATGAGTTCAAACTGAGTGTCAATGGAGTGCCACTCGAGCATCAACAGAGTGTCAACAGAGCATCAACAATTTGTGCCCATGCACCTTGCATAATTCAACGGCTGTGCATCAACATATACCCATTATCACCGTACTGGCCACCATTGTGAGCAAAAATGCCACCAACAATTCCACTATTGCATAGTAAAAATATGTGTCCACAGAGTCGCCACATGTTTTGTGTGGCTCAGTGTGCTTTACAGCAACAAAATGCCTTGAGTTGTTTCTAAATGGCGTTTTTAACAGTTAGTGTTGGCAGTATGACCCTTTACCCAACTGCACAACTATGCATGCAGTGTATTACAGGTCTTACTTTTGTCTTGTAGGTAGCTCAATAGTCAATATTTCAGCACTAGCGTCCTACTCAACAATAATTCAAATTTGATAGTCTCTCAACTGGAATTACACACCTTCCAACTTCCTACACCCATGTTGGAACCCCAATCTATAAATACGTCATTGCTAGAGGTTATGATATTTTCCAAAAATGAATGTGTCTTTATTCATGATTTAGTGACCCTACTTTGCAATTCTTGTTTGAAACTTGGTGGGCTTCAATGAATGTGGGTTCGGAGCATTCTATTGAATGGAATGATTCTAGATATGCGCCTTCATGGTGATTGTGTATGCACTGCAGAATTAACGAGACCAGCAGCGCTCTTATCATTAGTAGCATTTGTCATCAAGTTCTTCGCCATCCATCAAATCATGGAACCTGCTCCATATGGAAACAATTGCTGGCAAAAGTGCACATTGCAAAGTTAAACGAATTAACAGAGTCCGAAGTTTCTGATTCGTCAAGGACAACTGTTGATGATACAGCATTGGCCTTATTAAAGAGACATGGCAGTCATGGAATTAAAATTGTAAGTTCGCAAAAGAAATTCATATTCGACAGTTCAAATTTATCTATGTTATAATAACTGACAGACAGATCACTTTGATCTGGCAGCAAGGAACTTGCTAACTGCCGACTGTCATAAAGATACCTGGAATTGCTACATCATGTTAGGATGTTTCAGCTCACATTCCTTGGAAGGCTAAATTGAACCTGGAGCTACAATGGTCATATAATGCATTACGCAGCGAGTTAGTACTTCCATCTGCCAGCACCCTTAGCAACCTTTGCTGGAGGGAATTCTCACTGACAGTGGATGCAATTAAGAAGCAATTGCCATCAAGAAACAAAGTTAGCTGAGCAGTAGATGGGTGGACATCAACGAACAAATGGGCAATAACATCGGTCATAGCTTACTATATGGATCGAGATTGGACATTGTAAGACATACAACTCACATTTGACAAGGTTGATAATCTGTTCTTTTCCTATATCAAATGCCAATTAAGATGACTTGGTAAAAGGTCAACTTACTGGAGCAAGGATAGCCAAACCTTTAAAGGAGGTTCTGGATTGTTTCGACCTTACCGATCGCTGTTTACTAGGAATGACTACTGATAATGATTCTTCAAATTACTCGATGATTTGGGAACTACAATCAACCCTTGATGCCTGCGGTATGGTGTGGCCTGCATTGGGAAACATCATACCATGTATGGCGCATGTTATTCAGCTAGCTTTAGATGTGTTCATGAGTAGTCTTGTGGTCATCGGCCACACCAAGTCTTGGGAAGCCTATGAGTGCAATCAACAATTTTGAGTAAACGGGAGAACAGAGATGTAGTGTTAGCAATGGTTCCTGACTGTCACTTTGGGGCTGCACCCGGGTCTGGGCCCAAACCGAACTGTTGCCAAATTGGAGGTCCGGATTGTCAATACACCTGAACTGTCAACTCGGGTACGGTTCGAAGGTAAACTCTCAACCTGTCTGAATTGGGCGGGTTGTCAGCGGGTCGCCCAGCAGGCCCATCTATAGATTCAAATAAGGCTGTTGTTTTTGAAGTTTGTTAATTGTATCTTATGAAAATAGTGTATGCAACAATCAATAATGTGTTTTTGCATGCTTTGCAGCTTGCAAAATAGATTGATTTGGAATCGGTATTTTACCTTTGGTATGTTGTATTTTTGCCAATAATGGCGGTCAATAATTCTGTTATGAACGTGAAGATTAGCGCGATGACTTGATTACATAATATGCAACAACTAAAACTGTTGACGCTCCATTGACGATCATTTTCAGGATCCGACAGGGAGTATTCTGCTGTTGTTTTTTGCCAGTAAAGGCTGCCAATATTGGATAAATGGATGTATGCAACCACTCGGAACATACATTAGCCAAGATGCGAAGCTAAAAATTGTTGGCGCTCTGTTGTTGCTTATTCTCACAATGGGGCGATGACCGTGTTGCTGTCTCTTTTGACAATGAAAGCTGCCAATACATAGATTATGCCCAACAGTGACCAAAGCACTGTGTAATTACCATACTTACATTACTACAAATCGTTGACACTCCGTTGATGCTCATTCTCAGAATGGGGCGACGACCGTGTTGCTGTCTCTGTTACCAATTAAAGCTGCCAATTCATCGGTTATGCCTTACAGCGACCAAAGCACCGTTTAATTACCGTACTTACATAACCACAAATCGTTGAAACTCCGTTGATGCTTATGCTCAGAATGGGGCGATGACCGTGTTGCTGTCTCTTTTACCAATAAAAGCTACCATTGCATCGGTTATGCCTAACAGCGACCAAAGCACTGTGTAATTACCGTACTTACATAACTACAAATCATTGACGGTCCATTGACGCTCATTTTACTTTATTGTCCATTCAACATCTGCTGCCATCGACAGTAATTTTCATCATGATTTGAACTCATTGGAACTCTTTCTGCCAGATTAAGACTTGGCCCTGTGGCAAAGCTGAGCACAGTGAGATTCTTGCACTGTTCGCTCACACAGGACTAAAATTTATGTGTCTTGTTAAAAGTTTCATTGCGCCTGGTATACATCTGTTTATCAACCGATATTTACAAGCCTCTGCACACCATTCTCCCATAATATATCTCTAACTAAAACACGCAGTCAAGATACATAAAGAAGCTGGTGAAACATTGACGCATTCTGTTCTACTCTTTCTTCACTCTCTTGTTCCTTCTCGTTTAGATTGCGTTAACCGTCACCAACACTTTTTCAGCATGTCTCTTTGACTTCCGTGTAGGCCGAATCAATCCGGGATAATTTGTTCCGGCTCTCACATCCTGCTGCTCTGGGGATCCGGATCCTCGATGCTATTGTCTTGATCCATATCAGATTCAACGTCTGCCGCGCAATCATCTTCACTATCAGTTGGACTATCTAAGTCCCCATTCCAGTTCAGCCAATCTTCAGTGTCTGAAATGCTTTCAGGTGCACAATCCTCATCACTTTCGACTGGATGACGGTTGATTCTGCGGATTTGGCAGAAATTTAATATTTTAGTTTGTCCTCCAGGGAGGTCCTTTGCAGACAAAGGTGGTGGCAAAGGAGATCTTTCTGTCAATTTAAATGCAGCCGCACCATCATGTTGAAGGAGTGACCAGCATGCTTTGACAATCTATTTGGTATCCGAAATGTATCCCACAGTGGTCATCTGGTCGTTTTGAGCGCGAGATTCCCTCTCTGTAGCACATAGATTTTGGCTGCGCTGCCACATCTCCAAAAAGTTCTGAACCTTGCCCATTCTGTGCAGGGTCCTTTCCTCCACCTCTTTCTTCATTTCCGAGTCGTTTTCTGTGTTCGCATTATCCAATTCTGGAGCAGTGCCTACCAAAATCCCGTTATTGGCTCGATCGAACTGCCTTACAACGACTTTTTGGCGAAGGGTCTCGCGTGTAGTTTCTGACTACCTCCAGCGGATAATATCTCGGCCAAGGGAATAACTGGCATCCACTCCGACACCGTGTGATATGATAGGGAATATGTCACATGCCACACTGGAGAGATCGGCATAATTTGAGTGCGTTTCCTCCTGTTGACGCCACCAGTCGGTTATGTCCGGTATCCAAAATGTATTGCTAAACCCCATTGGGTCAGAGTGGTAATTATTGAGATTTGGATTGATTCGCCCCCAGTTCGTTGGTGCTTCAGGCGGCAACTTCAAATCGACCCTGACGGCGGTCAATAAGTGCGCGGCGCGATCCCTTTGTCTGGGTGTCGTCTCAGCCACATTGTTAGGCGTTAAGTATTCTTCATCATCGCTGGAAAAATCATATGGATGAAAGGATGATTGACAGGATTGTGAATCCGTTGCAGAGCAGATATGATTGCTGCTTGGTAAGCTTTGGTGTTTATTGACGGGCACTTGTTGATGTTTGGCGCAGCATTCATTCTCCACATACTTCAGAAAGGCCTCTTGGTATTGGGTAGTATAGGATGTCTTGTCCTCAGGATTGATATCCATTCCCTTGTCCCACTTTCTGAACGATCGCAACTTCCTGCAAGGATCCAAGATATGTGCAGAAATTTGATGCATCCCCGTCATTGGAGTCTCTTCGGCGTAGTATTTGGACAGCTTCTGCTGAGCTCACTTCACCGCGAAGAACAAGTCTTCTTTCCATTGAGTTTTCGTCTTAGCCAAAGCTCGCATCACACCATCCATCTGATCAAACATGTCATTGTACACTATGATAACATGATGCAATGTTACTGTATGCCTCTTCGTCATCGACAGAGTCCAATATTGGAATGGCCTCAGTACTTCCATCAGATACACCACAATCGTCCATTCATCTTGAGTTGTGAACAGTGGCCGGTATTCGGTGAATTTCGGAGTTTGAAGCCACTCATGTGTGAATTCCTGTAATTGGTAGGCCCACGCGAGTAACTCCAGTGTTGAGTTCCAACGTAACTTCACATCCAGAATCGGAAGTAACGCAATGCGGACTTTGGGTTTTCGACAGTCAAAAAACTCGTTTCAATGACCAGGTGTCAGCGTTATCAATACAGCAAGCATTCTCTGCTTTATGAAGGTCAGTTACAGGACTTTCAAAATATCATGAAATGTGTACTTTCTCAATTTTCTTTGCCAATCCAGGTCTCATGGCCGACACCTTATTGATTCTAGCATTGCCCTCTTTTCGAAGTCTTTGACTCTTCCCGATGTGTATGCTTTCATTCCCTCCAAATTGCCGATCACGCTCATGAGCGTTCCATGACTTGGTGCGGCCTTTTACACTGAGACTGCTCATGAATGCCCCTACAGCCCGATGTATAAAGTGCGCCATGCAGGGTATGTGGTTTCTCAATTCAGGCCACTCGATTCCAGAGTCCTCAAGTGTTGATTGCAGCTCGGCTGTCATCCAGTAATTTGAGAAAGCATTATCTGTCGTAATACTGAGCAAACGGCGGTCGGTGAGCTCAAAACGATTCAACACATCCTTCAAATGTACAGCAAAACTTGATCCAGTATGTTGGCCCTTGACCGATCATCCTTAATTAGCTTTCGAAATGGGAAAAGAACAGGCAATCAACCTCATTGAAAGGGAGTTGAACATCGTGCAATGCCCAATTTCGATCCATATAGTAAGCAATGACCGACATTATGGACAATTTGTTCGTTGATGTCCATCCGTCCTAAGCTAAACTAACTTTGTTTTGTGATGGCAATTGGTTCTGAATTGTATCCACTGTCAGTGCATATGGCCGATGGCAAATGTTGCACAGGGTTGTAGTGGACGGCAGCACTAGATCATCGCGTAATGCCTTATATGACTGCCGTAGCTCGAGATTTGATATAGTGTTCCATGGAATAAGAGCCGAAACAAATCCTAATATGAGGTATCGATTCCACGTGTCTTGGTGAAATTCGGATGTATCAAAGTCCTTATCTGCCAATTTGTGTTGAGCTGATTGGAAGTACGGATATCACTATGCCAAGGACTATGATGTAACTTGCCTCTTTTGTAGTTAGCACCATTAGTCATCGATCGACATTATGTCGATGCGACATGTCTCGTTATACGACACAAGAGACACACCTTCGCATACGCCCGCGCACATTCAACTACTCGAGCAGATGCCAACGTACAACAGGTTATGACTGCTTGCGTTTAAAAAGGACACCGACGATCAACACTTCCATTTTTGTTTGTCGAGTGGAGGTCATCGTCACGGAGAAGCGTCTCCACAAGCTAAGCAATTACCCCGCACCCCGCCGTATTTCTGACGGTGGCTGCTGGACGTCACTCGTACATACAGTCTGAGAGACTACGATACCTGACGATTGCGATACAAGATTAGGATCGTTCGAGATGAGTTCGATGACAATCACAATCACCCAGTTCAATGGCACGAACTATGCACAATGGGCGACCGAGATGGCACTACTTCTCGAACAGAAGCAAGTGTATGGTATCATCAAAGGATACGACGACAAGCCGGAAGAGCCAGCAGCAAACGCGACCGCTACAGAGAAGGCCGCTTTCAAAGACTGGATGAATCGCCATGGTGTTGCCAGATCGACTATCCTACTCGGCATGGAGCCGAGGATACAAGCGGAATACATGGTCGTCGACGATGCGAAGATGCTTTGGGAGAAGCTAGCATCAGCCTACAAGTCAAAGCTAAAGCTCAACATCTTCGAGATTAGGGAAGACCTTTGGAGCATCAAGCTACAGGACTGGGGAGATGTCGACAACTACGCATCGCGGATCGATCGGAAAGTCAAGGATTACAATGTCTGCGCAGGACCGACAACACCATCGACCACTGATATTGATGCTGCCGATACGGACTCTGCAAAGACAATCACCAAGATGAGTGAGCAGGAGCACATCTTCTACCTCCTTCACGGGATCCCAAGGAACGACGAGTGGAAAGTCTTCCTGGAGCTCATGATGGACCAAAATACCACGATGACTGCCACCCCCGATGAGATCGTCACCAAGCTCGTCGAAAAGGAAGCTGCAATCAAGAGAGAGAATGGGCTCGCTCCAGAAGCTCTGCTCTTTGCAAAGAAGGGTGGCAGAGGTAGTCATGGTGGAAATGGTGGTAATGGCGGTAAAGCCGGTAAAGGCGGCAGAAGTCCAAAGAGGGATAAGAGAGATGATAAGAGAGATAATAAGGACCATAGGAAAGAGAAGGATTTCCGGAAGTGCTTTCATTCCCAGCGGCGAGGGCATATGACCGAGAACTGCTTGAGCAAGCAGCGCGGCGATCCTCCCAAGGCTGCCGACACTGCAGCAAAAGCATCGACTGACACTACTTCGACTCTCACCACTTCGATCGAGAACTATTGGATGGTGGCCAGCTCAAGTGCTTCATCCAGTGACTGGTTCATCGATTGCGGATGCATGACTCACATCTCCGGCCATCAATCAATGTTCATCACCTACACCGAATATCCTCTGAATACGAAGAAGGTGAAGGGATACAATGGGGTCACATTGTATGCATTTGGATATGAGAGTGTTAGGTTGATTTGCCAGCTGCCAGATGGAAAGACGGAAACGATCATACATCAAGAAGTGGTGCATTTGCCGGGATCGTTCAATCGCATCTCACAATCCCAGATCATGGAGAAGGACGTCAAAGTTGAACCGGTGAATCACTACGGTCTCAGCCTCCACAATCGCCATGGCAAGTTGATTGTCACTGCACCTCATGTCGATGGGCTATTCGTTGTGGATCGCACCGTGGTTCGAGCTCCGGGATCGACCGAATAAACCGATATCGACAACAACAACAGCTGCCTGCTGGCACTTAAGACGGCTGGGCATGCATCTCGGCACGATGCAGAGACGCGGATGTTATGGCACCGCCGCCTGGCGCACGTCAGTTTAAAGGCCTTGGAGATCTTGCCGACGATCACCGACGCTCCGAAGATGACCTGGAAGTGTGATCGCAAGAGCTGCATCAAGTGCAAATTCGCTCGAAAACCCTTCACTCCGAACACGACTTCCCGTGCCACTGAGCCTCTGCAGCTCGTGCACTCGGACATATGCGGTTCCCTGGAAACAGCCATCGGGGGAGGTCGATATAGGCTGCTCTTCATCGACGACGCCACGAGGCATACGGATGAGTACATATTGAAGTACAAGTCGGAAGCCCTTGAGAAATTCAAAGAATGGAAGGCTCTTAGAGAAAAGGAGTCGGGTAAGCAAGTGAAGCGATTTCGTACTGATGGAGGCGGTGAGTATACCTCCAAGAAATTCGCAGAATATCTAAAATCAGAAGGGATCTTAAAGGAAACGACTACGCCCTACACTCCTCAGTCTAATGGAGTTGTCGAACGGGCGCACCGCACGATCATGGAGCGCGTACGATGCATGCTGGACGATGCCGGACTTTCGAAGAAGTACTGGGCTTTCGCAGTCTCAGTGGCAGTCGATCTCAAGAACCGCACTCCGACGCGATCGGTGGTCGGTAAAACCCCGTACGAGGCCTGGCATGGGAGGAAGCCATTATTAAAGCATCTCCGTGTGTTCGGATGCTTGGCTTTCGTCCACGTTCAGAAAGAGAAACGAAAGAAGCTGGATTACAGAGCCACTCACAGCATATTCGTTGGATACAGCATATCGACTAAACAGTACTTTGTATACGAACCATTGGCCAAGACGCTTCACCACTCCAGAGATGTGGTATTCAGAGAAGGAAAGCGGTACACAGCACCGAATGCTGCAGACGAAGCGATCATGCACGAGCACTTCTACAGAGATGTCATCGAGGAACCCAAACCCATACACAAGCAACCAACCGAACGTCAAACGGAGCAGTTATTGGACGACGAATCACCTCCGAATCCGAAGAAGAAGTCACGCGAATTGGCTGGCCTTGAGAGGTCACTTGGAGATGCATGGAAGCCGCTGGCTGAAGGCAGTCGCCGGAACCGCGCTGGGAAGGACACGTTGGCCGAGTCTGCACAATTGGCTCTCGAAGATAAGGAATTCGAGGATATGATTCCCATCTACGCCGCAGCTGCGATCTCCGATGATCATGAGGATGGCATCGACGATCCAAAGTCTTAAAAAGCAGCAACTGAGTCTCCGCTCGCCGACAAATGCGATATGGCGATGAAAGAAGAGTCAGATGGAATTGGTTAGCATCAAGTCTTTGGAGATTTCGTGGAGCTTCCGGAAGGGAGAAAGACTTTGCCAAGTCACTGGGTATACAAGATCAAGCGCGATGGAGCAGGCAATGTGCAGCGGTTCAAGGCCAGGCTAGTCTGTGGAGGAAATCACCAAATCGAAGGCATTGACTACCAGGCTACGTATCCACCGACTGCTCACTTGGGCCACGTCAGGTTGGCACTCGCCATCGCCGCCAAGTACGATCTCGAGATCAATTAAATGGACGTATGCACAGCTTTCTTGGGAATCGACTTGGAAGAAGAGATCTATATGCACCCACCGCAGGGATACTTTCGTTTACTCCAAAATGGGAGCCGATTCAACAATCCAAGATTAACAAAGACTTTGCGGAAGATGGTAATCCGCTTGAGAAAGTCTCTTTATGGCCTGAAACAGTCTTCGCACGTTTGGTATGGCACTTTCAAGGATTTACTGATCTCGATTGGGTTCGTGGCATCATACGTCGACGGAGGACTGTTCATGCTCCATGACAAGGAGGATCACGGCATAGTTGTCGCCGCAGTCGTTCTGTACGTCGATGATCTCTTCATCATTGCTAACGAGGGCTTGATTGGGCAGATCAACGATCAGATGAGGAAGAGGTTCCGGATGCATGATCTCGGGAGTGTCTCCTTCTATCTCGGCATGAATATCGAACGCAATCGGGAGCATCACACGATCGATATCCATCAGCACAGCTAGATTCGGACGATCTTGGCGACGTTCAGAATGGACGAGTCCTTGCCAGCTGCCACGCCAATGGCGATGAAGCTTCACAAGTGGAAGCCCGACAAAGAAGCCTGCGATCCGACCATATACCAATCGATGATCGGAAGCCTCATGTACGCGATGACCACCACTCCGCCCGATATCGCATATGCCATCGGAGTTCTCAGCCGGTACAATCACGACCTGACCAATGAGCATATGATACCTCTGAAGCGCGTGTTTTGGTACCTCAACGGCACGAAGGACTGGCGACTGCGCTTCGGAGGAGCAGTCGGAGGAGCACTTGGAGAAAGAGCACTCGAAGGAGAAGGAGAAAGCTTACTTGGATGTTATGTCGATTCGGACTATGCTGGATGCCCGGATGACTATAAATCGACAAGCAGACTGGTCATCATCTTCGGAGGAGCGGTCGACTGGAGATCGAGAAAACAGAAGTCGACTGCCCAGTCCACGACCGATGCCGAATACTATACCTTTGGGGTAGTCTGCATGAGACTCACAAAGATCTCGCATCTTGAATGAGCTCGGCATCCCAACGATCCCTCACGTATTCTCCGATTCACAGTCACTGATCGCGAGCATCAAGAACAGAATCTACCGTGGAACTGCAGTTGCACACATTGCGACCAAGTACTATCTTGCTGCAGATATGGCTAGAGATGGAGAGATCGACTTGAGCTACGTACCGACAACTGAGATGCTCGCCGACTGCTTCACAAAGCCACTGCCGAAGCCCGCCATCTTGAAGCAGTGTGCTGCAATGGGAATGATCGGAATTGGACTCTGAAATGGACTCGGGATTGCAATTGGGAATGGCCTCGGAAATGGCCTCGGTACAATCGGAAATGGTCTCGGGAATGGTCATGGAAATGGCATCGGGACTGCCGTCGGAATGCAAATTGATTGATTGGGCACATTTGTTTTGAGGAGATCCACAATGTTTGATTGGCTCCTCTTCTCCTTTGTTTACTGTTTTGTTTGAACCGGACGTGATAGCCGTCCTTGAGGAGTATTGAGCTGATTGGAAGTACGGATATCACTATGCCAAGGACTATGATGTAACTTGCCTCTTTTGTAGTTAGCACCATTAGTCATCGATCGACCTTATGTCGTTGTGACATGTCTCGTTACACAATACAATAGACACCGCTTCGCATACGCCCGTGCACACTCGACTACTCGAGCACACGCCACGGTACAATAATTTGGAACATCTTGTCTGCCATTTCAATTAATATGGATCAAACTGGATGTCAAATCTGATTTTCCTCTGCAAACTTACTATTGTGATTCCTCAACTTCCTTGCCTCTTCATGATGGCTAAAGCTGTTTCATCAACCGTCGTACTACTCAATTCGGTACCTTCAGTCCCTGTCAATTTGTTGAACATTGCAATGTGCGTTTTTGCAAGCAAGTGTTTCCCCATTGAACTAGGCCCATGTTCTGATGGATGGCGAAGAACTTGATGACAAACGATACATATGGTGCCAGGGCTGCCGGTCGCTTCAATTCCGCAGTTTAAATAAAATCACCACCAAAGCGCATGTCTAGAATTATTCCAAGCAATAGGCCACTTTGATACTTCATTCATTGAAGCCCACCACGCATCAAAAATGATTTGCAATGCAAGGTTGCTTAAATCACGATTAAAGACACGTTCAATTTTGGAAGAGATCATAATCTCGAGGAAAGAGGTGTTCAAAGCTTTGGAATCTAATATGGCGGTTCGAATTAGAATGCTGCTTGATCCGACTCGAAACACTGGCGAAGGTAACGATACAGTAAAGCAGACTGCAAGTTCTTAAATATTGACTCTACAACTACAAGCAAAAAAATCAGATCTGTAAGACATTTCATGCATATTTGTGAAGTTGTATACAAGGATAGATTGCGAAGACTGACCGCGTAAAACTCAAATTAGAAACAGTAAAATGCAGTGCATTGCTAAGTAGCGTTCTGAGCATCCACCAAAACTGTTGACGCTGTGTGGTGACTCAATTGTAGGAGGCGGACGTGATATTATCAATACCATTTTTGCCATTAAAGGCTGCCGATAAGTTCAATGTGGGTTATGTGCGGTCCAGTGCCGGTAGATTATCCAAGATGCAAGATCAAAAATTGTTGAAGCTCCGTTGACGCTTATTTTGGGACATGGTTACGACCTTGTCGGAAGCATTTTTGCCTAGAAAGGCGGCTGATAGTTTGATTATAGGTCAATCTTGCCACAGAACCCTTGCCTTTGCGAAGATGCAAGGCCAGAAGTCGTTGACGCTCGGTTGACGCTCATTTTTAGGACATAGTAGCGCTGTTGTGGCAACAATTTTCGTTTACAAAGGCAGCCGATAGTTCGATGATGGTTCAATGTCGCCACGCAGCCCTCGCATTTTCAATGATGCAAGGCCAAAAGTCATTGACACTCCGTTGACGCTGATGATTAGGACATAGTCCCGATGTTGTCACAACCATGTTTTGCCTAGAACAGCAGGCGATAGTTCGATCATTAGTCAATGATGCAGTGAAACCCTCTGAATTTTCAATGATGCAATGCCAAAAATCATTGACGCTCCGTTGACGCTCATTTTTAGGAGGTAGTAGCGATATTGTCTGTAGCATTTTTGCCCCTAAAGGCCGCCAATATTATGATTATGGGTAAATGCCATTGCACAGCCCAGTTATTATCCAGGTTGGAAGACCAGAAATCGTTGAAGCTCCGTTGATGCTCATTTCTATGACAGGGCAATGTGCATCTGGCTTGCCATTCTCCCTACTAAGCTGGCCAATACTTCGTCTTTGGATGGATGCGACTAAGCAGCCGGGTGATTGCTGAATAGATATGGCTATAAATTGTTGACGCTCCGTTGACGCTCACCTTTGAGCTTACCTTAGAGACCTACTAACAGTCATTGGGTGCTCAACAATTGTACAAAAAATGCATACAGCCTCTATTGGCAGCCTGTATACAGTTTCTATGTAATATCATTTGAATTCAAGATCTTCGAGAAATCTCAGTTTCTGAGCCACAACTATACACTTCATTTACACGTTTAATGACGTAAGTCCATTGCGTTTCAAAGCTTTCAGCCGGTAATTTACGGCATAACTCTCCACGCACTAGTTTTAGATATTTATAGACTGACTCCCTCACCATTCCTGATCCAGCTCATCCTTCTCCATTTCAATGACGTACCATAAGCAGTTGTTAATTTCTCGACCATGTGCAGGAGGTCTGAGCGAAGAGATATGTAGTTCGCTGCATGAATTAATGCAGCCTGTCGGCTGTCATTTGTCCGAGTTTCTCATGTGCTTTAATCACTCCTTCTATGAGTCGTATGACATCACTGACTTAAGCTCTGTTAGTAAATTTTATCTCAAATTCAGGTTTTGCTTTATCATTTATCCGTAACAGGCAACACCATATAAAGATTATAGTTCGTCAATAAACCTGATTTGGAGTCTAGAACATTTGGATGGCCAGTACGACCCTTGCACACACACTAACGAATAATGCTGTCTCACAATTTGATCACTGAAATCCAGAAAACGCTGACACGTAACAAACCAGGTTCGCAAATTGCATTAACACAAGATACATCGGCAAAAAAACCAATTTAGCTATCTGCACTTCCGGTGACACAGGAGCCGTCACCATGTCTTCGTCCGAATCCGATATCTATATGGTAATTAGCTAGGGATGCTACATGCAGGAGCAAAGGAATATGGGCAGAACTGGCTGCTCAATCTCTATCTGTAACATATTGGGCACCGCCGCGGGCATCTGTGGTACTATGTAAATGTCTGCCTGAGGTTTCTCTGAACCCAGTCTCATTTGACTACTTCCCTGTCGAGACGTCACTTGCAGCATTTGTGATTGTCCGGGGACCATATCAAGATCCTGCATAAGTTCTCCGAATGTTGTCGGTGCTGGTGTGGCTGCAGTGGAGTCTGTTTGGGGCTTCCCATGAGCCGGAACCTTCAATTCAGTCATCCCGTACTTCATATCCCTCTCACGGAAGTAGTCGGCCGCGTACCCCCATCCCAGTTGCGTCATTTCATCAGGCCTCATCGGCTTCTGCCAAAAGCTCTGCATGCGGTGCTGTACCATTTTGGAGATTGTGCCCATCAGCCAGCCAGGTTCATCATCCTCGCTTAGTTTGGCATGCCCTGTATCTTCTTCATCATCATCCTCGTCTTCCCCATTCTCCTCATGTTCGGAACTTGCAAGATCACTCAGACTGTCTCCAATAGCATTCAACATCTCCTCAAATGTTATTTCAGGCTTTGTTGTTGTCGATCGTCCCTTTTCAACATTTCCCATATGTTCCTGCTCTTGCATCAACGCTCTCTCTGCGTCTTGAACTCGCTTTCTTGCCACTGCGGTCTCTCGCTCCACATCATCCTCGATCCATTTCTCTCTCTCTTTGTTGTTTAAACAGTGTGTTTCCCTTTGTTTCTCTGCCGTAAGCTTCTTTTTGGATTGTAAGCTGCGCAATGCTCCCAGCGCTCAGACCCTTTCTGCCTCCAAGCCACTTTTGCCTCTATTCGGCTGATGACGTCATCGTGTGGAATGCTTTGTCGATTTGCCATATTTGCCCGCCAGAAGTGGCGAATGGTTCTTGTTCGGAGCATTGACCATTCTATCTTGTATCGACCTTGTTGTTGGGCGAGTTGTTGGATGTTGCAAGGAATGGACCACAAGGAGGCAAGCTGTGTCTTGTATGTCAAGATTGGTAAGTTTGATCGATTCGAACAAAGCAAAATCAGCGTTTTGACCATCACTTCATTGGGAATAGTCATGCTAACAGTACATTATGACTTGATAGTTAGCATGTGATTCATGTAAGATCCCGGCAATGTCATGAGACAAACATCACCAGACGTCCTTTCCATTGAAGAATGACCATGTTATATCTATCAAACATGAGATATCAGGTGTCGTTCATCTCGATGTATCCCGGTAAACAAATAAACAACATCGGACCGACTTACTGAAATTGCACGACCGTTAGAATCCCCTGCAGCTATATGCAGCAGGATTCAGCTTGAATTGAACGTGCAAGTTGGCTGTCACTCATTCCATTTTGACTTGTAGCTCACTATATAATCTTCAGCACTTCCCACTTCTTTTCGTGATCATTTTCATCACGTTTCTACAACAGCAAGCTATGGCTCCTGAAACACTTCCCCGAGGTGTGATTGGAGCTGAATCGAGCCGAATGACAGGCGCTCCATGCAATGCGCCACTTGGGGAGACACAGCAGCAGCATAGACACCAGTCAGTCCACTGAGAGGCTGCAATTGTAGCCACCAGAAATATGAGCCAGGAGGCAGATTTAAACAAAGTACGTAAAACCGAAAGCAGCAACAATAAGATGCAGCATGCGATGGGATGTGAGTCAATCCATATCTTTGTAGACGACGGTCAACTAAGAATATATCGTACAGCTGGGGTACGTAGAGAGCTATGTGACCAATTTATCACTTCCTGTAACGGCAAATCTCAATGGTCGACCAAGGCATTTGTCTACACTGTCCGCGAAATTGAACATCACGATGTTGTCAGTTCTGGGATTTTCACAGATGAATATTGTGATAAACATCCCTGGGAATGGACGAAACAGGCTGTAAAGACCTTGGAGGAGGCTACAGAGTTGTATATGATTGAGGTAATACCCAGATCTCACTGTAGAAGCAGCAAATAATTTCTTGCAGGGTTTCAACATGTCAGCTACTATGGCAAGACAAGGAGGTCGGGTACAGCTTGAACGGTCTGACATGTGTCATCCCTTTAATATGGCCAAAATGGCCAAAGGAGGGTTTTCACGAGCTGCAATAGAGGAAACGCAACAACTAATCAAGAAACCTCGCGGCGAAGTCCGCGAAGAGAAAAAGCGGGGTGTTGAGTTTCCCAGGCATAACAAGATAAAGGCTGCGATCGAATGACACCCGGCAATGGTTCGAGAAAATCAAACAGACGGCTGCCTTCCTTGCCCAAATGGCACCACAAAAAATCCACATACACACTGGAGGTGCTAAGGAAAGGGTGCACTTCCACCAAGACAGGCGCCACCTCGGCCCAAATCGCCACCTATGCCATCTGATGACAATGAGAGATTCCAAACAGAAGGTATGCCACCCGCATATGTGTATATACCTACTCCGCTTCCCAACGCTCGATCTTTGCCAAGGATTGCATGCATGATAAAGGTTTCATTCCAGATTTGCTGACTCATGATGGTCCATTCACAGGTTCGTACACTATCAGCTGCGTGGTAATGCAGCTGACAGCCATTTTGATGACAAGGGCAGCCGTTTGAGTGAATCTAACAGCGAAGGCGAGAGTTGACTAAAGGGAACAGGATTTGTGAATATTTTCATTATCTACAATTAGCGGATACTTTAAAGTATATTTTAAAGGGTATATTTATATGCATCATTGAAGAACAATGTAGTAATAAAGGAGAACGTACATGAATAGCACAGAACGGCTGCCACAAGACCATTATTGATATACTATGCGAAAGTGAGTGGTTCCATATTGCGGAAATGTCTGTGGCAAACTGAGTATCAACAGAGCGTCAACAATGTTTGGCTTCGCATCATGGTTACTCTGCATGGCGATTGGTCGCAGAGATGCATAAATGACGTACAGGCTGCCTTTATAAGCAAAAGAGAAATTGATACACTCCCTGCCCGATTCTGAAACTGAGCGTCAACAGAGCGTCAACGTCTTTTGGTCTTGTAAGTTAGGTAATTAATCAGAGACTTGGCCATTTTGATGCATACTGAGAGTATTGGCCGCCTTTATAGGCCAATAAGAAATCAACACACTACCTGCCCAATCATAAAAATGAGCGTGAACGGAGTGTCAACGATTTTTGGCCTTACATCATGGTTAATCGAAGCGCGATGTGGCCGTCAATGGCCAAATACATAGTTGTGACCGGTTTTATAGACTAATATGCTCTGTATCACTGGGTGGCAGCTTTGAAGATGAACCAAATTGTGGTTGTCCGGGAGGCTGTCGCGGGAACGTGTCTTGTTATCAGCCTATAAAGGCTGCTAATTCCCGGTATATAGATGTCTGCGATCATTCACCAATTAGATTACCCAAGATGCAAGAACAAAAATCATTGACGCTCTGTTGACGCTTATTTTCACAATGGGGCAGGGAGTGTGTCACTTTCTCTTCTGCATATAAAGGCAGCCTATACCTCATTTATGAACGTCTGCATCCAATTGCCACTCAGATTACCCAAGGTGCAAGCCCAAAAGTCATTGACTCGCTGTTGACGCTCATTTTCAGGATGGGGCAGAGAGCGGTTCTCACTTGTTTTTGATCATAAAGGTGGCCAATACATCAGAAAAGGACAATGATACACCAATGTCAATATTTTGCAATTGGCGATAGGATTTCTGAATGCGACCATAAATAGAGATACCCGAATACTGGAACCGGAGATTGGAACAGACGGCTGTAGCCAAACGCGGCACAACCCGTGGGTTGACAGGTACAGGTCCGGGTTTGGCCCGGCCAGATGCAGAGGGTCGGGTTTTTGGACGGGTTTGAAACTAAACGGAACCGTTTTAGAGGTCCAAACCTGGACTGCTGGGCGGTTACCGGGACCCGTTGCTAACACTAACTGTGCTGACGGCTCCGATGGAACAATGTACCCTCTGACAGAGAGTTACACTTTTCCCGTCGCCCAAGCAACAGGTCATGCAGTATTCATACCTCCTTCACTTTGCGCCCGAATTGTGCTGATCTGTACGCACAATCACAATGACATGTTTGTGACACTTTTTGCAGGAGCTGCAGTGACGCTGCAGCCATTTACACAATGCCTGGGACTGTTTATGCCTTCTTCTGGCCGAGTGCCACATTGTACGTCTTCATTATTGCTATATATCGGATGCCGCACTCTCCCCAGATATGTTTTGCTTGGAGAAGTTGTTACATATTACGATTCAGTCTTCGCTTCGGATACATCGCATGCGATTGCAGTTGCTTTGCTATTAGCGTATTTTGCAGGTCTGATATATACTGTCCAATCTTCACACTCTCTAGTACTATGCCCTCAGTCCTCCACATTCTGCGTTAATGCATCATTGGCTTGCGATGCTTGTTCCTCAATATCGGCATTCGCATCGTGGCCATTGTTGCCTTCATATCTGTCAACATCAGCGGTTCCCAGGTCAAACGAACAATGCCATCAGTGTTCCACCTTCACCGTTGATCCATCATCGGCTTCCGATGCTTCTTCGTCCTCATCTGCGTCCACATCGTCATCATCCTCACCCTCGTACCCATCACCATCAGTGGTGCCCAGGTCGCACCTCCCGAGTTCAATTGTGGCCCGTTGTCACCGGGTTGCAGTGCCGATGGCTTCGGACTCGTCCCTTTTATCACCTTCAGCTTCTTCATCCCTGCTACCCCCGGGCATCCCGAAAGGCAGTTCGTCATCCATGCAATTGTTGCGTATTGGGATCTTTGTTTGAGTTCTTCCGATCTGAGGCTCTGCAAGCGCCACTTTGGAGGTCAAATAGGGACAAAGTATAGCAGTGTTAGCACCCGCTGCTTCCATGCTGATGACCACAGCAGGCGTTGGGTTCTACCCCTGTTGTATCTGACGCTGGACTATAGCAAGAGTGTTTTTATACACCCTCTGTTGGTAGCTGTCTGGAAGTGTGACCCAGGTATTCAGCAAACATGTATACATGGCAGCAACGCCAGCCGAGGTTAACAACTTGCAACCCATTGTAGCGCAGCAAGATTTGTTCCTACCACTGTTATTTTTGTAGTTGAAGTAGTCCAAGCGATCAGGTCTGTCTGCTTTCAGCTTTGACTTAGAAGCTTTCAGATGAACACCTTTCTTCTGTTGCCACTGAAGGAGAGCATGGCCCAAGATTGTACAAGTAAACATGATCAGTGGCAAGGGTATATGAGTGTCCTTGTTGTCAATCTTGGAGTTATGAAATCCATCCGCATACTAACCTCGGTTATTCACCCGATCATCAAATTTGAAGTAGAGACACCACAGAAATGCTTCTGCCAGGAAGATTTGTGGACGCAGACCATTCCTTAGTAGCTGTAGACTCTCTCTGTGTGTTGGATTTGGGCCGAATACACCACCTTCCTCAAGCTCTGCTACAGGAAAAAGAATCTTATTGTCTGCCAAAAGGGAATAAATGAATTTCAACTGCTCTGCATCAGATTCAAAGCAGTGGAGATCTTAAAGCGCTGCCAAGTTCTCCCTTGCCGATTGGAGGAAATGTGATTTAACCTTATCGACTTGTGCTCGAACCTAGTACCAGTTTGAGTGTGTATTATCCAACATGGGCTGTTGCTTCAGCATACTTCTTTCAACATCTCTTTTGTGCGTGCCACAAATGCTATGGACCAAATGTTGTTTGCTGTATAGCCGTATTCCAGTACATCACTTTCATCTGCCAGTATGAGGGTTCAGCTAATGCTTGACCAACGTGTCACGTTGCATAACTTACTGTCTCCAAGTCGCTTGCACTCATCAATGGCCATCTGTTCCATATATAGAACTCCAGGAGTCTGCCTGTTGCAAATAAAGGATGCGTCATATCTCAGTGACAAAATTGATGGATGCTGCAACACCCTGAGACCATTGATGGAGGTGTAGACACCGCCTGCATTTGCAATTGCCACTGCTTCTGTCTCAGATTCTTTTCTGAAGCTTGAGTTTGCAGTGGATGTGTACTAAATGGGCGGGCTTCTGGATTCGGAATGGGGGTAGGCAGGTGTTCAAGACCGCTGAAAGGTGTGGGACTGCTAGCAATGCCGGATGGGGGGCTGGATAAAACCCGGCATGTTGAGACTGTCTGTAAGGTTCATCCAAGTGCTGGTGTGCTACAACTGCTTGTATCCGGCATGGGGGTCGGAGTATTAATTGACCATTGCTCTGTACCCAGTGTTAGCAATGGGTCTGGGTTTGGACCGGAAAAATGGTTCAGTTCATTAACAGATATGTGGAAAGGCCCACCCGCTTTTTCTTGGCAGGTTTGTTACCCGGAACGGACGTAGAACAGTGTGTTTTTGGCCAGGTTGGAACCAGACCAAGAATCCATTTTACAGTTTGTTAAACTTCAGCTGGACTTGGCTCCAATAACGTATCTTAGCTCTGATCCTGTCATGTCATAATGAATATACAGATTGTGGAGTGTTATGAGCTCTTTCACCTCCATCATTCTAATTTGCGATTTGACAGATATTCATTAAGTGGCTGTGAAATAAGCGGAAAGTTTAAGCAAAATTTGCGGGTTTACGATAGCGATACCACGAATATTGGTCCGTTCACAAATCCGAAAGCGGGAGGTGAAAAAGCGGCCAAAACGGCACGATTTACATATTGATTATGTCACAATTCAATCAGAACTCAAATACTTAATTGGAGCCAAACTTGTGAGGTTGAAATCCCGGGTTTTTGGTGGTAAAACCAGCCCAATTGAAATCGTCTGGGATGTCATATGGTAAAACCTGTTGTAACAGTTCGGTACTGCTCCTAACCCTAACCCGGAACTGTTCTAGCAGGTTTGAATCATTGCTAACACTATGTGTAGTGGACGGAGTAGAAGTCACGCATTGATTGAGCTACACTGCGAGAATTGTTCAGCGAAGCTGACGGAGTGGAGTTCAGAACTTGGATTGTAGTGGCTACAGAACTCCCTCCTTCAGAGGAATCTCCCTTGCGAGACGATAATGAACTGCGTCTCATCGCAGGGGGACATTGAAAATTCCTCAACTGCCTATGCTTTTGTTCATTCTGATGATTACCAAGACATTATACATTTCATACCAATGGAGTCATTTCAGGGTGAGGGCTTTGGGAAGACATTGTCCGATATAGATGTTCGATGTTAGGAATGTAGGTATAGTTTCCACTGCATGCAAATGCAATGGCAGGTACGGGAGTCTCCTATTTGAGCGACCGGGGAGGAAATTGACAAATACGGAAGGTGCAGCATGGACTGCGCTAAACATGAAATGGTGACAATACTTGTGGACGAGATCCTTTGAAAGTATTTAATCATGGGGTTAACTGCCATTACATTCAACCCAGATTATGCTCCGCATTGATATTCACTAATACAGGAACGTCTCAAGGTCAATTTGCACTGCTTGAAGGCTGTTTAAGCCTTCTTGGCGTGATTATGATACTGTTATACTCACTCTTGGCACAATACTTGGAACCATCGATTGTGTATATCTTCAGCTTCCTGGTGGAAATTCCCCGTTGGTGGAGCTAAAAGCATCGCAGATGGAACAATGAAATATTCTCTATCCTATGACATCAGTTGCATGTGCTGTTTCCAGCGCCAGGTGTGTTGGCAGCCGAGTTGGATGGTTGTACATGAGGGACATCCTAAGAACTACTCAGTTTGCTAGGAGATGCACAAGGTCTGAATGGTAAAAGTGGTATATGATGCAAAAGTAACACCTGCCATCATGAACTTGCCTCACCTCAAGAACTGAATCTCGTCTCGTGGTTTCTCATTCATGAGGTTCCTGGTGGTTGTGTAAGGTCAAGCCTTGGCAGTTTCATGTTCATTAACCAACAGAACGCAGCGTATGAATCAAATTCATCATATCTCACAAGTTGAACCAAGAAATAGCAGCACCTCCAGTATATATATCCCTTCTTCCCGCCTATACCTCCATTCCCGTTTCCTCCCATATTAAAATCACTGCCAGCACCTTGAACTATCTCGACATCACCTGACCTACACAAAACAACCCCTCTGGTTCCAAAACACACCCAATAACCCACACAACTTTGTACAATCCTTCTGGGATTCTGTATGCTATATTCAACCGTATCATAATGCAAACGCCTCGGATGTATATTCATGTTCAAATCACAGCGAAGGCACTAGAGAGCAGCCGTAATGTGACGTGGAAGGTAACTGCTAGTGCAAAAATGCCATCATTGGTTATGGATTGACACTTGTCATTGGATCAGGACCGGATAAGGTGATTCATCTTGGAACAGCTGCATGGACTCATTCGGATTTGCAATGGTTCCAGCACCGAGGATGCGAGGGCATGGGACCACTTTTATGATATAACCTTTCTTGATCCTGTCACTACTAGCGACTTTTCAAAAGCCAGCTAATGAGGCCACACCGCAGGAGCATGTGTGCGCGTTTTCTGGACTGGTGGGCAGCCTTCTGCTTATATATGCGGCAAATGTTTGACATAACCCACAAGCAAAGAACCAATTGGAGGTGGGACAACCCTCGTGGATTTGGGGATCAAATCGATCGCTCCAATCCTCTGTCAACCAGCTAGGGCAAGGTTAGACTCACCAGTCAGCGTGTTTGTTGGTAGTCTGGCGACGATCTCAGGGCGATGAGTGAGCCGCCAAGCGGCTGGCAGTTCAAGCCAGGACACTTCCTCCCCATTAGACCACTGAAATGGGATGAGATAATTGACAAGGATAATGATGATGAGTACTGGGTGGAGCCCGGAGCGCCAAGCAGTGGAAGATGCCTCCCTGGCGATGGCAATGACAATGACGCCGGGAAGGGTGAGGAGAACACACAGGGTGGTGAGAATGGGACTGGGAAAGAGAACGGAACAAACCATTTGACCTGGCAAGGGAAGGCAACTGAGGACAGAAAGGGGCAAGGTAAGGGGAAGGGGAAGGCAAATGGTAAAGGGGCACGTATTGTTAAACAAATCCCACACTGTGATGATATCTCTCCTGCCATTGGTGTGCAGTTGTATAAGGACATATATGAGGCAAACTTGGTTACAGAGGGCTAACTAGAGCAGGTATATCTAGAACTGGAGGGATTACCCATGGAGTCGATTTCCACATATGATGATACCTACTGTGCAGAGGAATCGGGCAGCAAGTCTGGCTCAAGATATGAATCAGATGTGGATCTGCGAATGGAGGATGATGTGCATGCACCGGCCGGCATTGATTTAGATGGTGATGTGGATATCGAATGGGATGGTGCCGATGAAGATGAGGAAGATGACCAGGAGAAAGATGAGGAGGATGAGGATGAGGAGAAAGAGGAGGAGGAGGATGAAGATGAGAATGAAGGCAAAGAACATCGGACAATTGGCCAGTGAGTGATAGCAAATATATCAGCTGACAATGTGGATTCCATTGTAGATGATCGCCGAATCTTGCTACCTGCACAAGGCCAGCAAATACGCGAGCAAACCCCGTGGCTATAAGCTCCGGCGCCTGGCCTATGTCGACGACCTCCGGAGCCTCGCCCACAACCAAGAACTCCGGAGACTCATTGTCTCAGTTGGCTGGAGCATTTGGGGCTTCTGATGCTGCAAAATCCTCACCTGGTGGTGCCAACTCTGCAATAAGCTGAGGCAGCCGGAACTACCTCGGATGTGGAAGTGGATCAGCACCAGTTTGGCGAATAGGCAGGAGGCGATAGTCTCTCCTATGTCCCACTCTCCGACTTCCCTCTACCTGATATCCCTCTCCCTGAGGTGTGTCCCAATTGCTCAGTAGGTGAGAATAAAATCAGTCCTTGCATTGCAGAGGAGGCGATGGTTGTTGCTCTTCGGTTAGGGTCGGGTTCATTTCTTGTTCATTTCCTTTGATCTAATCTATCTATTTCAGGCATTGATTATTATCTGTGTCGTGAGGTTTTTGGATCAGCAAGGGTTTATTTCCTTTATGTGTTTTGTATTGGTTGTAATTGAGTTATAGTATTATGGGACATTGCACATGCAGTGTTTTTGCAACTTCTGCCTTGTAAGGAACCTCCTAGTGATGGTGTTAAGGCTCAATAAATCTCTCATGTTAGCTGAATGTATCCTGAGCTTACACACCAGGCTACTCAGGCCTAGCACGAACTTTTGTCCCTTGCTACAGTGAATACTTCACATTTCGTGCATTGTTGACAATGCCAGAGAAGACCCCAGGCCATAGGCCTGAGTTTCCATACCGAAAGATGTTCACAGCAGTCCGCTGGTGACTTAATCATCTCAAGTTACAGCATCCTGAACACTTACAAGTTGCACGGTAGAAGAATCTGACTATTTACAGCACACCCCAACATGTTGAACCCGCTCAGCATCGTGAATTCAACCGCAACCAAGATTCAGTTGAAGACTTGGATATGTTTCCATACATTGAACAAGTTGCAAGCATTGCAGACATGTAGTCTCAACCACTGCCACCTCCTCTGACACGGATGGAAACTTAACCCAGCGCAAGGGCTCCGCTGAGCAATTACATTTCTCAGCCATGGGAACGCGACACTCAGGGTTGCCTTTGGACGAACCTGCAAAACAATTCCTACTACCCATTTGTGATGTGTGAATTGTACAAATATATCCAGTGTGGGATCAAGAAGAAGGGCATGGACATGTACCATGACAACATGCTGAAACAAGAAAATACTGCTCTGCGTTTCCCAAGCTTCTAACACGGGGATGTTGTCCACAATCTGATGCACAGCATATCAGATGATTAGCGTGTTAGGGAGTGGGAACTACACACTCTGGAGGATATGAGATGGAATGACAATAACCAACGCCCGATCGGATACTCGAGTCGAGATATCACCAAAAGAAAGAGAGGGTTGATGTAGCAGGCAGCCCATGCCGAGTAACTCATTTACTCTCCTAAGCGTTGATTTGACTGCGATACACCACTGATGTGCCTCTATACTGAAATCTAGACTGCGGACTGGTGGTGGGAGACACCGGTGAGAAATGATACTTCAAGATAATACCGTGATAATCGACAGTAAGTCAACACTCATAGTGGGGGATGCACTAGTTCCCTAGATGTCTGTGTCCGACGAAACACATCTCCCAAAGTTCACTAGTGACAAGAATCTGTGGCCTGTATATGTTGTCAATTGGCAATCAATCTTCGAAGATCTGACAGATGCCCTGAACACACAGCATTGTAATGGACGTTCACCTGCCGATTCAAATCAACAACCGTAGTATACCTCAGGAGGGGCTGGATGTGCCGTGGAAAACTAACTGAGATGTGCTAAATGAAGTACTCTGGTGGGTCCTCCAATGACTGACCATTAAACAAATTCCCAGCGCCAAGTACAGGCATTACAACATTCTCTGTGCAGATGGCAACTTCAGGCATTCCAAACCGGTTCGGGCAGCATGGCTTGCAGATTACCGAGACCATCGCGACCTACATCAGCTTGAGCAGCATCTCTATTTTTAGTGTGAGTGTCCAAAGAATGAACATAGTGATTATCTCCCTGCTCACAAGCAACACCGCCTGCAGGATCGCAACCTATATGGAATGCTCTGTGATGCCAACCGCAATGCAGCTGATGCCGAATTCCATCAGCAAAATGTGAAATGGTTCGGAAGTCATAACTCAATGACTCAGCTGTTCTGAACAGCCACACCGATCCTTTCAGAAGCTCCCAGAAGCTCTGGAACAGGCTGAATGCAAAACGATGTGGCTCTCAGATTCTCTGAGAGTACTTTGAGGTGCTCCTCAACGCTCCTGACGTATCGGAACGGAATACAAGAATATTCTAAAGAGTATGAAGTCATCTTCAGTATGCTATAAGATCATACCTTTAAGGTGGTAAAATTTCGGAGCTGCTGGGACTAAAACACTCATCTCCAAGACGATTCCAGTGCACCTGGAGCCAGACGCTCCGGGAGGGACAATATATAATGTCTATATCAAATAGTACAATTCGATAAACTATCTCACAGCTACACACCTGAATCAGGCGTTCTAATCTAATTAATATACAGTCCAGTAGGTATCTAAATCAACATGATCATTTACAAGCCATACGCTATCGATGCCGCCCGATGCAGCATTCTCCCGCAGCAAATGTGCAGGTCCAATTATTGCTCCAACAGGTACAATATGCATCTTGTTCGTTTATCTGACAACCCGGATGAACCCATCAATACAATCAGCCCAACCACGAAGATCTTTGAACTTCGTTGGAATCACCACTGCGTATTCTTGAGCTTGAGGATGTAATACCCATTGTTAAGTCATCTGGCACCACTTAGGGAAGGTCGATAATGCTTTCCCGGCTGGCAGGCGCTCCTGACATTGGAGGATCTAATTCGGTTCAGTCCAGCTGAAGTATAATACAGGAAAAGAAGGGACTTGTCCTTGGATGGTGTTATCTAGGTCATTCTCTTTACTTTGCATATACTGGACCCAGATGTTATGAGATTCAGGCATGATCCCTTGGTTAGCATTGGTATATTCTACCTTGCAATCAAGTCCCAGACGCTCAACAGAAGTAGGGTTGTGAAATGGTTGACGGTAATACAACAGCCCATTCTGGAGTTTAATAAATATACTGTCAAGGAGTACATTCTGTTCGTATCCAAGCACGAGTCCACTAAGTTCGTGTCCCCAGTCCTCTTAAATTTGCGCGCGGAATAGCTGTCCAAAGTTGGGCATTCCGAAGTCTTCTGATGCACCTCTGAGTGAGGTTAATTTGATACATCTGCACAGTCCGCGGACATGCGTTTCTCTCAAATGATATAACTGCTGTGACACAGGGCGGATAATGGGCTCATCCTCAATTGTTTGGAGACGTAAAAGATGGGCTCTGCATGTACTTCGCCACGTATCGGTAGCGGACAGTAGGTTGAAAACTTTTGCAGAGTCAATATCATACCAGCCTTGGAGTGCAAGATATGATAGAGTCTCCTCCATATAGTCAAGACCGGTACACCGGTCATTGTGCTTGAGCATCTGTCGAATGTAATTGACTTTGTTGGTAGATCGATATGCCTCTTTCACATTGGCGATAGGTAGCCGTTCAGAAATATCGGTGGTGAAATTGTCACTGGAACCCATTTGCCAAATTGACTCTGAGATATGGCTCACAAGATGCATCTTTGGATATCCAAAGTGTATTGCACGTTGTTCAATGGATTCCTGGAGCGCCTGAATGCCGATTGTCTCTCACCAACCTTCAAACTCGATTAAACGGATGGAGAATTCCTTCTTGAACCGCTTCTGTTTATATAAGGTGATGGAATAAATCTCTCTCTCCAGCTGGATAGTGACACGCTCCGTATCAGCCAAGCTCCAGGTCGTGGCTTCTGTCTCAGTATCGGATAGGCGGAGCAAAAATTCCAGTCGCTTGTCGATGGTCATGTTTGCCGCTCCGTAAGCCTCATCTTCGGTGGCAGCTTTCGTTTGGGCAAGGTCTTCAGCTAATTCGCTTCTGGGACCAGTTGCCTTAGTTCCGACTTCCTGCAATAGTTGTCGTTCATGACGTTCAAATAATTTATCGAAAAGCTTGCATTTAGCAGGTGTCACCTAATGGATTTTGCGCTCCAATCGCTCGATTGCCTTCTGACCATCAGCATCTGACCAAGTCGTGGCTGCTTGTTGTGCTCTGTTCAGGCGCACCTGAAATTGCCTACGTTTGGTTGTGGGAACCTTTTCAGCTCCATACACAACTGCCTCCATTGCAGCATAAATCTTATAAATTCTTTGTTCGTGTAACTGATTGCATTCCTTCGCAAACAGGTTATCCACTTTGGTCTTTGCAGACTTCGACATTTTCTGTTCGCGGAAAATACCCTTCTTCTGGTACAATCGATTCAGTGCATCATCTAGTGCTTTGAGGGATAGGTCCGAGTGATTTTGTTGGCTAACAAGTAGAGAGAATTCACATAATGTCCGCACTGCTCCCATTACCATTTCATTGGACGCTGTTTCCGCCGCAGTTTTCCTGTCATCTGTGGAGCAGACAAGAATTGGAGCGCAATTCACTGCCAGTGTTCTGATTATTCCACAGATCTCTTTACCTTGCCAGGTGCCACGTTTCAATGAATTGAATGGTTTAGAGAAGTGCTGGAGACCGGGATATTGTGGCACCGATGTGAATCGATTGTCAAATTGATCCTTGACATTTCTAGCTTTCAGGTATTTCAGCAGCCAGTGCAATAAGTCTTTAACTAACCCCAGGAGCAGCTGATGCAATTCATCAGGCTGCCAAAGCCAATCGTCATTGCAGAGAGGGTATTGCCAGAACTGGTTCCAGATCGGGTGGACACCTAGAGTGTGCAGAGCATCAATATGATTCTCTTCCAGCAGCTCCAAGTAAATATGCTGCTCTCTTGAGTTATCGAGTGGTCGAAAAGTGGAATGCGCCATCTGCGCACCTTTAGGAATTTCACACATCGGGCATCATCCATATGAGACTTGAGCAATCATGACTTGCTCCGGATAATCCCCGACCCAGGCAGCCAAAAGAGTGTAACATTGTTGCTGGAATCCATCTGCACAATCGCATTTCAAGCTGGGGCCAGTGATGTCAAGATGCATCAGTTGAGACAGCACAGTTCCAACCGCGGAATGCCATGCCTCGTCAATGTTTTTGGCACCTTTCTGGGGACATAGGATCAGCCCGACAAGAATTCAGGGGCGCACTTGTGGTGTACGGCAGATATCTTTTCGAATATTACCAATTGTGAGATACAGCGGCCAGGCATGCTGATCGCCCGAAAAATTGGTCAAGTGAGTTTTGTCGGATGCAAAAATTACTGGCACTATTGTTGCTCCGGCAGGAAGTTGATCTTGTGTATCCCACCACCAATTGCCAGGGTACATCCCACTGTACATTTGACGACCCTCAGAGTCAGCGAGGCGCACCGGTCCAAAATTGAGGTGCGCCTGTAATGGGAGATGTGCCAAAAGGAACAGGATACATTGGAAAATATCCCTGTAGAATAATGTTCCGAAGATATGTGAGTCATCTTCAATCCAACTATCATCGACGAGCCCGAAATCGAGTTCAGAGAGCAGCATTCGGAGGGTATCTGCCAATTGTAATGATTCGATTTTGTTGTTGTCCAGTCCACGCCTGAGATGTTGATCTATCCAGGTTTTTGTTTGTTGACTAAATGACTGAGCCTGCTGAAAGTCGTGAGCGGACCGAAATGGATGCCATGGATTCCATTGTTCTGAGTACTTGGGATCCTTGTTGTACAATCCAGGTGCTTTGCCATATGCTGTCCCCCCCGCATTTTCCAGTCCAACTACCTGCCTATGAGCATTTGTCTTGGTTGGATCAGGGGTACTGGTGGGATCAGGCTGCTGAGAGTCTATAGGTTCTTCATTGGCAGTATCTTCAGGTGGCGGTGCACCCGGTACGTTGTCTATGAGTCGATCGCTAAATGGCAGTTTGTCGATGGCCATTCAGGTGCACCTACTGTAGTCAAACCATAATAGCTCAGGGTGATCCCAGCCTGCAGGTAGTAGAATCCCGTTGGGTAATAGCCCTTCATTCTGCGATATTGGGTGATATTGTTGATAGTGAGCTTCCAGTCAGCTCTCGTTGCATAATTTCATTTTGCTTATACAGCATTTAACATGTTTCCGGCTAGTGTTGACCATATTAGAGAAATGCTCTGTGTTCTGACGAATCTCGATGATGCTTGAGGGGGTATGGGTTGTTGCTGGATTTGAGCCTCAGGGATATTGTTTGAAAGCGAGCTAACTCAGGTTAGCGTATTACGTTCAAAGCCGCATCACACCCCACCAAATGTAGAGGAGGGGTAAAACAAAGTCACCTCATGATCAGTTTGCTTCACAATCTAGGATAATATCGATCAAATCCCGCACAATGATGTTGCACATTATCTACTGAAAATCGTTAGCAGAGATAGTTTCTTTTGTCATCACTGCAATAAAGTTTTAATACTGATTACCAGGTGCTACCACGATCCGCCTTATCATATACTATCTCATTGCGGCATTGTGTAGATTATGTCTACGCTCGAGCCTCAAGCAGCGCATAACATCAACTTAATCCAATGCATAGGTAAGTTTCCTAGCTGGCTGTATACCCGCTCAATGATCATCGAGAACTGATAGACTGGTAAGATGTTTTCTTCACTAACAATCCTTGACCGGTAGGTGGATCCTAAGGAGACAATGAAGTTTACACAAGGAGCTCAAAAGGAAGCAATCACTGTTGCTGCTCGACGAACAGGCGTCATATTGAATGAAGTAGTAGGTCGTACACACACATTTGGAGTGTAAAATGCCTAGTCATGCTAACCTTCCAACTGGATATAGTTCTTATTGATTTCCTGGAGATATCATGTCGTATCCCTTCTATGACCTTTACTGTGATGAACCGAACAAAGGTGAGCTTCTATCCAAGATCCTAGTACGAGTTCGAGCGTATAACAAATAAAGTCAGCACGTGTGTGCTATGATTTCTTTGTCTCAGCCGGGTTTCATGGGATCAAATGTGGAGTGAAACGCCTCATTTCGTGACAAATGAGAGGGATATAAGAGGCCTTCATTCCGCCGAAGGTCACTGCTACCTTCAGTATTCTCAAGTATACTCCGCTTCATTCGAAATCACCAATTGAATTGATCATTTGATTACTACCATCTTTTGTTCACATATGATGTCGACAAATGGATCTCCATCAAAGACAGCGACTATGGCTCAACTGTGTGGGCTGTTTGGCTCACAACAATGCCCAGATGACAATTTGGGAGCATCAGATAATCATGCTGGAAATACACCAAACAAAAACACTCAATTCGGGCAACCCACGAATCAATTTCCTCCACCACCAGGGTGGAGTTACCCGCCTTTGCAGCCTCCATTTCCAGGCGCTCCCCAGTTCTACCACCATGCCCCATTCAACATAACACCAACCTCACAACCAAGCTCTGGTGCAACCCAAGGATATGCGAGTTATAGGCCACAGTGGCAAGGATACGATTTCCCCCATGAAGAATATGGTGGACCACAAATGTTTCCCCCTCAGCAATTCACCGGACAGGGGCCGTCATCTCCAGGCGCACCTCGAGTGCCTCCAGGACTGCCTGGAAACATTCCAGTCATTCGGCCGACCTCTTCCGCCTCTACTCCATACAGACAACTTGCAGGCTCACCTGGGAGACCCCCCATCAGCCTCCCAATGAAATCATTTCAGCCGGCAGCGGAACCGTGCAGGATAGATGTTGCAGGGATTGCCGACTTGCCCCCATTACCAGAGATTTCTTGTGACGAATTCGATGCAGACAATGAGATCGATGATTCGTCAGACTTGGGCGGGGCTGAAGGCGAAGCCCCAATCAGCTTGAAGCGAACAGAATTCTCGTTGAAGCAATTTGCCAACAGGATGGGGCAGCCCAACTTTAGTGCATTCAACAAGTGGAAGAAAGTATGGGTGGCTGGGTTTCTCAAGAAGAAGCATCGGTCCATTATCCCGGGACAGAACCGGTTGAAATAGCAGCGAGATGGACCCCTGCACTGGCCGATGGCGGTTGCAGATTTTTTGGAGACTTTCGAGAAGTGGCTGCCCTTGGAAAAGTTCCATAATGCTGAATGGATTTGGCGACAAAGGGTTGAGATGTTTCTGAAGAAATGTGCAAGCGAGATTCGGGAGGCAAGGAAGAAGGGAAGGCGAGGCAACATGCGACCGGCAACAGATTTGGGAGAGCGCGCGGGTAAAAAAGCGTCAGGTAACGTCCCAGAGTTGCCAAATACAACTTTCATGGTTGTAATTCGTGAAGTGCCAAACGGCGACAATGACCCGACATCCAGCATACAATTCCAAGCTTCGTACACAGATGTGAGGCACTGGGAGGAGCTGATTGATTTCGTTGAAAAGAATTGTGGCCCGAAGAAACCATACCATCTAACCGCGTTATACAAATGCAACTTGACTCAGGAAGAATTGGACGAAGAGTATATGTTATTATACGCACCGGGGCAAATGGTTAATGACCCTTGATATAGTCAGATATCATACAACAGTTCCCTTTCAAATGCCTTCAAGTTGAAACTGGAACACAATGTGCAACTATTTTTGATAGAAATGAAGGCAGCTACAGGGAAGGATATTGCCAAGCACGAAATGAGACCGGCCAAGGTAATCCCCGCTAGCATTGTTACTGTAAGTGATGCCCACTTCTAATCCATATACTTAGACTTTGGAGGGATCTGATGAAAATGAAAGAGTGGTGGATGAGGAGACAGGTGGGAAACGGATTGATAGTATTAATGTAAGTTCTGATTGAGTGAATAGAATTGATTATATACCACATATCATGGGGTCCAAATGCTTGTCTGTGGAATACCTAACATTGCGATGAATTTCAGGAACGCCGAAGTATGTGAGCTTTTGCCCAACTGATCTCAGAGCAACTGAAAGAGATCATTGAGGATGAAAAAAAGACTGAAGAAGGTTAAAGAGGGGTTCAAGAGCAAGTGGAGGATGGCGAGGAGGTTCTCGATCCAGATATTACCAGTTTAGTCTTGAGCACTGTTCTCAACACAATCAACAACGAATTTAAACACGAGTGTCTTGATGAGGTGGTCAGGCTGCTGAATGCCCATCCGATTCACCAATCAACAGATAGCCGTGTTCCAGACCGCAAATATTCAATTCCAGGCCTGCCGAGAACTAAGTTTCTAGTGCACCAGGTGTGGGCCATCTGCTTCATCGTGAGGAGATTGGTTTGGGATGCTGATATGCCAGGAGCACTGGTGTCAGATGAAATGGGTCTTGGAAAGACTTTCACCTCGGTTGCAGCAGCAATGCTTTGCAAATTGGTGACTGAGAAAGTTGTTATGGGGGTGCCACTGTCCATTTTATGGGGGAATAGCCTTGAAGAGTGGGTGATTTTGGCGCACAATGACTTTCCTGGCATTGTTGGTGAAGAACGGGAGTGGTATCCACTTCAGAGATTGAATTCGGTGCCCCGCCGCCTGTTGGAGATACAGACAACACCACCTCACAGGCATCCGGCACTTATATCGGCCCATGAACCAATCTTGGTAGTCACAATGGGTGGAGTAGCAGAGACCTTCAAGACTGTCATTGATGAGAAGACACATGGAACCGACTTCAAACTGGTCAACTTGTTGTAGGCCAATAATGCGAATCTCACGCACGAGGATCTGAACACCACCATTGACGAGCCAGAAAACCGATGGAATATCTACCTTGTGTTGCATGATACCTTAACATCTAGGCCGAAACCATCAAGCAATGGCCGGCTCTCACACTGTTCATGGAGTTTTGGGATTTTTGATGAATCTCATCAGTACAAGACGAAAAATAGCGTGGGCTGGCGAATTGCGAAGACTGCAAGAATTGGATTCAAACTTCAAGTCACTGCAACACCGGGATTCCGTTCACTCCATGACTGGTGTTATCAGGTGATGTGGCTGTTTTCAGGTGCGCCTGATGATCCAGAGGATGAGACCTTGATGGAAATGCATGGCGCCAATGCACTGTAGTCCGCTGTGAAAAGTTTGATGCATGCGATCCGGACTGAAGACCAGGATGCTCAACAGGATGCGGCACACCGGATGATCCAAATTTCAAAGCCCCGGACGATTAGGAGGTGGTCAGAATCAAAACTCCCGAATGGGAAACCTCTGGTTCGGATACCGAAGGAGAATGCACACCTTGTTGATCTAGAATGGACTGAGGACGAGCAAGCTAAACTCAGAACCCTTTTGGAGAGATACACATCACGGGGTGCTTCAGGAGCGTGGAGGGTACATAGATGGCGCCTGACATGCTTCTCATTGGTATTGGCAGACACCAAGGATTGTAATGACGTTTCCGGACAATGGTACAATGAATGGCCACTCAACCCTTGGGTGGATTCTCTGATTTTCCGATGGCTGAGAGGCACATTTCTGCCAATGGTTGTCAATGAACCTGCGGAGTATCCCGAACCTGACGAAGATGAAGCTTCCAATGAGGTGCTCCCGTACGAACCCAAACGTATTAAATGCACCTTGCCTAGTGCACCTTCTCCTCGAAAGGTGGTGCTATTTTGTCCTCTTCCTGGCGATGTTCGTCATTTGAAGTGGTGGCTCACAAAGTTTTTTGCAGATCATCTGGATATTTTCTACATGAATGCAGATATGGGCAATGATGAGCGCATAGAAATGCAGCTCAAAATCCAAGATTCGCCAAATCCCTCTGTGTTCGTAACTACACCCAAAGTGGGTGGGATAGGCCTCAATCTCACAGCAGCAAACCATGCGGTAACAACTCAGAAGTTCTGGGTGTTGAATGAGCAGCGGCAGGCATTTGCACGGGTTGTCCGACTGGGGCAAAACAGAGTTCCACACACATGGCTATTGATCACAGAACCCAATGGTTATGATAACAGAGCAAGTGATCTCCACCAGCTCTCAGGAGTGGCTCAAATGAGAGTCCTGCATGGTCTGATAAACCGACCGAACAACACAACGACAATGATATACTGGATTCTGGAGTGTCGTCAGGACCATAAAATGCGGTTTACTGGGCAAGGAGACTTCGTGCCGTCAGATGGTGAGGATGAATCATCATGATCAGAGCAGTGAAATCAAGGTACGCCTCTTTAAACATTCAACCAACACAATCTCACCAACTGATGCAACATAGGTAAATGGTATGGAGAATATGGCGCAATTGAGGAGTCCAGGAGTATTGGTTAGAGTTAGATTCCATTTTGTGTTAGATGATTATTGTGATGAATATGAGATGAAGTCAATGAAAATCAGACATCTGGTAAACTGAATCATAGCCTGAATTGGATAAACCAATATGTGAGGAAAAGCGGGCGCGCCAATTTGATGGTAGACTAAGTCAAATTCTGCAGTGCCGTATATTCTCTTGTGAGAATCTGTCGAAGCTGCGCATTTTCATTGTATATTGTCTGTGTGGTTTGTGATAACAATCTCTGCAAACGCGATCTGTGTTTTCAGGTTCGTCTGAACCTCCAAGTTTGATTCAAATTATTGGACGCGTGTCTATTTGAGGCGCACCAGATTCTACAGTCACGAAAGAATTCGGGATATTCAATGAATCAACCATATTGACTGATTTTCAGTCAATTGCACAAGAGAATTGCTGTCAACTGCTTGACCCTCCTGAGACAGATCCAGCTCCGAATATCTAATCATCGAGGGATAGAAAACCTGTCTAAGCGATATCAGGTTGATGTATCATATCCTGAGATACGGCTCGCGTATTCCAGACTTACCCGAAGCATACAGCTGAGCATTTCCTCACTCAGGAATGAAGTTCAGGAACACCTCAACGGCACTATGCTGTCGAGTTTGATGGTCTCAAATTTGACACCGCACGCATGTTCCATTCAACGGCCAAACTTGACAAGCCGCCACTCATTATTATCATATGCTCCCACTCCGAGGCATGCCTCTGAACGATTCATTTTGCTCCATTCGAAGCATATTGTGTTTCTCCCTGAATGCTTTGAATCTGTGCCTGCCAGCACACAACGAGAGTCATCTTTTAGACATGAAACTTTTAGGTGCAGGCGCGGCTCATCCCGCTCGGCCAAAGCTAATGTCTGAATCTATTTTTGATCGGTATGTGATGGCTGCCGCTTATATGGCATAAATGTCATGCTGTGTGTCAACCTATCCTTTGGAGGAAAGTGTCCACCATACGCTTACCGTAGATGCACAGCCCTGTGCGATAAGTTTCCAGACTTGACTGGGTTTTAATTAAGAAGTATGTTCGGATCTATACATTTCCCAGATCTAAAAATAGCTTCTGTCGTTCGGGCTCCATAATCGAGCTGCAGCTTGAGAGAGTGAACCTCAAAAGACAGCATCTGCTCAGAGATTCAGCAGATGACCGGAAACTCCCGCTCCATTCTATACCATACTTCCTCGAATAAGCTTAAATTCACAACGCTTTTAATGCAGTCTTAACTATATTTTGAACAACTTGTATGTTTGGGCCGCCAAAAAACCGTATCTTTAAATAGATTGTGTGAACTGATTTCCATCAAGAGAGCTCAACGAGATAGAATCTGAATGGCAGTCTCTACTCAGCGGCTCAATCAGTGACCGGCAAGCTCCCGCCCACTACATATCTTGAACGCCTGAAGTTCTTGACAAATCATAAACCGTCGATATCTGATTCCTGCCAACGTGCAATCCCAAGAGTGCATGAACAACAAATCGTGACGAAGACTCGAGTTAAGAAAAGGCAGTTTCTGAGAGTACAAGTATTTGTCAAAGTAAGGCAAGCCTGCAATCCCAGCCATTACATTAAATTGTATCCTGCATGCCGATTCCATGCTTGTTGCACCTCAATTGGCCGGAACTGGATGCTGTTATTCGTCTTTCCGCTGTCATATGAAGCCTCATGACGCATTCATATCATTCTTATACAGTGGTTTGAACCCCAATATTTATGTTAAATCAACAGTGTAGCATTGAGACTCAAAATGAGTTTGTGATTAAATGATGTGGCGTTTACAAGATAGTATGCGCAACATCCTAATGTGAGTGACTATTTATGACCAATTCGCTAGCAATCCTGGCATTGACAAGAACTGGAATCGATTAGATTACCCCTGAACCTTCATCGTACATTTACCGTTCTTTCTCTATGTTTTATCTCTCCTTTCTAACCCCAAATTCTCCCTCTTCTCTTATACTGACTGTATATATATTGTGATTCAGCTGACTCAGACCGCTGAAAGTCAAGTTCTGCACACGACATTGCCTAGTGGACCGCTAACTTTGCTAGAGAATCCTAAAACAACAGAAGTATCGTGAAAATAGGGTGTCCTTCCGACTGGTATACCGCATTCGGAGATTTATGTCTATCCACTATGAGCAACAAACTCAGTTTGAACACATGTAACTTCAACTGTTGCCACTCACCATGGTCCCAACTGTATCCTCCGTCCAAATTCTGCAAAATTCTACCACACACTGACAATTCTGTGCCATGCAGTCACCACTCAGATGCTCGAACTAGAGGCATAAAGACCTACCATCGGCGGAGTCATATGCAGGGGCGATCATGATCAACCCATTTCTCAGTATTCCATATGCCCGGCCCTGAGAGTTAGTTTGTGATACAACCATATCAATGTCTGGAGTTCTTCAGGTGCGTCTGGTTCAATTCTAGATATGTTGGCTTAAACGAACATCCAATTCTTGCATCAATAGCGGACTTGGATACAAGTGCTAACATTCAGAAATTGGGGGCAAGAAGAATCCCTCTAATCCGGTGCACCTGCCGCTTCATAAAACACAACAACAAACTAGCATCAAGTATATAAATATGAACCCAACATGTCTTCCGGGCTCTTTCCAGGCACGCCTCGAATTGCATCCTCCTCGACCGCATGTTACTTTGTTGCCCTATTCTCCCGTTATTCTGTTAAACTTCGTACTTTATTAACCCTTATATACTTCTGTCTACATTCCCCAACTTGACTTCATCCAACATGGAACCTATGGCCAGCCAGGTGAGAAATCACTATTCAGAGAAGAATCAAGAAGCCCACCTTGAGAGAGCACTTGCATGTGCGTTGCAGAAGACAGACAATCTTGATTGCCAATCAAATGTTGAAACTTCCCACCGAACTTTCGAGTATAGTGTTGGAGATAGCTAATGTCCGGGCTATAATTCTGATGAAGTAGGATGATAACGATACCGATCGGTAGATCAGCGAGAACAAAAGTGAAGACCTTGGATAGTCCACCTTCTCAACCGATATCGAAGAAGACGATTTGGTCAACCAGCAGGAGGTCCTACATCTAGACCAGGCACGCCGTGATGAGACAAGACAAACTACAAGGGTGCCACTGCTATAGAAATGGAGCCGTGCAGATACTGCCATTGCCCACACTTCACTTCCAAATCTGCGACATCCAGCCGGGGCCATGGCACCTCTATTGCTCAAATGCCAAAAGTCATCCATCAACATATTACGCGAGTCTGACATTGTACAGGCCCTCCTGCTTCCCAAGGCTGGTGCAGATCACAATATGCCTCAACAAAAGCCCAGTGGTGGTGATCACGACGTTCCCCAAAACGAAAAGGCTACTTGTGAGATAGCGAAACGGTTCCTGGAGGCAATCGTAGTCACAATGACTCCCTGGCCAATCATTTCCGATGAGAAGTAGTCGATGGTTGACCAAGCTTGGCAACCAGCCATTGAAGCTCAGGATTGTCAGTGCGCATTAGCACGTGCGCCGGTAGGTGCACCATCTGTATGTCAATTGCCCGGTGGTCCATCTCATAAAATCGACCTGCAAACCCGAGAAGCTGTAAGTGTAAATTCTGTTTTCTGCTCCTCGAATGGACTTATGATGATACTAAACCCCAAAAAATATTCATAGTTAAAACTGAAGATTAGCACCATTCAAGGGCGTTTGCCATATGGAGCTCGTTGAACTATTGTCTGAAGCTACCAGTTGGATTCAGGATCAGAGACTGCACTTCGAATACAGGTTACCGAGCTCCTGTTTGACGATGCTTATTTCCCGAAGGTCATCGATGATAAGAAAGCCTGGTTCATGCGGATGGAAGTGCTTGACTTAATCTACCATCAGTTTTTCTTCACCGCCAATAGCTTGGGGCGACAACCGACCACATCGCAATTCTTTCAACCTCTCACACTGCAGACACTAGCGCTTGTGGCCACAGCTATTCATTGTGCGCTGTCTGAGTATGCCACTGGAAAGAAGATTACAGTTATGTTTTCTCAAGATGAATATCGAGGTAAATTTTGCCCTTCCATGGTGATAGATTGAATTACTGCAGATGCCATTGCACTCATCACAATTACACATGGTGGGGCGGCTTGATACCCCCCCCCCCCCCCAATGGTACTCCTCCGCTATGATAGACGGGCCTCAATCCCAGTCGGCGCTCCTCAGTCTCGAATGGCGCTTCCATATTTCATTCAGCGCTCCATACTGTCTTTTCTCTCGGCGCTCCTCCTCTAGGATGGGCGCTCCTCAATCCCGTCCTCGACCTCGAATAGAACCACCCCTATTTCATTCCAGACTCGTTACATCTCTCCCCGTTCAGCGCTGCTCAGCATTGATGGGCTGTTCCGCTGGATATGCGCTCCTCAATCCCCTTCAGCGCTCCTTGGTCTGGATTTTCGCCCCTCCATTTCATTCTGCGCTCCTCCAGCACCATCAGCACTCCCCTTGTCCACCTCGAACTCCACATCAGGCACTGCTCCTTTCCTGGTGGGGCACCTCGTTTTCCCCCGAATTCGTCATATTTGCCTTTTAAACCCCATCTTGATTCACTGCTCGCTAACCTCAATCCCAATATTTTAGATATCACAAATCGAGCCAAACGACATTGGAATTCAATTTCACCCACTCGCAAGGCCGGAATCATTCGAAAATACAAGGAGCACCTCCAGCATCTTTGCGCCTTGGATAAATTGTGTGTTCCTGCGTTTGTTGGCCCTGATGAGATGGGAGATTTAGTGGATGACATTGAGACTATGTTCGATTGCATTGCAATCGCTTAATCGGGTCAATGTTTCGGTTTTACCTACTTTCATTTTTGAACCACTCATCATTTTCTTTGGTTCTCCTTAATGTAGCGATGCAAACAATAGAATGTTGAATGAGATGCCGTGTACTATAGTATGATTTAGAAGTTGATAATGAACCATAATCTATGCACCATACATGGAGGGTATTCTTATTGCTCGTATACATTCAGATATCGCCTGCAGTCCATCGAGTGATTATCCTTAAGAACCCGGCATCTCTCAGAGTTAGTTTGGGATTCCCGCATTGATTGGGCGACAATCTCATGTGCTTGCAAACTTCTCACAAACGCTCCCATGGTGCTCCCGTGCCAGTCATCAGAGATTCCAGTTACTCTGATGGCCGGCCGGAATGCCCTCCTAGGGTCTGGTTCTCTCCTGCAATTGACGCTTCTAAGTTTACACTCCGCCTCCTCTCAGACACTCCTGGAGGCTCCAAGTGACTAAAATACATTTTGCTGATGTCTCATCACACGTTGTTCACCAAGGATTCAACATGTTTCAACATATTCCTTTTATCATGAGCGACCACCTGAAGCCCAACCTCCTACGTCCAATGCAGATCGGCATGCTTGACCCCGTCCAGAAGTGGATTTTCCACAACCTGTATGCACTGGAGCGGCTCGACAAGTACAATGCAATGTAGTTATCAGTGTCTGCTTACCACAACCTCACACGAAATAATAAGTCATATAAGGAAATTGTTCAATGGAATGGGAAGGAGATGAAGGAAATGAGCGGGTACCTGCTAGGAGTTGTCACCCAGTCTCTACGATGCAGCAGCACTGCTCAGCGTCACATATTCAATCGTACAATTGAGTGCTTACGGGTATTATTAGAGTTCTATATGTATGCTCGATATAAATCCCACAATAATGCAACATTGAGCTACATGGAGGACGCCTTGCATTGTGTTCACACCTTCAATGTTGATTTCTTAGTTGGGTGAGCCGGCTAAAAGGCGAAGGCCAAAGCCTATGCCATGAGAACTGAACTCATGCAGAAGTGAATGGTAGAGGAGGAAACAAATGCTGAAACTTGTACGCCGTCCAAGAAGCGACACAAAATGAACCCTGAGCAGGATTCTATCAGCTAGGAGATCGATATTTCAAATGAGTAAAATGCTGACTTCCACATTCTGAAAATCCCTACAATGTTTGATTGGGTTGAAAAGATTTGTCGATATGGAACCCTGCAACACATTTCTGCTGAGACTCATGAACCTGTACAGAAAAGGAACCTCAAGGATGGTTGGAACACCTCCAATCACAATCTCAACTACCTGCCACAAGTAATTACCTTTCAGTGTCGTATTCTCTGCTTCAAAATCAGAGAGCCCAATCTCCAAGCATTCGCTCATTGTCGGGAGAACAGCACTGCCACCTGCAAAGTCCCCTCTTCCGGTGCTGATCTGGATGCTACCCTGAGCTTTCAGTCATATGTGAAATGAGAATTCATGGGACCCCAAAACCGCCATGATGGAAAGCATCTTAACACTATGATAACAGACTTCAGAGCATTATTCAACAATACACAAGACCCAACACACCGCATGGCATTGTACACCGGCATGCAGCAGTAAATCAAGCGTAAGGGTCGTGACAAGATGTATATAAAGAATGAACAACAGCACGCACTGGAGCTCTGTCGTTACCTTGGTATTAAGGTTCAACTTGAGGCATACACAGTGAATGCATATCTCAGATGTGTCGATGAACAGGAAGCCAGAGCTGGTGCAGCGGGGATGGACGGAACAACTGTGTGTGGGTAATGCAACGCCTGGGGAGGTGTTATGGTGCGCTGAATGGGCGTCTCCCGCGGCAACTGTAATGACTATGCAAAATCAAGCTCGTAAAAAAGAATGGAGCCTTCATTGAGGACTGGTGAGCCCTGGTGCTCACCATAATAACTTAACACTCGGGTTACTTTGATTGTGTCTTGAAACTTATACAAGTGAGAAACCCACTGGCAGTAGATACTTTGCAACTTTGCAGCGTGGAAATCATTGTCAGCTGCGAGCACGTAATTCCACAGATAGCTACTTGTTGTAAGACTGGAGACAGAAGGAATGAGCGATGCAGTAACAATAGCCATATAGATCTGGCGACTAGGAATAATGTGTATAATTAGTATAGAGAGAATTGCATTGTGTGCTGAAATAAAAGGAACGCGAGGAGAGCTTTTTGCAGTGTCACCTATCGCATGGCACTCCCGAAGCAAGAGCGCACCCAGTGAACCAATTCCGACGTATGGTCACGGTGGCTCACAAAGCCAGAATGAGCGTGTTGCATATATGGTTTACCTCCTGTCGTATGGCTTAAGTTGGGCTGATGTATAATCTGTCTAAGATGATGGTCATTCCATACTCAGCTGGAGATGCCACACAGCTGGAGATGCCAGCTGAGTGCGCATGCATGCGTACAAGACATACAAAGACATACTCTGACTACCGCGTATAAAAGTCCATGAATGTACCTGTACTTTAGAATATACAAGCTTCTAGCAATCAGTATTTCAACAGAGCGTTCCAAATAGGAAACCAACAGCGCGATGACAAATGGTGAAGCGGGGATCACAGTGTGATATGCAATGCAACCTGTGGGATTTATGCCAGACACAGAGTCATCTGCCCCCAGGGTGTCTCAGACCGCTCTGACAGAGCATGTCCACTCTGATGCAGCCATTCCGCCTGGACGGAAATGTATTTTGCTGATGTAGTATGTTTATCAGCAATATTGTCCACATTGCTGTTGTAAGGTGGCGTGTGCTCGAGTAGTCGAGTGTGCGCGAGCGTATGTGAAGGTGTCTATTGTATCATGTAACGAGACATGTCGCATTGACATAAGGTCGATTGATGACTAATGGTGCTAACTACAAAAGAGGCAAGTTACATCATAGTCCTTGGCATAGTGATATCTGTACTTCCAATCAGCTCAACAATTGCACTTTGATAACCTATGATATATAGCCAATCATTGTTGATGCTCTAGTGACACTCATTTTCAAAATCCTGCATGGAGTGTGTCACCTACTGTATTGCTGATAATGGTAGCCAGTATTTTGATCATATCTAACGATAACCATATCACTCTTCTATAACTAAACTTACAAGGCCAACATTCCTTGAAACTCCATTGACACTTATTTCGAACATGGGGCAGAGAGTGGGTCACTTTTTCTGTTGCCGGCAAAGGCTGCAAAATATTTGAATATGTATAACAATGACCAGATTGTTTTGTAATTAGCTAACTTACAACACCCAAGATCATTAACCCTCTCTTGATGCTCATTTTCAAAGCAAACTATGTTGATGTCGCTAGAATTTCTGCCTCTAAAGTCAGCCAATACTTTCATTATATATCACAGCAACTAGTGTTAGCAACTGGTCCCGGGAACCCGTGAGCGGTCAGGTTGTGGATCAGATAAAATGTTCGGTTTGGTATCAGAACCGTCCAAAATCCTGACCGCCTGCTTCTTCGTGGGCCGATCCCATACCTGCACCCTTCAAGTCACGGATTTTGCTGGCGTTCACTAGACCCGTTTGCTCCAATCTCGGGTCCTCAATTTCATGTTGTTCTACTTCTGGTTGTATTCGGATATCCTATTATTAAGTGAAAAATCATAACTTTGATACATCGTTGTCTGTGTTTGTTGTATTCGCTACCATTATAATCAAAATCAACAGAGACACGCTCCCTGCTACATGCTAAACTTGAGTGTGAATGGAGTGTGAACGGTTTTTCATCTTGCATCAAGAATATGATTAGCGCTACGAGACAGCCACATTGCCAGTTACGGGACTCATTAAGTGTGAAATGGATTAGTTTGTGCCTGCTCCTGTACTTACAACATTTGGAATGCTGATGGGGATACTTTATATAGTCAGTGCAACCTAATCGCAAATGCAGCAAGGTTCATCACAGGTCGACAGTTGTCATATGAGGTTAGCTTCCGGGAAACCACAGTCTTACCAATGCATCTAGTCTCTCCCATCCAATTTAGTGTCGAATTTTTCACCGAGTAAGTAATTGAAGCCTTTTACACCCATGACCTTTTACACCTGCATATCGCCTTTACAGACAATCACCATACAGCAATTGGATTCCGATAAACAAATTGTAATTGCTTGTTCTTTGTCTGTGGACTAGATGAGCAAATTACAATTATGGATGACATATCTTCATGAAATGTAATTGATGTACGTATATTGTTATGTGTCAGCATTGTTTTGATTTCAGTGACCAAAGTGTGCAAAATGATAATTCGTCTGTGCATGTGCAAGGGTCATACGGGCCATTTCAAAGTCCTACACTCCAAACTGAGTTGATTGACGATTGAGCTGCATGACATCATCCTGCCTCTGATGGATAAATAAGAATGCGCAATCAAAATTAGAGACAGAATGTACCAACAAAATTTAACGCAGTCGTGTCATACAAGTCAAAAAATGAGTGGTGAATGCGTAACGCAAATCATTATGAATCACCACCATTATGTTGCATTCGTCCGTACATCTACGTATATCACTCTGGGCTCAGACCTAGTGTACATGGTAAAAATTATGAAAATTGCATATGGTAGGTCATGGAAATCGAGGAGAAGGAACTGGGCAAGAAAAAGTGAGAAAGTTGGGCTATATTCATGAAAAATTAGTTTCTGGATCTATATGCAGTGAATTGCCAGCTTGACGCCCTGGAATGTGATCGCGCGATCTCATCTATCGCTCAGAGAACATGTATAGCGGTCGATCAGAAATTCAGAGGCCACAAAGGTTTTGGATGCAACTAAGTATTCATACCAATAATACATTTGCTGTCAATAATAACTACATGATTATGTGTATAAATTTATTGACCATACAATAACAGTTAGAACGTGCTTAAGGTGAGCGTCAATGGAGTGTCAATGGAATGTCAACAATTTTAGGTCTTTTAAGTATGCTAATTGGAATCTGATTTGCTTGGTGTTATGCATAAACAACATAGTGCCAGCCATTATAGGCAAAGGACAAAGCGACACGGTCACGTCCCCATTCTGAGAATGAGTGTAAACTGAGCATTAGCAATTTCCAGTCTTTTATGAAGGGTAATTGGAAACCGATTTGCTCACTGTCATGCATAACCAATATATTAGCAGCCTTCACAGGCGAAAAGGTAACCGATACAGTAACTGCTCCATTCTGAAAATGAGTGTCAATAGAGCGTCAACGATTTCAGTCATTGTATTTTCTATAATCGAAGGGCTGTGCTATAACATTTGCTCATAATTGAACAATTGGCCCCATTTATAGGCAATATGGCTAGTGTCAATGTCACTACCACCTCAAAATGTGTGTCAACAGAGCATTAACAGAGCTTTAACGATTCTCGGTGTTGCATCATTTAGAATCCGTGGGCTATGCTATGGCATTTACCTATAATCAACGTATTGCCAACCTTTATGGGCACTTTGGGTAGAGTGCATGTCGCTACACCTAAAATAAGCATCAACAGAGAGTGAACAGAGCATCAAGAATTTTGGGTGTTGCACCATTATTATTCCGAGGACTAGGCTACTGCATTTACCTCTAATCAACGAATCCCCTGTTGTTATGGGCATTATGTCAAGTGTTGATTTTGCTACACCTACCAATGAGCGTCAACAGAGAATCAACAATTTTCGGTGTTGCATCTTGTATAATCTGAGGGCTATGGTACCATATATACCAATAATCAAAGAATTGCCTGCCATTATGGGCTATATGTTAAGTGTTGATGTCCCTCCACCTGCGAATGAACGTCAACTGAGTCTCAACTGAGCCTCCACAGAGCGTCAACAGAGTGTCAACAGAGTGTTAACAGAGCATCAACAGAGCGTCAACAGAGTGTTAACAGGGCGTCAACAGAGCGTCAACAGAGCGTCAACAGAGTGTCAACAGAGCGTCAACAGAGCGTCAACAGAGCGTCAACAGAGCGTCAACAGAGTATCATCAGAGCATCAACAGAGTGTACATGGTTTTCATTATTGCATTTTGAATATGTGGAGGCCTATGCAACCGCATCTACCCATTATCGATGTATTGTCCGCAGTTATGGGCAATGCAGTTAGCGTCAATATTGCCACACCAGAAGTGAGCATCACAAGCGTGTCAACAGAGTCTTAACACTTTTTGGTGTTGTGACTCATATCATCAATCAGCTGTGCTATGGTATTTACTCACTATTGAAGTATTGGCCGCCTTGATATGGAATATAGTTAGTGTCAATGTAGCTACCACCGAAAAATGAGACTGTCTGCAGTGTAAAGAATTTCTGGTTGGGTAAGTGAGGTAATTAGAATGGGATATACCTACTGATATGCATAACCAACATATTGGTCGCCTGTATCTGCATACGAGGAAGCGACATGGTGACTGCCCAATTTTCAAACTGAGCGTCAATGGAGGGTCAAAGATTTGTGGTCGTACAAGTACAGTAATTGAACAGTGATCTGGTCGCTGTCATGCATAACCTATATACTGGCAGCTTATATAGGCAAAATAGGAAGCAACAGAGTCACCGCCAAATTCAGAGAATGAGCGTCAACATAGCGTCAATATTTTGTAGTATTACATCTTGGTGTAAGGGCACATACGCCTTCGGTTGGCCTCATAGGAATACGTATGGTCATTATACAATATGGTGGCAATCGTGAATGCGAGTTAGGGTAGATGTAGATGTATAGGTAAGATTACACCGAGAGATCTAAAACTGGTGGTGAGCCGACAATATGGAATGACTGTTACCCGGCTACGGGTTACGTGCCACTATGCCATTATCCCACTCATTAGGCGCAGACCTCCTGGGCGGCACATACCGTCCAAGAGCAAAGGAAATGAAAGGGAAGGAAGAATTATACAATCATGCCACATACATACTGGTACGAAATCATAAGTCCTGCTACCAATTGGCACCACTTAGGATGACATTTCTGCGGCTTGGCCCACAGGGAAACTCCACCTCCAGTGGCAGGTGGTAGAATCTCGTGCCAACACCATTTGTACTGGGCCAAGATCCAAAGAACAGAAGAAGAGAATGAAAGGGACACTAAGAATGAAACGATCATCCAATGTATGCAATTGTACAAACGCATAAGTCCCACAATCGATCTTTACAGCTTAATAGCAACCTTGCGATGGATCCGATGTATGGGGAAACCCCATCTCCAGTGGCAGGTGGTAAAATCCCTTGCCGACGCCGTTTGTACCGGGCCAAGATCAAAAGAGAAGAGAAGAAAAGAAACCAGAAATATCCAAAATAATCCCGTGTCCATATTTCAACTTCCAAACCAATACCCCACCGAGTATTCATACCCATACTTAATATTTTGTGGCATAGGTTGTTATTGCCATCATTAAGGTGATAGAGAGTTTCCACTTGTGACTCCGCATTAAGGCAAGCTTCCACTGCCGGCATCATTCATAGCCTTCGGTGATCATCCATCATATACGTTCATTGCATCATGTCAAGTCACAACTACTTCGTTGGCATCCAACACGTAAGCTTACCTAACATGGTTATACTTTCCAAGTTCAAGCACGCTAGCACTGTCTGAGCTTTGGGCAGTGGTTCCGCATGCTCAGTAAAGCATATCTTGCAGCCAGTAGTCATTGGTACTCGGCATTGACTGGTAGATTTATCTTGATTCAGTAGTCATCTTTTGAAATCCACTTCCGTGATGATCCCGTCCACTGCATGGGTGCGCTCTGGACTGGCGGCTTCAGTAGAATATTGGTCGACTACTCAGTAGGTCTTGTGGTAGACTTGAATGTTGACTTCTTCGTACGTGTCTCGGTAGACTGCCTGTTGGTAGACTGCCTTTCGGTTGTCTATCAACCTTTCTGTAGGACTTCATTGTATAGACACAGGTATCTCCCTCTTTTGAACATTCGTCGCTCCATCGACTACTTCTCCATCATATTGATTGTGGATTGCCATTGTGGCTTGGTAGCAGTGTAACTTTTATCTTCGAATTGGAATTTCCATTCAGTGGTGCTTCGACACATAATTCAGTTCAGTTTTGGTTTCGTAAAGATGATTGTAGCCATAGACCCTCGTCGGATTTGGCCAGGTCAACGTTGGTGAAACAGTTGATCATCACATGGATCCCGTCTTGACTTTGGAAAATGTTGCGAGCTTCCACTCCTGGCATCGTAACTCTGATTCACATATAGCACTCTCGGTGACCACTCGGGGGTGGCACAATTGACCCCAATTGAATCTGGTGTGGATGGCATATCATTTATCCATATGTAACACGTAAGCATCACAGTAGGCGGTCAAAGTCATCACGATAGAAGAGCGCATCTTCTCTCGGACAGCTGCTTTGTACATCGCATTTGCAGATCACGCCATCTCTGTATTCGGCATTCTGTAGAGTCTCGGTGGACTGCTTCTCGGTGGAAGTTGTTTGGATGATAACGTCGCTGCGTTCTTGGTTGACATCTGTTAGCCAGCTCGATAGGCAGCGTCAGTAGAATATCCGTGTGCTTCTCGGGAGTTCTTTGTAGGCCTCTGGTGAAGTGTTTTGGCATTCAGTTCCATATTCCATTCAGCGATAGTTTTGATCCTCCAGTACACCTTTCAGCAAGCATCGTGGTTAGTGGCTTGGTCTGGTAGGGCTCCCGGTAATCCTCTCGTTTGATCTCTATGGGAAGCCCTTCGGGAGTGATATCCATCACTGTGCGATCTCGGTGATTATCTCTTGGTAGTAATATCGACTGTCTAATGATACAAATGAGTCGGCTATTCTGTACGCTCCGTGATCATAATCAATCTCATTCGCGACCAATTTGGAAGCCATGTTGCTGGCTTTCGGCATCTCATTCGGAACTGCTTCTGTAGTCATGTTGTACTCGTTCGGGATGGATCAGCCTCATTGGGGTGATCTTCTTTTCTCTTGTGCATTTACAGGTATATTGAATGTCCGTTATTTGCTAGGTGAGCTTATCGTCAGAGATCACGGGGTGCGTTTGTTGGCTCTCCTGCAGGTGTGCTTCCGACGTTCATCAATGTGGTTCTCTGAGTTCACTAGTCGATTCATCGCTAGGTGCACTTGCCGCCGCAAGCCTTTTCAAGTGATAAATGAATCCCACGGTACATCGCTCCTGCACTTCCTGTACGGTAATCATCTGCGGTAGGCATTGTGATTCCAGTAGGGTCATCCCCCTCCAGAAAATTGTTGCTCCGCTGAGAACTAATATCATACAGGTTGGTGGGAAATGACAATCAGCAGGGCATGCTTTGGAAGTCGATTTGTAGTCGCCGAATGCCATTGTAGTTGTGTAGCTGGTGATCGCCAAGTCTGAGTCGGATCTCATTCAGGATAGTATCCTTGGTGATATGACTTGTAACAAATTTGGCATTGTATTCAGCATTGTATTCTGTGCCATATGGCTGCTTGATTTAATCTTTCAATTGTAATCAGGAGTGTACCCCATACAGCAAGGCATCAGGTACATATAGCTACATATCTGCTTTCATTTACTAGTCTTGTAGCTTATATCAAAAGTTGAGATTTTCGAAGTGGTGCACTTTCACATACCCTCGTGTATAGCAAAATCGTTAAAGACAGATTGTCATCCAACTCTGAAGCATCTCCGGGATAGTCATATCGGCGCTTGTAAGTATAATTCCCATAGTCTCAACAATAGCTCAGTTCCTTCATAAAGTAGCCTTCCACGGGATCGTTGTCTCTTGTATCTGGGGCAACATCTCCTACCCAGGCTTCCAATTCCATATAAGTAATTGGCGCTTCTGCTGGTGATGAGTACCGCTCAATGAAACCATTGGCCAGGTTTGTTTCAATGTAGGCTTTCAACATTTACAGATCATATTGCAATAGGTTGGAGGTCCACCTTGGTCTTGCTAAAGACCTCCACAAAGTGTCAATTAGTGTCAGCAACGGTTCCAGAGCACCGGTTCAGTTCCAGGTCTAGTTCTGATCCGGAACCAAAATGTTGGAACAGGTCTTGCCACACAAAAACCCAGACAGTTGCAATTGCGCCAGTTTTACCACCAAAAACCCGGCATTTGGACATCACAAGTTTGGCTCCAATTAGGTATCTGAGTTCTGATCGTATCGTGACATGATCAATACGTCAATTGTGCAGTTTTGTGCGTTGTTTCACCTCCCGCTTTCAGATATGCGATTGGACCAATATTCGTTGAGTGGCGATCGAAAACTCGTAATTCTAGCTTCAGACTTGGCCTTCTTTCACAGCAATTCAATGAACATTGGTCTGATTGCAAATCTGAAAGCGGGGGGCGAAAGAGCACATAAAACTGCACACTTTGCGTATTGATCATGTCACAATACAATCCGAACTCAGATACATAATTGGGGCCAAAGTTGAGCCGAATTGAAAGGAACAGTCAAATCGAACAGTGGTGCTTTTCCACCATGGCCAAAAACCCGCGGATTGTTGTCCGATCCGGGTAACACCCCCACCAAGACAAACCGGGTTGGCTTTCTCGCCGGGTCTTGGACCAAACTGAACCGAACTGCCAGCCAGATACCGGACCGTTGGCAGGATACCCAGACTAGTTGCTAACAAAAGTCTCGATATTCAGACGGGATACATACTCCGTCGTCAGTGAATTGTCATTCGACAGTGGGGATGATCTCCGAATGGCAGACCTGCACTGATTCAGATGGCACTGAAGCTACTCTATCCATGTTAGCCCTATGGATGAAAAAAAATGATGGGAGCGGTGGGAGGGAAAATCCAGGAGTTCGGATAGAAATAGTTCGCCCAATAGGGCCAAGCCTGGTCTGCCCAGTACTCCCTTTGTGTCACGGCAAGCTGGTAGCAGTCATTCAGAGTTCCCCTGTGGACCCCGGTCTTCTGCAACTACTGCCGGTGCTCCCTGCTCGCCTATTCAGCGTGAACCGGTGCTCGTCCCATCACGTTTTCATTGGGTGAAGACTTCCAACATTGTTGATGCTTCCGGCGGACCTTTGCCCTTGTTGATTCGTATGGCAAGGGCTGTGACATCCTCTCCAGCAGGCATGTTATTGAATGCGGTGGCTCCCAAGAACTGAATATATACAGCTGGGGGTGATTCACAAGCACCATCTTCCCCACTTTTGTCTGCCTAGGGTAGCAAAGTGATAGTCTGCTGATATCCGGAATTCCCAACCGGCTTCCACACACCTAACAACTGGCCTTTTGACCAGTCAATTCCAAGATTAGTATTTTGGAACGAAGCAAGGCCAACTACAAGATGATCGGCCGTTATAGGCACAACAGGAACATCCGGTCCATTAACCTGCACGTAATGTTCGATACACAGACATGAGATTGGGTTTTTCCGACTATCTTACGCCGACATTAGTATCTGGCTATCAAATCCTCCGGTGGCCAGTTCTGATGGCAGTCCAAGTCGCCGAAGCAGTCTGGGCACCATGAAGTGGCTCATAGGCTGTCATACTCTAATTAGAGTGAATACAGTATGATTGAAACAAAAAAACAAAAAAACAAACTCGAGCTAGTCATTTTCCGAGTATCTTACCCCGACATCATACCCAGTTATTACATCAGCAAAAACAAATTCCGTCCGGGCGGAATGACTACATTGGAGTAGACGTCCTCTGTCAGAGCCATTAGAGACACCCCGGCAGAGGATTACTCCGTGCCCGGAGTCAATTCCACACATCGCATTCCATATCGCACTCTGATTGCTGTGTCACCGTTTCTTCTCGTTCTGTCGGTGTCCTATTTTAAACAATCACTCTGGCATTGTGGCCAGCTGTGACCGTATGTCAGAATGGGTTGATTCAGTAGGCACTTGCATCGGGATTGCAATGCGATGGGTGACGCTGGGAAAATCTCTCCTTGCGTTCCTTCTACTTGCGCACAAAGTGTAACTCTTTCTATACTTATTGTACAGGATTACAAGGCGATGGGTAAAGCTACGAAAATCTCTCCTCGCGTTCCTTCTACCTGCATGTAAAATGCAATCCTCTCTTTACTAATTATCCACATGATTCCAAGTCGCCAGATCTAGGTTGCTATTGGCAATTGATCGCTCGTTCCATCCGTCTCCTGTCGTACTACTAGTTGTTATCTCTGGAAGGACGTGCGCACAGCCGACAATATTTCCCACGCTGAAAACTTCCAAAGCAATGGCTGCCAGTGCATTTCTCACTTGTACAAATTTCGGGACGGGATCCAGGTCACCCGAGTTTTCAGGTATTGTGGTGAGCGCCAGGGCTAACCAGTACCCAACGAAAGCTCCATCCTCATTTGGGAGGTTGATTTTGAATAATCGTTGCAGTTGCCATGAGAAACGCCCGTTCAGCACACCGTAACACCTCCCTGGGCGTTGCTTTTCCGATATGCAGTTGTTCTGTCGATCACCTCCATGCCAGCTCTAGCTTCCTGCGCGTCGACGCATCTGAGATATGCGTTCACCATCTAAACCCTCAACTTGAACCTGAATACCACGTTAAATACACAGCTCCATAGAGTGCAGTTGTTCACCTGATATATACGTCTCATTACGACTCTTATGCTTAACAAACTTCCGTGTGCCGTGGTATATTGCGACACGGTGCGTTGCGTTCTGTGTATTGTCAAGTAATGCTCTGAAGCCTTCAATCGTAGCATCAGGATGCTTTACATCACTGCATGTTGTGGGGCCCCATGAATTCGGGCTTCGCGTATGACTGGGGGCCCAGTGGGGCAGCCAGATCAGCACCGGAAGGGAAGACTTTGCTCATGGCAGCGTTGTTCTCCCTATGCTGTGCGAGGGCTTGGAGATTGAGCTCTCTGATTTTGAGGCAGAGAATGCGACACTGAAAGGTGATTACTTGTGGCAGGTAGTTGAGATTGTGATTGGAGGCGTTGCAACGGTCCTTGAGGTTCGTTTCCTGTGCTTGTTTATCTCTCTTGGCAGATGACTGTTGCAAGGCTCCATATCAACGGAACTGTTTGACCGAATGGGACATCAAGTAGATCTTCGGAATGTTGAAGTCGGCATCAAACTCCTTGGAAAGATCTATCTGGTGCCGGATATGATCCCGCCAGGCGTTCATTTTGCACCGCTTCTTGGACAGCATCCAAGTTTCAAAATTTGTTTCCTTGGCTACATTTCGCTTCTTCACGAGTTCCGTTCTCAGGGCATTGACTTTGGCCTTCGCCTTTTTGCCTGCTCGCAAGAGTAAGAAAACATCTTAGAAGGTGTGAAACTGACGGGAGGCGTCCTCCATGTAGCTCAAAGTTGCATCATCGTGAGATTTATATGAAGCATACATATAGTAGTCTAACAATGCCAGTGTGCACTCAATTGCACAATTGAATATGGGACGCTGAGCGGGGCTTCCACCTTGTAGAGATTGGGTTACAACTCCAAGCAGGTACCGGCTCATTTCCTTCATCTCCTTCCCATTCAATTGAAAAACTTCCTCATATGATGAATTTATTGGTGTGAGGTCGTGGTAAGGAGGCATGGATAACCAGATTGCATCGTGCTTGTCGAGCAGTTCGTGTGTCTTGATGAAGTGGAAAATCCACTTCTGCAGGTGGTCAAGCATGCCGATCTGCATTGTATAGAGGAGGTTGGGGTTCGGGAGATTGCTCACGATACAGGGAATATATCGAGGAATGTTCAATCACCGGTGGAGATGGCACGACTAGAGTTTGGCATAGGGTGCCTTGGTGTTGGCATCGCAGAGCATTCTATATAGGTTGTGATCCCGCCGGTGGTGATGCTTGTAAGAAGGGACATAATCTCCAAGTTCGTTGTTTGGACATACACACCAGAAACAGACATGCCACTCGAGATGATGTAGGTTGCTATACTCAGGGCAATATGCAAGCCATGCTGGTGAAACCGGTTTCCAATGCCTGTAGGTGCCATCTGCACACAGGATGTTGGAATACCCGCTCTTGGCGTTGCGATTTTGTTTAACAGTGAGATGTTGGATTACCTGCCGCAGTACTTCTTTCAGCGCCTCTCAGTTTGTTTGCTGCTGCTTGCCCAGCCACTTCTGAGGAATATTGCGGTTCTTGTTTGGAATCGGCAGGATAGCAACGATTACAACATTGTGCATTGAGGGCATCTAGCTGATCTTCGAAGAATGATTACCAATTGTCATATATACTGGAAACTGTTTCTTGTCGCCAGCAAAATTGGAGAGATGTGCTCCGCAAGATATGAAGATTAGGGGAACCAGTGTATCCCCCACTCTGAGTGTTGCCTTAACCTCGATTAGCACGTTATTATCCTCGAGTATCTCTACTTACCAGTTTCTCCCACCACGAGTCTGCAGTGTGCATTTCAGTAGAGGCGTTTCGGTGGCGTATCGCTGTTATAGCAACACTGAGGGGCGTACATGAGATGTTCGGCATAGGCTGACTGCAGCATCAACCATCTCATGTGTTTGATAATGTCTCGACTCCAGTATTTGATAGGCCCTTTGTGATTGTCATTCCATCTCATATCCTCGAGAGTGTGTAGTTCCCACTCCCCGAAAGCCTGAACATCTGGCATGCTAGCCATGAGCTTCTGGATGCAATCCCAATCTTTGAAGTTTGGGAAACACCGAGCGGTGTTTTCTTTCTTCCGCACGTTGTTCTAGTACGTCTTCATACCCTCCTTCTTGATCCCACGCTGGATATATTTGTACTTTTCACGTGTCGCAAACAGGTAGTGGGAATTGTTCGATAGATTCGTCTCCAGGAAACCCTGAGTGCCGCATTCCCAAAGCTCAGTAATGGAATCACTCAGCGGAGCACCAGTGCCAGGGGATGTTTCCGTCCTCGGCAGAGGAGATCTCGGTGGCTGAGACTCCGAGTCAGCGATGTTTTCAACATGTTCAAGGTATGGAAAGGTTTCCAAGTCATTAACTGAAGCTTTGCTAGCGTTAAATTCACGACGCTGAGCAGGTTCAATGCGTTGGAGCGCGCTGCAAATAGTCAGATTCTTCTGAAGGTGTCCAGGATGGTGTAATTTGATATGTTTATGTTGCTAGCTTTCTGAGGTGAACTTCATTTGGCTTGAAAATTTGGGGCAATGGAAAAAGGTCTTCTCTGGCATTGTTGGCGACATGCGAGGTGTGGAGTATTCAGTGTAGAGAGTGACAAAAGTTGGTGCTTGGCCTGAGCAGTCTGGTGTGTAAGCTCGCGATTCATTCAGCTAACTTGAGAGATTTCTTGAGCCTCAATTCCATCACACGGAGGTTCCTGACATGCCAGGAGTTGCAACAATGCTGCATGCGCGATGTCCCATAATACTATCAATAAAATACACCCCAAGCAATACAAAGACCTCGCGACGCATGTAATATTCAATGCCTGAGAAAAATAGATTAGAACAAAGGAAACGAACAAGACAAGAACCCAACCCTAACCCCAATGTAATAACCATCGCCTTCTCTGCAACCAGAGGACTTGTTCACTTCTTGCCTACAGAGCCATCCAGGTGCGCCACAGGGAGAGGGACATCGGGGAGAGAGTCATCGGGGAAAGAGACATCGGGGAGACTGCTGCCACCTGCCAATTTACCAAGCAGCTGCTGATCCACATCCACATCCGAGCAATTTCCGGTTGCCTCAGCTTCCCGCAGACTTGGTACCACCGGGCGAGGTATTTGGGGCGTCACACACCCCAAATCCTCCTGCCAACCGAGAGGATGAGTCTCCGACATTTGTGGTGGCGAGCGAGGCTCCAGGGTTTGTGTCCGTGGGGCAGGCAGCAGAGGCTGTGGTAGTGAGATATGCTTGTGCATCTCCTGGCCTTACTTCGGTAGCACGATTAGCTGATCGTGTACCATGGCATCTACATCATCAGCCGATGTATTTACCATCTGTCCCCGGCTAATAGTCCAAGGTTCTTAGCCATCATCCTCATCCTCATCCACATCCTCCTCTTCCTCCTCATCCTCCTCAACCATATCCTCCAGCTCATCATCTTCCTCCTCTACATCGTCACTGTCCCTTTCCATATCCAGATCACCGTCTAAAACAACACAGTCAGGTGCGTTCACAGCATCCTCCAGGCACATATCCACATCAGGATCATATTCTGAGTCATATCTGCCGTCTGACTCGGTGGAGTCGGTATCATTATCTGAGGAAATTGACCCGGCGGCCGATGCTTGCGGCTCTGAGTATACCCACTCTAGTCAGCCCTCTGTGTCCAAGCCTGCCTGTGACATTTGCCTGTGCAACTGCAAAGCAATGGCACGAGAGATATCATCTCCCCCTGGGGTTTGTTCAATAATACCTTTCCCTTTACCATTTCCCTTCCCCTTCCCTTTCTCATTCACCTTCCCATCCTTTGTTCCCTTCCCTTTTCTAGTCCCTTTCTCACTGCCCTACGTGTCCTCCTCACCCTCGCCATTGTCATTGTCATTGCCATTGCCAGGATGGATCCTTCCACTACTTGGCCCTCCGGGATCCGCCCAGTTCTTATCATCATAATTCTGGTTGATTATCTCATCCCAATGCACTGGTCTGACGGCCAGGATGTCGCCTGGCTTATACTGCTGGCAGATTGGCGGCTCAATCTTTGCACTGAGATCATCGCTAGCGTGCCAAGAGAAACGCTTGTTGGTGAGTTTAATCTTTCCCAAGCCAGTTGTCTGCGGATTGGAGCAATCGACTTGATCCCCGAAGGCATGGGGGATGTCCCACCTCCAATTGTTCATTTGATTGTGGGTTTTGTCTAACATTTGCCCCATATATGAGCGGAAGGCGGCCCACCACTCCCGAAAAGGTGAACTCATGCTTCTGCGGTGAGACAACATCACCTGGAATTGTGAAAAGTGGCGAGTTGTGCCTCAATCAAGAAAGATTATATCATGAAAGAGATCCCAGGCCTTCTCATCCTTGATACTGCAAACATTGTTTATCTGTATGAGTCCATGGATGTGTACCAAAATAAGTCCCTTTATAAGGTCCCAATCAAACGGCAGCTGTCAATTTATAACCGATGTCAGCATTTTTGCCCTAGCAGTTGCCTTCCCGTTTCCTTTGCAGCTTCCCTTTGGTGCCATCAGTGCGAGTTGAAAATGAATCTAGTTCCTAGGTGTTAGCATTATGATACAGTTGAAGGTAGAGGAAGAAACCCCAGAGTGAACATACAAAGTTGTGTAGGTTATCAGGTGAGTTTTGGAATGAGAGGTGTTCTTTTGGACAAGTCACGTGATGTCGGGATATTTCAGGATGCTGGCGGTGTGTCTAATTGCTGTCAGTGTGTTTAATACGGGATGAAAAGAGAATGGAGGTGTAGGCGGGAAGAAGGGATATATATACTCGAGTTCCTGCGATTTGATTCATATCCGGCGTTTTGTTGGTTAATGAACTTAAAATGGCCCAGTCTTCATCATGCACAACCACCAGGCACGTCCTGAATGAAGAGCCTTGCGACGAGATTTAGCCCTTGTGGTGAGGACAGTTTGCAATGTTGGGCATTGCTTTGGAACCACATACCACTTTTACCACTCAGACCTCGTGCATCTCGGAGCAAACTGAGTACTTCACAAGTTGTCCCAACAGTGCAACCATCCACCATAGCTACCAACGCCTAGTGGTGGAAAAAGCACACGCAACTGATGTCATAGGATAGAGAATACGTCATTGTCTGCTTTGCGATGCTTTTAGCTGTGCCAACGGGGGATTTCCACCGGGAAGCTGAAGATATACACAATCGATGGTTCGATGTACTGTGCTATGAACGAATGCAATATGATGATTCTTGCACCAAGAATGCATAAATACCCTTCAAGTGGTGCCACTAGACCTTCAGACATTGCTGTAACAGTGAATATCAATGCTGAGTTCAATCCGAGTTTAATCTGATGGCAGTTAACCCCATATGTAAATTCTTTTCAAGGGTTCTCGTCCCTGAGTATTGTCAGAGTTTAGAGTCTAGCGCAGACTATATTGTACCTCCCTTGTATGTCGAATCCCTCCATGGTTGCTCAAATAGGGGTCTACCTTGCCTGCCGTTGCATATGCATGCAGAGGGAATTATTTCTCCCTTCCTAATGTCCAACATCTATATCGGACTATGCATTCCCAAAGACCTCACCCTGGCAGGACTCAGGTCGTACGAAATGTTCGATATTTTGCTAATCGTCAGCAGAAACAAAAGTGTGGGCATTTGTGGAATTCTCAACTTCCGCCAGCTAAGTGGTGCATTTCCGTATCGGCTGGCAGGAGGGATTCCTCTCAAGAAGGGCCTTCTGTACCGTCTATAATCCAAGGTCAGAACTCCACCCACTCATCTTCGCTGAACAATTCTCTTTTTGCAGATATCACTCAACTGGTGACTTCCACCCCGTCTGCTACACTGCGACAGTCAATAAATAATTCAACCACTTCCCTGGGTAAAAGATGTCCCAGCACGCCAGCACCCGGAGGAACCATACAGACAGCCTCAACGCATCGCGTTTTATCGCGCCCCGTATCAGGCATTGCTAGCACTCCGACTCCTCACAGCGGTCTTGAAAACCTGGCTACTCCCATCCCAAATCCAGAAGCCCACGTGATCATTACCAATCCACTGCGAATGCGAGCTGCTGACAAGAATCAGAGACACGGGCAGTGGCAATTGCAACCGCAGGCGGTGTCTACACCTCGATCAATGGTCTCCAGCAGTCGCAGCATCCATCAATTTGGTTACTCAGAGATGACACATTCTTGTATTTTCAATGGGTAGACTCCGGGAGCTCTACATGTGGAATAGATGGCCGTTTATGAGTGCAAGCGACTTCGGGATGGTTAGTTATGCAACGCAATGAGTTGCGCAAGCATCAACTGAAGCCCAACACTGGCAGATAATAGAGATGTACTTGAACACTTCTATGCAGCAAAACACCATTTGGTCCATAGCATTCGAGGAACGCACAAAGAAGATCTTGAAAGAGGTATGCTGAAGCAATGGCCCACGTTGGATATTACACACTCAAACCAGTTCCAGGTTCGCATACAAGTCGATCTGGTAAAATCCCATTTTATTCAATCAGCAAGGGACATCATTGTAGAGCTTTATAATCACCACCGCTTTGAATCCACTGCAGAGCATTTGGGATTCATTCATTCCCTTCTAGCAGACAATAGGTATCTTTGTCCTGTACCAGAGCGTGTGGAAGGTGATGTACGCAGTCCAAATCCAACGCAAAGTGAGTCGAAAGCTGATAAAAAATGGCTCGCATCCACTTTACTTCCTGGCGTAATCACTCCCGCGGTTTATCTATATCAAATTGTATCATCGGGCGAATAACCCCGTCAAGTATGCCGATGGAGTATATAATTCTATGATTGATGACAAGGACGGTCATATACCCTCGCCACTGATCATGTTCACATGCACCGCATTGCACCATGCTGTCCTGGAGTGCCAAACGAACAAAGGTGTTCATCCGAAAGCTTCCAAGTCAAAGATGACAGCGGAGAGACCTCATCCCTCGAACTACTTCAACTACAAGAATGACAGTGGTAAGATCACATCCTCCTGCACTGTAACAGGTCGCAAGTTGTTATCCTCGTCTGGCACTGCAGATAGTGTTATCAACGGTTCCGGACTGTCACTTCGGGGCCAGGTCCGGGTCCAAACCGAACCATTGCCAAATTGGCGGCCCGGGTAGTCAATAATCCGGAACTGTCAACTCGGGTATGGTTCGAAGGTAAACTCCCAACACTTCTGGATTGGGCGGGTTGTCAGCGGGTCGCCCAGCGGGTCCATCTATAGATTCAAATAAGGCTGTTGTTTTTGGAGTTTGTTAATTGTATCTTATCAAAATGGCGTTTTCAACAACCAATAATGTGTTTTTGTATGCTTTGCAGCTTCCAATATAGATTGATTTGGAATCGGTATTTTACCTTTGGCATATTGTATTTTTGCCTATAATGGTGGTCAATAATTCAGTTATGAACGCGAAGATTAGCACGATGACTTGATTACCAAATATACAACAACTAAATCTGTTGACACTCCGTTGATGCTGATTTTCAGGATGCGGCAGGGAGTATTTTGCACTCGTTTTTGCCAGTAAAGGCTGCCAATATTTAATAAATGGATGTATGCAACCAATCGGAACATAAATTAGCCAAGATGCAAAGGTAACAATTGTTGACACTGATTTGACGCTCATTCTCAGAATGGGGCAATGACCGTTGCCGCTGTCTCTTTTGCCAGTAAAAGCTGCCAATATATCGATTATGCCTAACAGCGACCATAGCTCTATTTAATTACCATACTGACAGAACCACAAATCGTTGACGCTCCGTTGACGCTCATTCTCAGAATGGGGCAATGACCTTGTTGCTGTCTCTTTTACCAATAAAAGCTGCCAATACATTGGTTATGCCTAAGGGAGACAAAAGCACTGTTTAATTACCGTACTTACATGACCACAAATCGTTGACGCTCCGTTGGCGGTCATTTTACTGTATTGTCCATGCAACATCTGCTGCCATCGACATTAGTTTTCATCATGATATGAACTAATTGGATGTCTTTCTGCCAGATTAAGACTTGGCCCTGTGGCAAAGCCGAGCGCAGTAACATTCTTGCACTGTTCGCTCACACAGGAGTAAAATTTATGTGTCTTGCCAAAAGCTTCATTGCGCCTGCTATACATCTGTTTATCAACCAATATTTACAAGCTTCTGCTCACAATTCGCCCATAATATATCTCTAACTTACACACTCAGTCAAGATACATCAAGAAGCTGGTGAAAGATTGACGCATTCTGTGGTACTTTTTCTTCACTCCCTTGTTGCTTCTCGTTTCCATTGTATTGACCATCACCAACACCTTTTCAGGATGTCTCTTTGACTTCCGTATAGGCCCAATCAATCCGGGAACATTTGGCGTGGCGCTCACATCCTGCTGCTCTGGGGATTCCGGATCCTCGATGCTATTGACTTGGTCCATATCAGATTCAACGTCCGCCGTGCAATCATCTTCAGTATCATTTGGATTATCTAAGTCCCCATTCCAGTTAAGCCAATCTTCAGTGTCCGAAATGCTTTCAGGTGCGCTATCCTCGTCACTTTCGACTGGATGACGGTTGATCCTCCTGATTCGGCGGACATTCAAGATGTGAGTTCGTCCTGCAGGGAGGTCCTTTGCATACAAAGGTGGTGGCAAAGGAGATCTTTCTGACAATTTGAATGCAGCTGCACCATCATGTTGAAAGAGTGACCAGGATGCTTTGACGATCTCTTAGGTGTCCGAAATGTATCCCATGGCGGCTATCTGCTGGCTTTGAGCGCGAAATTCCTTCTGTATACTACGTAGGTTTTGGCTGCCCTGCCACATCTCCAAAAAGTCGTGAACCTTGGCCATTCTGTGCAGTTTCCTTTCCTCCACCTCTTTCTTCATTTCCGAGTCGTTTTCTGTGTTCGTGTTATCCAATTCTAGACCAGTGCCTGCCAAAATCCCGTTATTGGCTCGAGGAAACCACCTAACAACAACTTTTTAGCGAAGGGTCTTGCCTGTGGTTTTTGACTGCCTCCAGCCGATAACATCTCGGCCAAGGGAAAACCTGGTCACCACTCCAACACCATGTGGGATAATTGAGAATATGTCGCGCACCACATTGGAGAGATCGGCGTACTTTGATTGCGTTTCCTCCTCGTGACACCACCAGTCGGTTATGTCCGGTATCCAAAATGTACTGCTAAACTCCATTCGGTCGGAGCGGTAATCATTGAGATTTAGATTGATTTGCCCCCAGTTCTTTGGTGCTTCAGGCGGCGAATTCAAATAGAGCCTGGCGGCAGTCAATAAGCGTGCTGTGCGATCGCTTCGTCCGGGTGTCGTCTCAGCCACATTGTTCGGCCTTAAGTATTCTTCATCATTGCTGGACAAATCATACGGATCAAAGGATGATTGACAGGATTGTGAAGCCGTTGCAGCGGATATGTGATTGCTGCTCGGTAAGCTGTGGTGTTTATAGACAGCCATGCGTCGATGTTTGGCGCAGTATTCATTCTCCACATACTTTAGAAAGGCCTCTTGGTATTGGGTAGTATAGGATGTCTCGTCCTCAGGATTGATATCCATTCCCTTGTCCCACTCTCTACACGTTTGCAACTTGCAGAAAGGATCGAGTATATGTGCAGAAATTAGACGCATACCCGTCGTTCGAGTCACTTTGGTGTAGTATTTTGACAGCTTCTGTCGAGCTAACTTCACCGCGAAGAACAAGTCTTCTTTTCATTGAGGTTTCTTCTTAGCCAAAGCTCGCATCACGCCATCCATGTGATTAAATATGTCATTCTACACTGTGATAAGGTAATGCAATGTGACTGTATGCCTCTTGGATATCCACAGGGTCCAATATCGGAATGGCCTCAATACTTTCATGACATACTTCACAATCGTGCACTCATCCTGAGTTGTAAACACTGGCTGGGATTCGTTGTATTGTGGGTTTTGAAGCCACTCACGTGTGAATTCCCGTAATCAGTAGGCCCACTCAAGTAACTCCAGTGTAGAGTTCCAACGTGTCTTTACATCCATAATTGGATGTACTGCAATGCGGATGTTGGCTTTTTGACAGTCAATAAACTCGTTTCGACGACCAGGTGTCAGCGTAATCAATACAGCAAGCATTCTCTGCTATATGAAGGTCAGCTTCAAGACTATCAAAATATCATGAAATAAGTACTTTCACAATTATCTTAGCCAAACCAGGTCTCATGGCCGACACCTTATTATTGCTAGCATTGCCCTCTTTTCGAAGTCTTTGACTCTTCCCAATGTCTATACTTTCATTATCTCCAAATTGCTGATCGCGCTCATGGGCTTCCCAAGAATTCGTGTGGCCTTTTACACTGAGTCTGCTCATGAATGTACCGAAAGCCAGCTGTATGACGTGCGCCATACATGGTATGTGGTTCCTCAATGCAGACGACTCGATTGCAGAGGCCTCAAGGGTTGATTGCAGCTCACGTGTCATCGAGTAGTTTGATGAAGTATTTTCATTTGTAATACCAAGCAAACGGCCGTCGGTAAGCTCAAAATAAACAAGCACGTCCTTCAAATCTATAGCTAGCCTTTCTCCAGTATTTTGGGCCTTGACCTAACATCCTTAATTAGCGTTCGAAACGGGAAAAGATCAGGCAATCAACCTCGTCGAAAGCGAGTTGAACGTCATGCAATGCCCAATTCCAATGCATAGAGTAAGCAATGACCGACGTTATGGGCAATTTGTTCATAGTTGTTCATCCGTCCAAAGCTAAGCTAAATTTGTTTCGTGACTACAATTCCTTCTTAATTACATCTACTATCAGTGCATATTCCCTACGGCAAATTTTACTCAGGTTGTAGCGGACAGCAGCACGATATCATGGCGTAATCCTTTCTATGACCGCCGAAGCTCGAGATTTGATATAGCATTCCATGGAATATGATCCGAAACACATCCTAACATGAGGTATCCATTCCACGTGTCTTGGTCAAAGTCAGAAGTGTCAAAGTCCTTATCTGCCAATTTGAAACGTTTTATCTGACATTTTGGTCAATATGGATCAAACTGGATGTGAAATCTGAATTTCCGCTGCAAACTTACTATTGTGATTCCTCGACTTCCTTGCCTCTTCGAGATGACTAATGCTGTTTCATCAACCATCGTACTAGTCAATTCAGTAACTTCTGACTCTGTTAATTCGTTTAACTTTGCGATGTGAGCTTTTGCAAGCAAGTGTTTCCCCATTGAGCTGGTCCCATGTTCTGATGGATGGCGAAGAACTTGATGACAAATGATACATATGATGCCAGGGCTGCTGGTCTCTTCAATTCCGCAGTGTAAATAGAATCGCAACGACGGCACATATCTAGAATTATTCCAAGCAATAGGCCGCTTCCAGCCTTCATTCATTGAAGCCCACCAAGCATCAAATATGATTTACAATGTAAGGTTACTCAAATCACGACCAAAGAAACGTTCATTTTTGCAAGAGATTATACCCTGGAGTAAAGAGTTGTTCAAAGATTTGAAATCTGACATAGCAGTAAGAATTAGTACACTGGTTGATCCGACTCGAGAGACTGGCGAAGGTGACGATACAGTCAAGCAGTCTGCGAGTTCTTAAATATTCACTCTACCACTACAAGTAAAAAAATCAGATCTGTAAGACATTGCATACATATTTCTGAAGTTGTATACACCGATAGATTGCGAATACTGACCGCGTAAAACTCGATTTAGGAACAGCCCAATGTGGTTCATTGCTGTGTAGCGTTCTGAGCATCCAGCAAAACTGTTGACGCTGTCTGTGCGCTCAATTGCAGGCGGCAGACGCGATATCATCACTTGCACCTTTGCCATTAAAGGCTACCGATAAGTTCATTACGGGTTATCTGCGTTCCATTGCCATTAGATTATTCAAGATGGATAATCAAAAATCGTTGAAGCTGCGTTGACACTCATTGTGGGACATGGTTATTATCTTGTCGGAAGCATTTTTGCCTAGAAAGGTGGCCGATAGGTCAATTAAGGGTCAATGTCGCCACACAACCCATGCCTTCTCCAACATGCACGGCCAGAAGTCGTTGATGCTCCGTTGACGCTCATTTTGAGGACATAGTAGCAATGTTGTCGCAATCATATTCGGGTAGAAAGGCGGCCAATAGTTTGATGATAGTTTAATGTCGCCATGCATCCCTTGAATTTTCCATTATGCAAGGCCAAAAGTCGTTGACGCTCCGTTGATGCTCGTGTTTAGGACATAGTCCCGATGTTGTCACAACCATGTTTTGGCTAGAAAGACGGGCGATAGTTCGATTATGAGTCCTAGATGCAGCGAAATCTTCTGAATTTTCAATAATCCAATGCCAACAATTGTTGACACTCCGTTGACGCTCATTTTTAGGAGGTAGGAGTGATATCGTCTGTATCATTTTTGCCCATAAAGGCCGCCAATATTACTATTATGGCTAAATGCCGTTGCACAGCCCAGTTATTATCCAGGATGTAAGACCAGAAACCGTTGACGCTCCGTTGACGCTCATTTCTATAACGGGGTAATGTGCATGTGGCTTGCCATTTTCCCTACTAAGCCGGTCAATACTTCCTCTTTGGATGCATGTGACTATGCAGCCGGGTGATTGCTTAATAGATAGGACTATAAATCGTTGACGCTCCGTTGACGCTCACTTTTGAGCTTACCTTAGAGACCTACTAACAGTCATTGAGTGCTCAACAATTGTACAAAAAATGCATACAGCCTCTATTGGCAGCCAGTATACAGTTTCTATGTAATTTCATTTGAATCCAAGATCTTCGAGAAATCTCTGTTTCTGAGCCACCACTATACACGTCATTTACTTGGTTAATGACGTAGGTACATCGTGTTTCAACGCTTTCGGCCGGCAATTTACGGCATAACACTCCATGCACTAGTTTTAGATATTTATAGCCTGACTTTCTCACCATTCCTTATCCAGCTCATTATCCTCGATTTCCATGACATACCATAAGCAGTTTTCAATTTCTCGACCATGTGCAGGAGGTCTGAGCAAAGAGATATTTAGTTGGCTGCAGGGATTAATGCAGCCTGTCACCTGTCATTTGTCCGAGTTTTGCATGTGCTTTGACGGCTCCTTCTATCAGTCGTAGGACATCACTGACTTAAACTCTGTTACTAAATTTCGTCTCAAATTTAGGTTTTGCTTTATCATTTATCCGTAATAGGCAACACCATATAAAGATCATCGTTCTTCAATAAACCTGATTTGGAGTCTAGAACATTTGGATGGCCTGTACGACCCTTGCACACACACGGACACATAACCCTGTCTCACAATTTGGTCACTGAAATTCCGACAATGCTGACACGTAACAAAACAGGTTCACAAATTGCTTTTACACGAGATACATTGTCAAAAATACTAATTTGGCTATGTACGCTTCGGGAGACACAGGAGCCGTCACCATATCTCTATCTGAATCCGATACCTATATGGTAATTGGCTAGGGACGCTATATGCAGGAGTAAAGCTTACGGGTTGAACTGGCTTAGCAATCTCTATCGGTGACGAATCAGTCACTACGGCGGGCATCAGCGGTACAATGTGATTGTCTGGCTGAGGTTTCTCTGAACCCTGCCTCATTTGACTAGTTCCCAGTCGAGACGTCACTTGTGGCATTTCTGATTGTCCAGGGACGATATCGAGAGCCTGCATAAGTTCTCCAAATGTTGTCGGTGATGGTGTGGCTGCAGTCGAGTCTGCTTGGGGCTTCCCAACAGCCGGAACATTCAATTCAGTTGTCCTGTAATTCATATCTCCCTCATGGCAGTATTCAGCCGCCTTCCCCCATCCTGGTTGTGTCAGTTCATCAAGCATCAGCTGCTTCTGTCGAAAGCTCTCTATGAGGTGCTGTACTGTTTTGGAGATTGTGCCCATCACCCAGCCAGGTTCATCATCGTCGCTCAGCTTGCCATGCCCTGTATCTTCTTCATCATCATCCTCGTCTTCCCCATCCTCCTCATCTTTGGAACTTGCAAGATCACTCAGACTGTCTCCGATAGCATTCAACATCTCCTCAAATGATATTTCAGGATTTGTGGTTGTCGATTGTCCCTTTTCAACATTTACCATATGTTCCTGCTCTTGCATCATCGCTGTCTGTGCGTCTTGAACTCGCTTTCAAGCCACTGCAGTCTCTCTCTCCACATAATCCTCGATCGATTTCTCATTCTCTTTGTTGCTTAAAAACTGCGATTCCCGTCGTATCTCCGCCGCAAGCCTCTTTTTGGATTGTAAGCTGCGCAATGTGCCCAAAGCTTGGACCCCTTCTGCCTCCAAGCCACTCTTGCCTTTATTCACATGATAACGTCGTTGTGTGTAATGCTTCATCTATTTGCCATATCTGCCCGCCAGAAGTGGCGAAAGGTTCTTTTTCAGAGCATTGACCATCGTATCTTGTGTTGACCTTGTTGTTGGGCGAGATGTTGGATGTTGCAAGAAATGGACCACATGGAGGCAAGCTGCGTCTTGAATGTCAAGGTTGGTAGGTTTGATCAATTCGAACAAAGCAAATTCAGCGTTTTGACCGTCACTTCATTGCGAATAGTCATGCTAACAGTACATAATGACATGATAATTAGCATGTGATTCATGTAAGATCCCGGCAATGTCTTGAGACAAACATCACCAGACGTCCTTTCCTTCGAAGAATGTCCTGTTTATATCTATCAAATATGAGATATCAGCTGTCGTGCATCTTGATCTATCCCTGTAAACAAACAAACCACATTGGACCGACTTACTGAAATCGCGCGGCAGTTGGAATCCCCTTAGCTATACGCTGCAGGATTCAGCTTAAATTGAAAGTGCAAGTTGGCTGTCACTCATTCCATTTTGACTTGTAGCTCACTGTACAATCTTCAGCACTTCCCACTTCCTTTCGTGATCATCTTCCTCATGTGTCTACAACAGCAAGCCATGGCTCCCAAAACACTTCCTCCGGGTGCGATTTGAGACTAATCGAGCCGAACGACACGCGCTTCACGCAATGCACCACTTGGCGAGACACACCAGCAACGCGGACACGAGTTAGTCCACCGCGACGCTGCAATTGTAGCCAACGAAACTATCGGCCAGGACACACATTTGAAATAGGTACGGAAAACCGGAAGCAGCAAGAATAAGAAGCAGCATGCAATCGGATGTGAGTCAATCCATATCTGTGTAAACAATGGTCAACTAAGAATATAACGCAAAGCTGGGATACGTAGCGAGCTAAGTGACCAATCTTTCGCTTCCCATAAGGGCAAGTCTCTATAGTCGACCAAGGCATGTGTCCACACGGTCCGCGAAATTGAACATGACCATGTTGGCAGTTCCGGGATTTTCGCAGACAAATTTCGTGATACACGTCCCCGGGAATGGACGAAACAGGCTCTAAAGACCTTAGAGGAGGCTACGGAGTAGTATATAGTTGAGGTAATACCCGGATGTCACTGTAGAAGCGGCAACCAATTTCATCGAGATTTTCAACATGTCAGCTACTATGGCAAGCCAAGGAGGTCGGGTATAGCTTGAACAGTCCGACATGCGTCTTGCCTTGAACATGGCGAACATGGCCAAAGGAGGGTTTTGACGTGCTGCAATAGACGAAACACAACAACTAATCAAGAAACCTCGCGCCGAAGTCCGAGAAGAGAAGAAGCGGGGTGTTGAGTTTTCCGGACATAACAAGGTGAAGGCTGCGATCGAAAGACACCCGGCAATGGTTCGCGAAAATCAAAGTGACAGCTGCCTTCCATGCCAAAATGGCACCGCAAAAAATACAGAGACACGCTGGAGGCACAAAGGCAAGGGTGCACCTCCACCCAGATGGGTACCACCTCGGCCCGAATCGCCACTTCTGCCATCTGATGACGATGAGACCTCCGAAACAGAAGGTATGCCACCAGCTTATGTGTATATACATACTCTGTTTCCCAATGCTCGATTTTTTCCAAGGATCGCATGCATGATGAAGATTTTATTCCAGATTTGCTGACTCATGATGGTCCATTCACAGGTTAGTACACTATCAGCTGCGTGGTAATGCAGCTGACAGCCATTTTGATGACAAGGGCAGCCGTTTGAGTGAATCTGACAGTGAAGACGAGAATTGACTGAAGGGAACAGGATTTTTGAGGATTATCATTATCTACAATTAGCGGACACTTTAAAGTATATTTTAAAGGGTATATTTATATGCATCATTGAAGAACAATGTAGTAATAAAGGAGAGCGTACATGAATGACACAGAGCGGCTGCCATAAGACCATTATTGATATATTATGCCAAAGTGAATGGTTCCATATTGTGGATACGCCCGTGGCAAAATGAGTGTCAACGGAGCATCAACAATGTTTGGCTTAGTATCATGGTTACTCTGCGTGGCAATTGGTCGCAGAGATGCATAAATGACGTACAGGCTGCCGTTATAGGTAAAAGAGAAATCGATTTGCTCCCTGCCTGATTCTGAAACTGAGCGTCAACAGAGCATCAACGACTTTTGGTCTCGTAAGTCAGGTAATTAATCAGAGACTTCCCCATCTTGATGCATACTGAGAGTATTGGCCGCCTTTATAGGCCAAAAAGAAAGCTACATGCTCCCTGCCCGATCATGAAAATGATCGTCAATGGACCGGCAACGATTTTTGTCCTTGCATCATGGTTAATCAAAGCGCGATGTGGCCGTTAATGGCTATATACAATGTTGTGAACGGTTTTATTGGCTAAAACGCTTAGTATCACTTGGTTGCAGCTTTGAAAATGAACTAAATTGTGGTTGTCCGGGAGGCTGTCACTGGAATGTTGCTTGTTCTCTCCCTATAAAGGCTGCCAATTCCCGGTATATGGATGTCTGCGATCATTTGCCAATTAGATTACCCAACATCCAAGTTCAAAAATCGTTGACGCTCCGTTGACGCTCATTTTCAGAATGGGGCAGGGAGTGTGTCACTTTCTCTTCTGCATATAAAGGCAGCCTATACCTCATTTATGAACGTCTACATGTAATTGCCGCTCAGATTACCCAAGGTGCAAGACCAAAAATCATTGACTCGCCGTTGACTCTCATTTTCAGGATGGGGTTGGGACTAGTTCTCACTTGTTTTCAATTATAAAGGCGGCCAATACATCAGAAAAGGACAACTATATACCAATATCAATATTTTGCGATTAGCAATAGGATATCTGAATGCGACCATAAATAGAAATACCCAAATACTGGAACCGGAGATTGCAACCGACGGGTCTAGCGAAATCCGGCAAAACCCGCAGGTTGACGGGTACGGGTCCGGGTTTGGACCGCCAAAATGCTGCGGGTCGTGTTTTTGGAAGGGTTTGGAAATGAACCGAACCATTTTTGCGGTCCGAACCCGGACCCGTTGGTAACACTAACTGCAGACATGTATGCACTCTTGATGAATACCTCGAACACACTACTGGAAAGCTACCAACAGAGGGTGTATAAAAACACTCTTGCTACAATCAAATGTCAGATCCGACAGGCGAAGAACCCAATGCATGCCCTTGTGATCAAAGTGGAAGCAGCACGTTTTGACAATGCTATTCTTCTTCACTATTTGACCTCCAAAGTGGCGCTTGAGCAGCCTGTTATCGAAAGCACTGACCCAAAAATCCAGATAGACAACAATTGTACAGAACACGAACTGCATTTCGGGATGCCAGGGGGCAGCGGGGATCACGCAGATTAAGGTGACAAAAGTGATGAGTGCGATGCCATCCCCACTGGCAGCCGGCAACAACGGGCCGAAACTGAACTCAACAGGTTTGGCCTGGGAACCAGTTATGTCAATGGATATAAGGGCGAGGATGGCGACAATGCGGATGTTGAGAAAGAAGCATCGCAAGCCGATCATAGATCAATACAGAATGGGGAGGACTGAGGCGATAGTAGAACCAGTAATGTCGACAGATATGAGGGCAAGGATGGCGATGATGCAGATGAGGAGGATGAACCATCGCAAGCCGATGATTGAACAACCCAGACTGTGGGGGACTGAGGGCATAGTACTAGAGAGTGTGAAGATTGGACAGTATATTTCAGACCTGTAAAATATGATATTGCTGAAGCACATGCAACGGCAAGCGATGTATCCGAAGCGAAGACTGTATTGTGATAATTGACAACATCTCAACGCTAAACATATATGGGGAGTGTGTGGCATCCGATATATAGCAATAGCTGAGAGGTAATATGTGGCACTTGGCCGGAAAAAGGCATAAACATCGCCAGGTGTTGTGTAAACAGCTACAGCATAACTGCAGCCCCTGCGAAGAGTGTCACACACGTGTTGTTCTGATGGTGCGTATCCGGGCGCAAAGTAAAGCAGGTTGAGATTCAATGGATTGCGTCTATTTCTCCGTCAGAGGGTAGAAGGTTCCGTCAGAGCCTTCAGAGCCGACTAGAACACCCGGGTGTTTCTGATGGAAACTAGGTTTGTTGTTGATGCAAGACTAAAGTGGCGATGTATGCCGGTTTTGATCGCAGTCCATGTCACTAAAGCAGTCTGGGCGCGATGAAGAGGCTGGTAGCGCCACAATCGATCAGAGCTCAGGTGCATTGCCTCTCTCCATGTATGTCTCGAATATTGAGATTATGAATCATGAGATACAGCAGGTGGACTTCGATTATCCATAACAATTGTGCAAGCAAATGCACTTTATGTGGCCCAATATATAGCTGCTATAAGCTCGCTTCAACTGACACAAAGGTTCTCAATGTGGGGTGTCCTCTCTGAATGTGCATTTTGCTTGTGCCGACGTTTGCAGCAGTAAGAGTGCTTGATTTGTAGGGTGATCCTCCTCTGTAGCTGGGTTGTGCTCGAGTAGTGTATCCGTCTGCAAGCATTCATGCATCTCTGGGATGGGCATATTGGGACTTGTCGTTCCACATTGATATTGACTTGACATGCTGGGGAAGGCACTGAAGTCACTCCCGATTTCATCGTGATCCAGTGCAGTTGTATTTCTTCCAAAATTGCCATTACTGTAATTGTGGTCGAAAAGCGTTGATATAGTTGGTCTAGATCGTAAGTGCACTTCTGCTGTGCAATGACTATTCACTTTAATTTGGTTCTAGGGGAGAGAGGGCTTCCATCGAGGAGTAAATCTGTGGAAGTCCACTTCGCTCATGCAGATGTTCGTGGCAGTGAGAGTGCTTCATTCTTAGGCTGATCCTGCACTGTAGGTGGGTTCATCTTATAGATTTGTCTATCCCGGTAGGCATGCTTCGCTCGAGTAGAATATCCATATGTAAATTTAGCGGTCGAGTGCCTATCCACGTGGCTTCTTGAAGGTTGCCCGAGCTGTCGGTGTGTACCCCAATCGAAGTCGGTGGAATCTGCTCAATTAGAACGTATGATGTGGTAACTGTGCTAACTCGTAATTCGTCTACTGACTTCGCATTTGGTTCTCAAATTAGCCGCAGTCAGGGGTGAGGTCACTCCGTCCGTTGTAGGTTCATGGACTGATGATCGCGCTCAATTGAATCGTAATTCATTGTTCAACTTCGGCTTGCTTTTCGGCAGTGCCGATTCATTGGTAAGATCGCGCCATTCATTGTAGGTTCTCCGACTGATGATCGCGCACAATTGACTCACAAGAATGGTGTTTGAACTCAAGCATGTCCATCGTATTCCATTTCTGTTGTAAGCAGGATCAAATAGTGGTGTCCTGTACTTGTGATAATTTTGGTCATTGCTGGTGACGCGCCTCTGAATATTGTAACAAACAAGATCCATGCTCGCAGTAGTCATGCTTCAATATCTCGTTTGGAAGATGGTAATATCAATTGTTGACTGTATGATGTCGCATGTCAGTAAAGGGGTAAACTCGAGAAGTTCTGTGAGGGAAACGTATCCATTGACCAATAAAGCGATCATAGTGTGAGGGCAGGTACGTCTTTGGTCGGCCTCATAGGCATACGTATGGTAATTATAGAATACGGTTTCAAACGTTGATGTGAGTCAGAGTAGATGTAGCTGTATAGGTAACATCATCACTAGAGATCTCAGGCTCATGGTAAGCTGACTAGATAGAATGGCCCTTATGCGGCCCTGGGTCACATGCTGCTGTTACACTTGGGTCATTTTATATCTGATTGGCTCCTGATATCAATTTATGAGATATTCGCAGCCTTTACTGGCAAAATCAATAGCGACATGTTCCCTGCCGCATCCCAAAAATAAGTGTCAACAGTTTAAGGTCTTGCATATTTGGTAATCAATGCATCGCGCGAATTGTTGCAGTTATAATGGAATAGTTCACTGCCATGATAGGCAACAATACAATATATTAGATGGAAAACACGGCTTGCAAATTGATCGATATTGCAACCTGCCCAACACGCAAAAATGTATTATTGGTCGTTGAAAATGCGATTTTGATAAGATACTATTAACAAACTGCGACAACAAAAGCGTTATATGAATGTATAGATGCACCCGCTGGGCGTCCCGCTGACAATCTGCCCAATTCAGACTGCTTCTGTGTTAACCAGTCAGCCATACCCGAAATGGCGGTTTTGGTTTATTGACAACCCGGACCGCCAATTTGGCAATGGTTCGGCTTGGACCCAGACCCAGACCTGGCGTGACAGTCTGGAACTGTTGCTAACATTAACAGCTACCAAGTCTCAGACTAAGTATCTTACTTACAAGACCAAAAATCATTGAAGCATGGTTGATGCTAATTTTCAGAATCGGGCAGGAAGTGTGTTGCTTTCTATTATGCCTATGAAGGTGGCCTGTACCTCATTTATCAATGTCAGCAACCAATCACCACTCAGATATCCCTTGATGCATGTCCAGACATCGTTGACACTCCGTTGACTCTCATTTTCAACATGGGTCAGGGAGTATGTCACTCTATCTTTTGATGATAAAGGTGGCCAATACATCACAAAAAGACAATGACATTCCAAAGTCAATTATTTACGATTAACAGTAGGATATCTGAATGCGACCATAATGAGAAATACTCTGAAACTGGAGCTGAAGAGGGGAAGCAATGGGTCTAGCAAATCCCGGCAAATCCGACAGGTTGACAGGTATTGGTACAGGTTTCACCCTCTCCAATACAGCTGGTCGGTTTGTTGAACGTATCTTGAACTAAACTAAATCATTTTTGCAGTCTGAACCAGCACCCCTGGCAGATTTGCTGGAACTGTTGATAAGTCTATCTCTAACATGCGACGGGCAATAGCATGAGAAGCCTCTGACACGATCAGCAAACCTATATGACTAGATTCTGACTGCTGACACAGGGTTATGACGTGACCAGGGTGACAACATGTGGAGCCACGGACAAGATTGTGCCAACTATTCTAACAACCAACCGTGAGTTCTGACCAGACTGTGCGATTACACAAGTAGCCCCGGCCACATGTTCCATGGTGTAGATCTGGCACACTTAATTACAACATGTCATGCATGAACAATTTCGTTATTGCCCCCTGACTATATAGATAGTATACCAATGTAAAGGTGTAACATGGAAATAGTATGATAAACTTACCATGAATTACACATCTATGATTCGCATTATGTATAATGGCTCTGGGTCGAATTCTATGATCCGCTGTTATGGCTGTTACTCGTGACTGCCAGAGGTTGTATAGCTTACAGTAAATCACATGTTGCAAAATAACATTTTACTGCCACTGTTAGTGTATTATCAAACAACCAATACACCCATTACGAGCAGCTACAATATGTATAACAATGAACATATTACAATCATCAACCCACTCAAAGCTTGGAGACCTGAATATGAAAGGGTGGTACACCATCTTCCATTGCTTACAGACAATACAAACATACCAGATTGTACAATAACAAACTTTTCAATTGATAGCAGGCTTGCTGCACTGAGGTATTATTACGCGTTGAATATTGAATAGTATACAGCGCAGAACAACTAAAAGGCAAATCGTATGCTGTATCAAGAAGGCCTTGAGACAATGCCAGTGGGACTTGTAAACATTCAATAATACAAAACAGCAAGTCCTGCTGTTACACAATCCATCAGAATTCAAGAGTGTGTTTCCTAATGGTCTGCCTCAGGGGGATAGCCAACGGACCACTGACTTTGTCAATTACACTGATCTGGCTGATCCAGTTCCACATAATGAAGATTACTTCCATTCATACACACCTCATGCATGGAAAATACTAATATTTGAGTGTAATATACAAAATATAAGACTCTGGTATTGAGAATGGGGGTATATAGTTGAATACAATGAACTATAGTTACAACTAATCCAGTGGTTTCAGGATACAGCGCTTAATAGACATCCAGAATGGGTGAACAACTGAGCACGGATCAATAGACAGTACTACGGATAGGTAATGAGCAAGAATTGTTCTAAATGCTTTCAGAATTGCCATATTGGCAAACATGTCTTAAGTTTATACCATGTAACCTGTCATGGAGTTAGACAATGTTCCAGATGAGTGAAATCTTCAAAAGATAATTCAATGGGCTCTGTGTAGGGACGAACAGAGTATGACAGATATGATGCAATTTTGGTCATCCTTGACCAACTCTCCGATCTGGATCACTTTGTCAATTTGTCACTTTCTATAAAATAGTCCCCCAAAATGCACTACTGCATTGTCCATTAGTGATAAAAGAAAACATTATAGGTTAAATGATACAATTGTCTCCAACTGCAGAAAGCAGAATCCTGTTGTATTTTGGCTACTATTTTGTCGATCACTTGAGGACAAACCAACACTTTATATACAGATTCGTCTCTAAACCGATGGCTAAATTGAAGAAATTAATATCACATTGAAATAATACCACCTTGACTATGAAAGCAAATAACAAGATAACATTTTGTAGTTGCAATCTCTTATAGAGAATGGAGCAAATAATAGGTCTACAGAAATATCAAAGTGCTGTACATTGGTTGGTGTATATAATACTGATTTCCAAATGACATTGGAAAAAACCTGTCCAGATATGATCAGTGAAAGATTAATAGTACCCAGAAACAACAAACCTTGCCATAAACTTAGAAACACATCTCTGTGCAAATGTATCAAAGCCTCGCTATGTAATAACAGAATGGGTGTTATTCTGCAGAACTCAAATCAAATATTCAGCTTACCAGTAAAGTATGATTCGATACCCAATATGTACAAACAATCCAAATATTACAGAAACTCAATTGAACATTGCTTGGATCCAAAACAATCTCCAACCAAATATCACTATACAGCTATGAATTTCACATTCCAGTCATAGAAGTAATTCATCAGATGGAACTGATATCTTTGTTAAACCTCGCAATTAACAGCTCCCATACAGAACAACATATTTCTCTCTCCACTGCAGAGAAGGACAGCAGTAAGACAGATTATCTTGTGCAGTAAATTGAAGACTTCCAGATATACTGAAATTTAATTCACTATTTCATTTGCGGGATAGTTTATATCTCATTTACTTGGCAGCCTACAAGTATATAACTATCATTAAAGCCATATACAAATTCCACCAATAATTCTAAACAGACCAGAACTATTTTAAGATAGCATTAGATATTCTCAAGCATGAGGGGGAATAATATCATTGCACAGTTTTATAACAGATAGGAAATAACAAACATCATGGGTAATACAGATGACTACAATTATTTGTTGATATTAGAGGAGACAACAATGGTAAATTGCTATTTGTAATTATTGGTGGGATAATGCAGTGTGATAAAGATGTAAGTGGATGCATTTTAATATCAGATGATATACCATGACAATTGTGAGAGGGAGATAGTTGATGAAGTGAAAGATTATAACTGGGGATGGAAATGGTAATAACAAGAATGAGTGATGATTTAGGGGCAGTAAATACACAGTATACCAAATAAGGTTGTCAAGATTTGATGATTTCTGTTGCATCTCCCTTTACTAATTCTCATGTGAAGTAACTGCAATTCATAACTGTGAAAATACTGTCTACCCGGTTGAATTGTTTCTTGTCATGAACTTGGAGATCGAGCATAGCCCAGCATACCATTTGTATTCACTATTACCCTAGTGTGGCAACACCCTTTTCAGATATCTTGTCTTTTATTTCTCTGGCAAATATCTTCAAATCTTAAATACATTATAATACTGAGTATTATAATCAAGCATACTGATTTTCTGATACTTTATATATGGGTTAATTATATTGGATTTATTACATCATGTATAATGGTATTTGTATATGTAATTCGGCCATTGGGGTATGTAACCAACAGCTTTCAGAAGTTATCATGATTAGTTATTTGAATATATGTCACAGGGGTTCGTAATCCCAATAATCAATACAACATTTCTTGAACGAAGTACGGCCGCCTATCTAATGATCTCTTTCTTTCCTCGTCTTATCCTAAGACTAAACCTCTTGCACCGTAACGCAAGAGCGCACCAAATCAAATCTCCTCCACAATCCTTCTCCTTCGTATAGGAAGATTAAACTTCCCCGCTGTGCAACCACTTCTCTGCAAACTCCTTCAATGGTGGTGCACCAGTGTTCAAGTACCGCAACACCAGGTAGTCAATATTATGGAGTTCGCAGAAACGAATAATGTCCCTGTAAGTGCCGGTTCAACCAGCCTTGTCCAGCTGAATATGTAGTTCGCCGAATAATACGACGACCTGTTGCAGAGCATATTCGGATTGTGTCAGTCGTTCTCCAGACATATGTTGCCTGGTCGCGAAGATGTATCAGAGTAGCAATGATTAAGATAGATAGAATTCTGAATAATATTTTACGATCATCTTCGGTGTTCTCTGAAAGCTAATCTTTTGGATGATGTCCCACAATTGCTTCGACCAGTGCTGGCTATTTATAGCCCTCGCTCTTCCTCAGGTGTGATAGCGCTATCGCGGCCATGCCCTTTAGCGCCCGGTGATAACTTGCCACGACAACCTCTGGTAGTTGTGTCCTTGCAATGTGGTTGGAAAGCGTTACACTCCTGATATGAGTCAGGCCATCCATCACATGATATCAGCTTACCCTTTCTCAACCCAGACATCTTTTGCAATCGTACAAGTCGGTAGCTGGAACATCTACCAACCAAGTTGGCAATGCTTATCGCCTCTAAAATCCCTCATGCAAGTGAGTTATTTGATTGCGTCATAGATTTAATCGGTGACCAACCGATACTATGCCAACGTAGATTATTGACGTGTAATCTCGTATCCGATACGAGGTTACATTGAAATCCAGACTACTTGAGCCAACTAGCAGTATTCGCTCTAGGCCGGCACCTATGTCGTTAATCCCTCCATTACGTGATGCTAAGATCGCGACTCATCTCCAGACCGGAACGTCCCCCTCGGAGTTCTAACCTGTTACAGGTAGGGGAGACGAGTTCACTTAATCGCATATTGACTATAAACTGCCGTGCATGAAAAACATGCATGTCCTGCAAAGTATCCAGGAGTACACGAAGTATACTTTGCGCGACTAATATCAACTCCCGCTAAAGAGCATATTACTGACCACTTCAATGACACATGCATAGGTGTTATGCATATCAATGATATGTATGCATCTTAAGACTCGTAATCAAGTATCATTATTGCTGCTTGGAGTTAACCCCTAACAATATATAACTATTGATATAGCATTGGCAATATGTAGTAGCAATCATATCAAGCTCTATCTGAACATTACATTGATCTTTACTCACTACTATTAGCCTTCATCTAATATTGGTGGTTCTTGTGATTTCATATTCTACCTTTGTAGTCAGTAGTTCATTGGCAAAACTGCAAATCGAGTATAGACTGCCCTGTGCCCACATGGGCACACGTGCAGCTCATAGCAAGCTTTCCGTGGACCCCGGCATCATGCACAGTTTATAGTCATGTATAGTCTATTCATAGAGATGTGAGCCTGCGCCTGGGGATAGTGTTAGGAATGGTTCCGGACCGTCACTTTGGGTCTGGGTCCGGGTCCAAACCGAACCATTGCCAAATTGGCGGTCTTGGTCGTCAATAAACCCGAACTGCTCACTCGGATACGGTTCCATGGTATACTCCCAACCCGTCTGGATTGGGCGGGTTATCAGCAGGTCGCCCAGCGGGTCCATCTATAGATTCATATAAGGCTCTTGTATTTGCAGTGTGTTAATAGTATCTTATCAAAATCGCGTGTTCAGCAACTATTAATGTGCTTTTGCTTGTTGAGCAGTTTGCAATATCGATTAATTCGGTATCTATGTTTCACCTTCGATATATGGTATTTTTGCCTAGCAAGGCGCTCAATAATACAGTTATGCACGCGAAAATCCGCGCGATGCATTGATTACGAAATATGCAAGTCCTAAAACTGTTGACACTCAGTTGACGCTCATTTTCAGGATGCTGCAGGGAGCATTTAGCTGTTGTTTTTGCCAGTAAAGGCTGCCAATATCGCATAAATGGATGTCTGCAACCAATCGGAACATAATTTACTCAAGATGTAAAGCTAACAATCATTGACGCTGCATTGACGCTCATGCTAAGAATGGGGCGGTGATCGTGTTGCTATCACTTTTGCCAATTGAAGCTGCAAATACGTCCATTATGCATAACAACGACCAAGTGACTGGTGAATTACCATACTTACAAGACCACAAATCGTTGACGCTCCGATGATGCTCATGCTAAGAATGGGGCGGTGACCGTGTTGCTATCACTTTTGCCAATAAAAGCTGCCAATACGTCCGTTATGCATAAGAACGTCCAAGTCACTGGTGAATTACCGTACTTACAAGACCACAAATCGCTCACGCTCCGTTGACGCTCATGCTGAGAATGGGGCGGTGACCGTATTACTATCTCTTTTGCCAATGAAAGCTACCAATACGTCCGTTATGCATAACAACGACGAACTCACTAGTGAATTACCGTACTTACAAGACCACAAATCGTTGACACTCTGTTGACGCTCATTATAATGTATTGTCCATGCAACATCTGCTGCCGTCTATAATTGTTTCCATCCTGATTTGACTGTACCGGTTGGCTTTCTGCTTGATTAAGACTCAACCCTGTGGCAAAGCCGAGAGGCGTTATTATCTTGCACTGTTCACTCTCACACGGCTAAAAATGATGTATCATGCCAAAAGATTAATTGCGCCTGCTATACATCTATTTATGAACAGATATTCACAAGCTACTTACCATTTGCCCATAATATATCTCTAAACTGAAACTCTCGGTCAAGCTACATAAAGCTGGTGAACCATTGATGTATTCTGTCCTACTATTTCTTCCCTCGTTTAATTCTTCGCGTTTCAGCTGCATTGACTGTGACTAAAACCTTTTCAGCCTGTCTCTTTGACTTCCGTGTCGGCCGAACCAATCTGGGCACATTTGCCGCTGTGCTCACATTCTGCTGCTCTTGTCATTCGGGATCCTCGATGCAAGTGTTGTGCTCTATATCGGACTCATCTGCCGCAGCGCAATCCCGTTCGCTGTCATTTGGAATATCCAAGTCGCAATTCCAGTTTAGGCAATCTTCAGTGTCCGAAATGCTTTCAGGTGCGCTATCCTCGTCACTCTCGACTGGATGACGGTTGATTCTCCGAATACGGCGGACATTCAAGATTTTAGTTCGTCCTCCAGGGAGGTCCTTTGCAGACAAAGCTGGTGGCAAACGTAATCGTTCTGACAATTTAAATGCAGCCCCACCATCATGTTGGAAGAGTGACCAGGATGCTTTGACGATCTCTTCCGTGTCCAAGATGTATTCTATGGCGGTCATCTGCTTGTTTTGAGCGCGGGATTCCTTCTGCGTAGCACGTAGGTTTTGGCTGCCCTGCCACATTTCCAAAAAGTTGTGAACCTTGGCCGTTCTGTGCAATTTCCTTTCCTCCGCCACTTTCTTCATTTCCAAGTCATTTTCTGTGTTCATGGTATCCAATTCTGGGATCAGTGCCTGCCAAAATCCCGTTATTGGCTCAAGTAAACTGTCTTACAACGACTTTTCCAAGTAGGGTCTCGCCTGTGGTTTTAGACTGCCTCCAGCCGATAACATCTCGGCCAAGGGAAAAACTGACCTCCACTCTGACACCATGTGGTATGATAGAGAATATGTCGCGCGCCACATTGGAGAGATCGGCGTACTTTGAGTGCATTTCTCCCTGGTGCCACCACCAGTCGGTTTTGTCCGGTATCCAAAATGTACTGCTAATCTTCATTGGGTCGGAGTGGTAATCATTGAGATTTGGATAGATTTGCCCCCAGTTCTTTGGTGCTTCAGGCGGCGAATTCAAATAGAGCCTGGCAGCAGCCAATAAGCGGGCTGCGCGATTGCTTCGTCCGGGTGTCGTCTCAGCCACATTGTTAGGCGTTAAGTATTCCTCATCATCGCTGGACAAATCATATCGATCGAAGGATGATTCATAAGACCCCGAAGCAGTTGCAGAGGGGACGAGATTGCTGATCGTTGCCGTTTCAAGTTTATTGACCGGCACAGGTCTATGTTTGGTGCTGTATTCATTCTCCACATACTTTAGAAAGGCCTCTTGGTATTGTGTAGTGTAGGATGTCTCGTCCTCAGGATTGATATCCATTCCCTTGTACCACTTTCTAAACGATTGCAACTTTCTGAAAGGATCAAGGATGTGCGTGGAAATACGAAGCATGCCTGTCGTTGCAGTCCCTTCGGCATAGTATTTGGACAGCTTCTGTCGAGCTAACTTCACAGCGAAGAACAAGTCTTCCTTCCATGGAGTCTTCTACTTGGCGAAAGCTGGCATCACGCCATCCATGTGATCGAACATGTCATTGTACACTGTAATAACATGATGCAGTGTGACTGTATGCCTCTTCGACATCCAAAGGGTCCAATATCGAAATGGCCTCAATACTTCCATGACATACTTGAAAATCGTCCATTCATCCTGAGTTGTAAATAGTGGCCGATATTAAGCATATTTTGGGTTCTGAAGCCACTCGCGGGTGAATTCCCGGAAGCGGTAGGCCCGCTCGAGCAACTCCAGAGTAGAGCTCCAATGTTTCTTCACATCCATAATCGGAAATACTGCAATGCGGACTGTGGCTTTTTGACAGTCAATGAACTCGTTTCGGCGACCAGGTGTTAGCGTAATTAATACAGCAAGCATTCTCTGCTTTATGAAAGTCAGCTTCAGGACTTTCAAAATATCATGAAATACGTAATTTCTCAATTATCGTTGCTAAACCTGGTCTCATGGCCGACACCTTGTTGAATCTAGCATTGCCCTCTTTTCGAAGTCTTTGACTCTTTCCAATGTCTTTGCTTTCATTCTCGCCAAATTGCTGATCGCGCTCATGGGCTTCCCAAGACTTGGTGCACCCTTCTACACCGAGACTGCTCATGAATGCACCTAAAGCCAGCTGTATGACGTGCGCAATATACAGTATATGGTTCCTCAATGCAGGCCACTCGATTCCAGAGGCCTCAAGTGTTGATTGCAGATCGAGTGTCATCAAGTAGTTTGGGGAAGCATTATCAGTCATAATACCAAGCAAACGGCCGTCGGTAAGCTCAAAACGATCAAGCACGTCCTTCAAATGTACGGCTAGCCTTGCTGCAGTATGTTGGCCCTTTACCTATCATGTGTAATTAGCTTTTGAAATGGGAACAGAACAGGCGATCAACCTCATCGAAAGCGAGTTGAACTTCACGCAATGTCCAAATTCGATCCATATAGTAAGCAATAACTGACGTTATGGCTACTTTGTTCATTGATGTCCATCCGTCCAAAGCTAAACTAATTATATTTTGTATTGGCAATTGCGTCTTAATTGCATCCACAGTCAGTGCATATTCCCTCCGGCAAATGTTACTAAGGGTTGTACCGGACAGTAGAACTAGGTCATCGCGTAATGCTTTATATGACCGTCGTAGCTCAAGATTTCATATAGCGTTACATGGACTATGTGCCGAAACAAATCCTAACATGAGGTAGCGATTCCATGTGTCTCAGTGAAATTCAGAATTTTCAAAGTCCTTATCTGCCAGTTTCGAACGTTTTGTCTGTCATTTCGGTCAATATGGATCCAACTGGATATCAAATATCGTTTTCCTCTGTAACATTACTATTGTGATTCCACGACTTCCTTGCCTCTGCAGGATGGCCAAAGCTGTTTCATCCACCGTCGAACTAGTCAATTCAGTGACCTCTGACTCTGTTGATTTGTTTAACTTTGCGATGTGAGCTTTTGCCAGTAAGTGTTTCCCCATTGAGCTGGTCCCATGTTCTGATGGATGACAAAGAACATGATGACAAACGATACATATGATGCCAGGGCTGCCGTTCTCCTCTATTTTCAGTGCAAATAGAATTGCCACGAAGGCGCATGTATAGAATTCTTCCAAGTAATAGGCCGCATCAGACCAACATTCATTGAAGCTCACCAAGCATCGAAGATGCTTTGCAAAGTAAGGTCGCTCAAATCACAAATAAAGACACGTTCATTTTTGGAAGAGATCATAACCTCTACCAATGAGGCGTTCAAAGATAGTGTATCTGACATGGCGGTAGAAATTGGAAAGCTGGGTAATCCAACTCGAGAGACTGCCGAAAATAACGATACAGTAAAGCAGATTGCGGGTTCTTTAATATTGAGTCTACAACTACAAGGAAATAATCAGATCAGGTATACATTGCATGCATATTTGTGAATTTGTATACAAGGACAGATTGCAACGACTGACCACGTAAACCTCCATTTAGGAACAGCATACTGCAGTTTATTGCTGTGTAGTGATCAGAGCCTTGACGCACCATGGGCGCACAATTGTAGGAGGCGGACGCGATATCAACAATTGCATTTTTGCCAATCAAGGCTGCCAATAGGTTCATTGTGGTGTATCTGCGTTCCATTCCGGTTATATTATCCAAGATGCCAGCGCAACAATTGTTGACGCTCCATTGACCCTCATTTTGCAACATGGTTACGATCTTGTCGGAAGCATATTTGCCTAGAAAGGCGCCTCGTAGTACGATTATAGATCATTGTAGACGCATAGCCTGATGATTTTCCAAGATGGAAGGCCCCAAATCATTGATGCTCCGTTGACGCTCATTTTTAGGGCATAGTGACGATGTCGTCAATAGTATTTTTACCTAGAAAGACAGCCAATAGTTCAATAATGTGTTGATATTTCCGCACTCCCCTCGGATTGTCCGAGATGCTGGCCAAAAGTCGTTGATGCTCCATTGACATTCAATTTTAGGACATATTTCCGATGTAGTCACAACCGGTTTTGCCTAGAAAGGCAGCCGATAATGTGATTATGGCTTCATGCCACCACACAGCCCTAGGATTATCCATGATACAAGGCTAACAGTCGTTGACGCTCCAATGAGGCTCATTTTTAGGGCATAGTGACGATGTCATCAATAGCATTTTTGCCTAGAAAGACAGCCGATAGTTCCATTGTGCCTTGATATTGCCCCACTGCCCTCGGATTGTCCGAGATGCATGGCCACATGTTGGTGACACTCAATTGACGCTCATTTTTAGGACATAGTAGAGATGTAGTAGCAACCGTTTTTGCCTAGAAAGGCAGCCGATAATGTGATTATGGCTTCATGCCGCCGCACAGCCCTAGGATAATCCATGATACAAGGCCAAAAGTCTTTGACGCTCCGTTGACGCTCACTTTTAGGACATAGTAGCCATGTTGTTGCAAGAGTTTTTGCCTAGACAGGCGGCCGATAGTGTGATTATGGGGTAACGTCGCCGCACACCCCATGTATTTTCCAGGATGCAAGGCCACAAGTTGTTGATGTTCTGTTGACACTCATTTTTAGGACATAGTAGAAATGTTGCCACAACCATTGTTCAATAGAAAGGCGGCTGATAGTTTGATTATGACTTACTGTTACCACACAGCCTACTGGATGTTCCATGATGCAATGCCAAAAATCGTTGACGCTCCGTTGACGCTCACATTAATCACATTGAAACAGCCTTTCTACACTCAATAATTGTATGCAACGAATCAAATACACAGTTATGACATCCATTATTGCGTTTCTATGTATTATCATTTGCATTCAGGAGTTTTGTTACCTCTCAATATTTGATCAACTGCTATCTACGCAATCTGAGAGAGAAATGATGTTACCCTATCACATTCTCACGCTTTTGGCCGGCAATTGACGGCATGTAGATTCTTTCACTAGTTTATGGCAAATATAGCTCGGCTTCCTCACCATTCCTTATCCAGCTCCTTCTCCTTGATTTCCATGACATACCACAAGCAAATTCAAATATCTCAACCATGTGCACCAGGTCTGTGCAGAGAGTTATACAGTTGAATACATGGATGAATACGGCATGACGGTTGTCGTTCGAAACGATTCGTCATGCGCACTGACCGCTCTTCCCATGACACGTATGACATCACTCACTTAAATTTTGTTCGCACATTTCGTGATGAATATTGCCTTTCCTTTGTCACTTAACAGTCACTTGCAGAATAAAATTGAACGTGATGACCGTCTTACAGCCCGATTTGGGTTTCAGAACTTTCACAAGGTGCGTTCGAACCTTGCACATGCACAGACGGATTATCATGTCTCACAATTTGGTCGCTGAATTCCAGCAAAAGCAGACACATAGCAAAATTGGTAAACAACTTGCTTTTCACAGCGAGCAGACGTCAAAGATTACAGTTTGCACCTCTATTGTTCCGCAGACGCAGGAGCCGTCACCATCTCTTCGTCAGAATCCGATATCTATATGGTAATTAGCTGTAGACTATATCCAGGGGTAAAAGCTTGCTCCTTCAACTGGGTTCGCTTTCAGCAATGTTGACGAATCGGGCTCTGAAGCTGGCACACCACAAGGTGTGCTTGATTTAGGCTGTGGCTTCACCAAACCTAGCCTAATATGACTACTTCCTGGTCGAGAAGGCCCTTGCGGCCTTTGTGATATTCCGGGGACAATATCAAGACTCTCCATCAGCTCTCCAAATGTTCCTGGTGGAGGTGCCAGAATGTCATCATTTGTTTGTGGCTGAACGACGGCCGGAACCCTCAATTCAGTGGTGCCATACTTCGTATCTCGTTCATGGAAGTAGTCGGCTGCATTATCCCATGCCGGTTGAGTCAATTCATCGAGCTTCAGCTGCTTCTGCCGAAACCTCTCCATACGCTGCTGGACCGGTTAGGTGATTGTGCCCATCACCCAGCCAGGTTCGTCATCTTCGCTCAAATTGCCCTGCTCAGTCTCTTCAGCATCCTCATCTTCCCAATCCTCCCCAGCGTCGGAACTTGCAAGATCACTCAGACTGTCTCCGATAGCCACCAGCATCTCCTCAAACGTCATTTCGGATTCTCTGAACGTCAATCCCGCTATTTCAGCAATCGTCACATCGTCCGGCTCTTGTTGAACCGCTGCCTCTGCGTCTTCAACTCGCTTTCTTGCCCCAGCAGTTTCTCTCTCCACATTGTCCTTATTCCATTTCTCTTTCACTTCATTGCTTAAGAAGTGCGTTTCTCGTCGCTTCTCTGCCGCAAGCTTCTTTTTGGATCTCAAGCTGCGCAATGCCCGAAGGCCTCGTACTCTCTCTGCCTCCAAGCCACTCCTGCCTTCATTCGCTTGATGATGTCGTTGGGTTGACCGCTTTGTCGATTTGCCGTATCTGCCCGCTGGAAGTGACGAAAAGTTCTTTTTCGGAGCTTTGACCATTGTAGATTTCGTGGACTTTGTTGTTGGGCGAGATGTTGGATGTTGCAACTGATGGACAATATGGAGGTAAGCTGGGTCTTTTATGTCAAGGTTAGTACGTTGACTCATCTTGAACAAAGCAAAATTGCTCTCTTGACTATCAATAAATCAGGAATAATAATGCTAACCGTACAACATGACATGATTGTTAGCATCAGTTTCATGTAATATTCCGTGGATTATTTGAGAGAAGAATCAGCAGACGTCCTTTCGCTTGAACTATATCCTATTAATATCCAGCAACTGGACGATTTCGGCGGTCGTACACTGCAATTGATCCACGTTATCAAACAGACAACATCAGACTGACTGATTGCAAATTGCGGGGCGGTGGGAAACCCCTGCAACTTGCAGCCATACTTAGTAGGATTCATCTTGAGCATAACGATCATGTTGGCTGCTATATATTCCATTCTGACATGAAGCTAACTATTTAGTCCTCTGGGCTTCCCACTTCCTCTCGTTATCATCTTCCACTTCTATTCCACACCAGCACATTGTGGATACACAACCACCTCTGCCAGGTGAGAGCGGATCAAATTCCGGCAGGTTGGCGGGCGCTACATCAAATACCGAAAATCTTGGCACAAAACAAGAGCGCTGACACAACTTAGTTCACCGCGATGCTGCCAATGTAGCCACCAAACATATGACCCAGGATGCACATGTAATGATTGTCCGCAAGACTGGCAGCAGCAAAAACAAGAAGCAGCATGCAGTTGGATGAGAGTATATCCTTATTGAGGCAAACGGCGGTCAATTGACTTTATAACCTACAGAGGGTGTCAGTAGAGAGCTACGTAACGAATTCATCGCTACCCGTACTGGGAAACCTCCATGGTCGACGAAGGCAATTGTCCACACAGTCTGCGAAATCGAACATCATGATGTTGTGAGCTCTGGGATTTTCGCAGATCAATTTCCTGATAAGCGTCCCCATGAGTGGACGAAACAGGCTTTAATCACCTTAGAGGAGGCTACAGAAGCGTATATGGTAGAGGTAACAGCCGAATTTCATTGTTAGAAGCATCAACTAATGTCTTGTAGGTTTTCAACATGTCTGCAACTATGGCAAGGCAAGGAGGTCGGGTACAGCTGGAACAGTCCGACATGCGCCTGGCATTGAATATGGCCAAAATGGACAAGAAGGCTTTTCACGCGCCGCAATAAAGGAAATGAAATATCTCATCAAGAACCCCCACGCCGAGGTCCGAGAAGAGAAGAAGCAGGGTGTTCAGTTTTCAGGACATCAAAAGGTGAACGCTGCAATACAAAGACACCCGGCAATGCTTCGTCATAACCAAACGTCCGGCTGCCTTCCTTGCCAAAATGGCACTGCAAAGAATCTGCAGACATGCTGGAGACTGAAAGGAACAGGTGCACCTCCCCCTGCCCGAGGCAGAGAGCGGACTCCAGAGCCAACTACACCTCCGCCCGGCGTGCCACCAGCCCCACCCGGTAAGACTTCCGGAGCTCAACTGTCTGAAATCGTCAATTTGCCGGCTGGATATACATATTCGCATACACCTCTTCCCTGTGCGGAATCTTTCGACGATGATGAGGATACCGAGCATGATACCGATTTTGTTCCAGATATGCTGACTGATGATGGTTAGTACACTATCTGTTGTGTGGTAATGCGGCTAACATTCATTTTGGAGACAAAAGCAGCAGATTGAGCAATCCTGCAACTGATGACTAGCATTGACCGAAAGACACGGGATTTTGGAGATTATTATTTGATATATCTATGTATTATTAAAGAACAACGTAGTGATCAAGAAGAAAGTAAATGAAAACGCCAGAAAGGCAGCCAAAACAAAGTGAATGATGGACTGTGCCAAAATAAATGATTGCATATTGTGGATACAGCCATGGCAAAATGAGCGTCAACGGAGCGTCAACGATTTTTGGTCATGTCTTCGGGGAAATCACAGCTCTGCTAGGTTGTAGGCAGTTGTATTAGCAACGGGTCCGGGTAACCGGCCAGCAGTCCGGGTCCGGACTGGAAAAACGGTTCGGTTCTGTTCCAGAACCGTCCAAACACCCGACCAACAACATCTTGGCGGGCCAAACCTGAACCCGTACCTGTCAACCCGCGGGTGTTGCCGGGTTTGGCTAGACCCGTCGGTTCCAATGTCCAGTTCTGTGTTTCGGGTTTTTCTATTTATGGTCGCATTTAGATACCCTACTGTTAATCGCAAAATATTAACTTTTGCACATCATTGACCTTTTCGGATGAATCAGCCGCCTTTATAACTAAAAACAAGTGAGACACGCTCCTTGCCCCATCCTAAACATGATAGTCAATGGCGCGTCAATGATTTTTGGTCTTGCATCATGAGTAATCTAGATGGCGATTGCATGCAAACCATCATAAATGGGGTATTGGCCATATTTCAACCCAAAAGAGAAAGAAACACCCTCGCTGCCCCATCCTGAAAATGAGCGTCAATGGAGCGTCAACAATTTTTCGTCCTGTAATTCAGGTTATTAAAATGTGAATTAATCATTGTTATCTATAATCATTGTATTGGCCACCTTTTTAGGCAAAAGAGGATGCTACACTCTCCCTGCCCCATCCTGACAATGAGCGTCAACAGAGCGACAACGATTTTTGGTCTTCAATTTTGGGTAATCTTGGTGGTAAATGATCGTAGACATCTATAAACAAGGTTTTGGCAGCCTTTCTAGCCTGATAAGCAAGAGGTCGTCCCGCAACAGCCTCCTGGACAATCACAACTTAATTCATTTTCAATGCTGCAACTCAGTGATCCTAAACGTTTTAGCCCATAAAACCAGTCAAAACTCCATATATAGACATTAGTTGCTATCTCGCGCTTTAAATAACCATCCTGGAAGGCCAAAAATCGTTGACGCTCCATTGACGCTCATTTGCCACAGGCGTATCCGCATTATGCAACCAGTTACTTTGGCATAGATTATCAAGTACAGTGTTTTGACAGTCGTTCTATCCCTTTCATGTATGTTTTCATTATCACTATATTGTTCTTTAATTGTGCATATAAATATATCCTTTAAACTATACAGTAATGTGTCCCACCCGTTACTTTAAATTAATTCTCGTCCCCACCCTCAGATTTGCCCAAAAGGCTGCTGTCGTCTGCAAAATCAATGTCAGCGGTATTTCCACGCAGCAGATAGTGTACTCAGCAAACCTGGAATAAAATCTTTGTCGCACTTGCTTTCCTTGCCAAATGCATTATGATTGAAAAATTGAGTGTTTGGAAGTGGAGAATGCATATATACACCCCTGGATGGCATACCATCTATGTCATAACTGTTGTTTCCCTCAGAGTCACCTGGTGGTGCAGGTGGCGTTCCGGGTGGAGGTGCCGCCGGTTCTAGAGGAGGTGCGGCGGTTCCTTTGCGCCTCCAGTGGGTCACCTGATTCTTTGCTGTACCATTTTGGCATGGAAGGCAGCCAGCCGTATGATTTTTGTAAACCATTGCCGGGTGTCTTTCCATCGCTGCCTTCACCTTCTGATGCCCAGGAAACGCAACTCCTCGCTACTTCTCTTCTCGGACTCCGGCGCGAGGTTTCTTAATTTGTTGTTGTGTTTCCTCTATTGCAGCGCGCGAAAACCCGCCTTTAGCCAGTTTCGCCATATCCAAGGCAATGCGCATGACGGACTGTTCCAGCTGTACCTGACCTCCTTACCTCACCATAGTCGCAGACATGTTGAAAACCTACAAGAAATTAGTTGCTATTTCTAAAACAAAGCTTCAGCTATTACCTCCACCACATACAACTCTGTAGCCTCCTCTAGAGTCTTTAAAGCCTGTTTTGTCCACTCCCGTAGACCTTTATCACGAAATTCGTCCGCGAAAACCCCAGAGTTGATGACATCATGATGTTAAATTTTGCGGACCGTGTGGATAAATGCCTTCGTCGACCATGGAGGTTTGCCATTGTGTGCAGCGATAAATTGGTCACAGAGCTCTCTACATACACCTGCTGTACATTATATTGTTAGTTGACCGCCTTCTATATCGATATGGAGCTACTCACATCCGAAAGCATACTGCTGCCTATTATTGCTGCGTCCGGTTTCAAGTACTTTTTTTAAATCTGGATCCTGGGCCATATTTTCGGTGGCTGCAATTGCAGTGTTCCGGTGGACTAACTGGTGTCTGCATTGCGGCTGTGTCTCAGCCAGGGGCGCATTGGATGAAGCGCCCGCCGTTTGGCTCGATTCGGATTGAATCACACCAAACTGAGGTCTTTGTGGAGCGATGACTTGCTGTTGTGGAAAAGGTGAGGAAGATGATAACGAAAAGTGGAAAGTCCTGTAGATTCTATAGTAAGCTACAGGTCACAAGGGATTAAATCACTGTCAACTTGCACGTTCTACTCAAGATACATCCTGCTGCGTATCGCTACAAGTTGGAAGTGATTCCAACGGTCCCGCCATGTGCAGTAAGTCGGTCCGATGATGTTTGTTTGTATGTGTGTGTGCAGGGATACTTTGAGGTGAACGACAGCTGATATCACGTGTTTGATAGATATAAAAAGGAAATTCTGCGACGAAAAGGTCGTCTGGTGATGTTTGTCTCAACACATAGCCGGGATCTTACATGAAACATACGCTAACTATCAAGTCATAACTTGCGATTAGTGTTACTATTCCAACTGAAATGATGGTCAAAACGCAGATTTTGCTTTGTTCGAGTTGATCAAAAATACGAACCTTGACATAAATAACTCGGCTTGCCTCCATGTAGTCCATAACTTGCAACATCCAACATCACGCCCAACAACAAGGTCAACACACGTTACAATGGTCAATGCTCCCAAAAAGAACTTTTCTCCACTTCCGGCGAGCAAATACATCAAATCGACAAAGCAATCCACATGTCGACGTCATCAAGCGAATGAAGGCAAGAGCAGCTTGGTGGCAGAAAGGGTCCGAGCATTGGGAGCATTGCGCAGTTTGCGATCCAAAAAGAAGCTTGCGGCGGAGAAAAGACAGGAAACGCACTTTTTAAGCAATGACGAGAAAGAGAAATGGATCGAGGATTTTGTGGAGAGAGAGACCACTGTGGCAAGAAAACGAGTTCAAGACACAGAGACAGCGATTATGCAAGATATGACGACTGCTGAAAACGGGTGCGCGAAAACCGGAAACCTCGACACAACGTTTGAAGAGATGTTGAATGCTATTGGAGAGAGTCTGAGCGATCTTGCACGTTCTGATGATGAGCAGGATGGAGAAGACGAGGAAGATGATGAAGAATATACAGAGCTCGGCAAAGTCAGTGATGATGATGAACCTGGCTGGGTGATGGGCACAATCACTAAAACGGTACAGCACCGCATGGAGAGCTTTCAGCAGAAGCAGATGAGACTTGACGAATTGACCCAACCGGGATGGGGGGATGCAGCCAACTACTTTCGTGAGAGAGATATGACGTATGGGACTGCCGAATTGAAGGTTCCGGCGGTTGTCAAGCCCCAAATAGATACGACTACAGCCACACCATCCCCGATATCAGTTGGAGAGCTTATGCAGTCTCCTGTGATCGTCCAAGGACAATCAGAAATGCCAGCAGTGACTTGTCGACCATGAAGTAGTCAAATGAGGCTGGGTTCGGAGAAACCCCAGTCACATAAATTCATACTAGTTCTTTCGCCCGGCATGGCGACAGATTCGATGCCAATTCAGGATGCAAATCCTGTTGAATCTGTAAGCTTTTACCCCTGCATGAAGCATCCCTGGTTAATTACCATATAGACATCGGATACGGACGAAGATATGGTGACGGCTTCCGGGTTGCCGGAGTTATAGATAGCCAAATAGGTAGTTTTGAAGACCTATCTTGCAGAAAAGCAATTTGTGTACCTACTTTGCTATGTGTCAGCTTTTTCCTGATTTCAGTGACCAAATTGTGAGACATGATATTTCATCAGAGTGTGTGCAAGGGTCGAACTGGCCATGCGAATGTTCTAGACTCCAAATCTGGTTGATAGATGGCCAGCAAACATGAGATCGACCTGCCAATTACAGTTACATTAGAAAGCAAAACCTAAAATAGAGACGAAATATACTAACAAAATTCAATTCAGTGATGTCATACAAGTCATAGGACGAGCGGTCAGTGCGCAGTCTGGACTTGGGTCAATGACAGCCGTCATGCAGCATTAGTTCATGCAGCTAACTGTATAACTGTCCGTTCAGACCTGCTGCACGTGGTCGAGATTTTGAAAATTGCATATGGTACGTCATGGAAATCGAGGAAAACGAGCTGGAAAAAGAAAGGTCAGGAAGTCCGGCTCTATATGTCTAAAATTAGTTGATGGATCTGTATGCCGTAATTTACCGGCTGAAAGTGCCAAAACACGAACGAACCACGTCATTAATCGGACTGATGATGTGAATAGTGGTGTAGAGGGTGCAGTGAGAGCGGTTACGTTGTCAGCCAGTCAGATTAGGTTGCGATCTCCAGCTAGGGTCCCAGCCCCGAACTGGATGGTAAAAACTTATTGACTGTCAATAATGACGTTATGACGGTCATGCAAAATGATTGCGCACCCAATGACTGTTGGTATGTCTCTAAAGTGAGCATCAACGGAGCATCAACGGAGTGTCAACTATTTTAGTTTCATCTTTTCGGCATTCAAAGGTTTGCATCGTCACATAAAGCTAAAGACGTGTAATTGCCCGGCTTTCGATGTGAAACGGCAAGCGATATGCTCATTGCCCCATCCGAGAAATCAGTATCAACGGAGCATCACCGATTTCTGGTCTTGCATCTTGGATAATGACTAGGCTGCGCGACAGCATTAAGCCATAATGGCAGTATTGGCCGCCTTTATGGGCAAAAATGCCTACTATCATATCGCTACCCCCTGCTAAAAATGAGCTTCAACGGAGCGTCAACGATTTTTAGTCTTGCATCATAGACAATTCAAGGGCTGTGCAACGGCATACTCCCATTATCATAATATTGGCCGCCTTTCTAGGCAAAAATACTAGTAACGATATCGCTACTACCTCCTAAAAATGAGTGTCAACGATTTCTGGGCTTGCATCTTGGATTATCAGACAGCAATGCAGCGGCGATGACACAAAATCGGACTAATGGCTGCCTTTATGGGCAAAAAGGCTAGCAATGATATCGCAACCGTCTCGTCTTTGTATGCCCTTGTATTCAACTTCACAATTATGCATGCGATGTCTCACAGGTCTGACTTTTTTCTTCCTTGTAGCTCTAAAGTCTATATTTAAGAACCTGCGTTCTATCTGACTATAACGTATCCATTGATAGTCACCCAGATCAAATTACACAGAGTTCAATTTCTTACCACGATGTCAGGTACAAAATCTCTAAATACCTTGTTGCTAGAGGTTATGATATCTTCCAAAAACGAACGTGTCTTTATTCGTGATTTAAGCGACCTTACTTTACAAATGATATTCAATGCCTGGTGGGCTTCAATAAATGTAGGCTTGGAGCGGCCTATTGCTTGGAATAATTCTAGACATGTGCCTTCTTGGCGATTCTATTTACATTGCGGAATTGAAGAGACTGGCAGCCCCGGCATCATATGTATCGTTTGTCATCAAGTTCTTCGCCATCCATCAGAACATGGGACCAGCTCAATGGGCAAACACTTGCTGGCAAAGCGCATATTGCAAAGTTAAACGAATTAACAGTGTCAGAGGTAACCGAATTAACTAGTTCAAAGGTCGATGAAACACCTTTGGCCATACTGAAGCGGCAAGCAAGTCGAGGAATTCCGATTGTAAGTTCCCAAAGGAAAATCAAATTGACCATTCAGGCTTTAAGTATACTTACTGAATTGACAGACAAAATGCTCTAAACTGGCAGCAAAGGACTTTCAAACTGCCAGATTTCACCAAGACACCTGGAATCAGTACCTCATGTTAGATTTTGTTTTGGCACATATTCCATGGAACGCAATATCAAACCTTGGGTTATGATGGTCATACAATACATTACGAAGTGACTTGGTGTTACCGTTAGCCAGCACCCTGAGTAATATTTGCCGGAGGGAATACACACTGACAGTGGGTGCAATTAAGAAACAATTGCCGTCAACAAATAAAGTTAGTTTAGCTTTGGACGGATGGACATCAACAAACAAATTAGCAATAACGTCAGTCATTGCTTACTATATGGATCGAAATTGGGCTTTGCAAGAAGTACAACTGGCATTCGATGAGGTTGATAGCCCAATCTTTTCCTATTTCGAAATCTCATTAAGGATTACAGGTCAAGGGTCAGCATACGGGAGCACGTCTAGCCGGACATTTGAAAGAAGTTCTTGATCGTTTTGCACTGACTGACGGCTGTTTACTTGGGATTACAACCAATAACGCTTCCTCAAATTACTCGATGACTCGCAAACTACAAACCACCCTTGAGGCCTCTGGAATCGAGTGGCATGCATTGAGAAACCACATACCATGCATGGTGCACGTCATTCAGCTGTCTTTAGGCGCATTCATGAGCAGTCTGGGTGTAAAAGGCCGCACCAAGTCTTGGGAAGCCAATGAGCGCGATCAGCAATTTGGAGAGAATGAAAGCACAGACATTGGGAAGAGTCAAAGACTTGGAAAAGAGGGAAATGCTAGCATCAACAAGGTGTCGGCCATGAGACCAGGTGTAGCGAAGATAATTGAGAAAGTACGTATTTCAACATAGCATGAAAGTGGTGAAACTGACCTTCATATAGCAGAGAATGCTTGCTGTATTGATTACGCTGACACCTGGACGTCGAAACGAGTTTATTGACTGTCAAAAAGTCAAAGTCCAGATCGCAGAACTACCTATTGTGGATGTGAAGACAGGTTGGAACTCGACACTGCAGTTGCTCGAGCGCGTCTACCGATTGCGTGAATTCACCCGGGAGTGGATTAAAAACCCAAAGTACAGCGACTACCGGCCGCTCTTCACGACTCAGGATGAGTGGACTATTGTCAAGTATGTGATGTAGGTTTTACGGCCATTCCAGTACTGGACCCTCTGGATTGTGAAACGGCATACTGTTACTCTGCATCACGTCATCACTGTTTACAATGTCATGTTTGATCACATGGATGGCGTGATGCGAGCTTTGGCCACGAAAAAGACACAATGGAAGGAGGACTTATTCTTCGCTGTGAAGTGTGCGCGGCAAAAGTTATCTAAATATTATACTGAAGTCACTCCAACGACTGGTATGCTCCTCATTACAGCACACATCATTGATCCCTTCCGGAAGTTACGGTCGTTTAGCAAGTGGGCCATGGGCATGTATATCAATCCTGAAGACGAGACTTCTTATACTACCCAATACCAGGAGGCCTTTCTGAAGTATGTGGACAACGAATACTGCACGAAACAGAGACGATTGCCGGTCATTAAGTCCGATAACACACTGAGCAACAATCTCAGCTCCTTCGAAATGGCTTCTAGATCTGGTCAATCTTCTTATGATCCATTCAATTTGTCCAGCAATGACGACGAATGCTTGATGCCTACCAATGTGGCCGAAACGACACCCAGACGAAGCGATCGTGCAGCACGTTTATTGACAGCCGCGAGGCGCGATTTGAATTCACCTCCTGAATAACCACTGAACTGGGGGCAAATTCATCCGAATCTTAATGATTACCACTCCGACCCAATGGAGATTAGTAGTACATTTTTGTTACCGGATATCACTGACTGGTGGCGGCAGCAAGAAGAAACGCACTCAAAGTACAACGATCTCTCCAATGTGGCACGCGACATATTCTGTATCATACCTCACGTTGTCGGAGTGGAGGCCAGTTTTTCCCTTGGGCAAGTCGTGATAGGGTGGAGGCAGTCGAAAGCCACTGGCGAGACTCTTCGCGAAAAAGTGGTAATGAGACAGTTTGCTCGAGCCAATAGTGGATTACTGGCTGGCGACGACCCAGTATTGGATCCAGACAGGACTGATAACGACATGGAGATGAAGAGAGAGGCAGAGGAAAAGAAGTTGCACAGAATGGCCAAGGTCCACGACTTTTTGGAGATGCGGCAGGGTAGCCAAAGCCTACGAGGTACACAGAAGGAATCTCGCGTTCAAAATGTTCAGATAGCTGCCGTAGGTTACATTTGAGATACTGCAGAGATGGTCAAAGCATCGTGGTCAAACGTTCATCATGATGGTGTGGCTGCATTTCAATTGTCGGAACAATCACCTGTGCCACCAGCTTTGTCTGCAAAGGACCTCCCAGGAGGACGAACTCAATTATTGAACGTCCGCTGAATCAAACGAATCGACTGCGATCCTGCCGAAAGTGATGAGGATGGCTCACCTGAAAGCATTTCAGACACCGAAAATTGCCTTAACTGAAATGGGGACTTGGATAATCCAAACGACAGCGAAGATGACTGGGAGGCAGACAATGAATCAGATATGGAACTGGACAATGGCAGTGAGGTTTCAGCAACCCTGGAGGAGCGGAATGTGAGTGCGGCACCGAATGTTCCTGGACTGATTCGGCCGATATGACAATCAAACAGGAAGGTAGAAAAGGCATTAGTGACGGTCAATATAATGGAAATGAGGAGGAATAAGGGGATCAAGAAAAACTAGGACAGAATGCGTCAATGTATTATCACCACGTTCATTATGTAGCTTGATGACGAATTTTATTCAGAGAATTATTATGGAAGAATGTTTACCAGTCGCGAGAGAATATTCGTTAACAAACAAACCTGTAGCAGGCAATATGCATTATTTGGCATAATATATAAATTTTAACCGGATGAGAGCGACCACTGCTTGAATATTACTGGGCTTGGCTTTGCCATAGAGCCAAGTCCTAATTATGCTGAAAGGCATCCACAAAGTTCAAATATTTATGATTGCAATTATTAATGGCAGCAGATCTTGACAACACAGTACATTAAACTGAGCGTCAATGGAGCATCATCGATTTTCAGTCTTGTAAGTACAGTAATTGAATGGTGACGTAGTCAGAACTATCCATAACGTGCATACTGACGGCCTTTCTTGGCAAAAGAGTAAACTACACAATCACTGCCCCCTTCTAAAAATGAGCTTCAACAGAGTGTCAACAATTTTTGGCTGAGCATCTTGGGTAACCTAAGTGCCGATTGGTTGCAGCCATTCATAAACGAAGTATTGGCTGCATTCCAAATCAAAAATAATAGTATCAGGCTCCCTGTCCCATCCTGAAAATGAGCGTCACCGGAGCGTCAATAATGTTCAGTCTTGTAAGTACGGTAATTGAATGGTGACGAGGTCGGAACTATCTATAATGAGCATACTGGCGGCCTTTCTTGGCAAAAGTGTAAAGCACACGATTACTGCCCCATTCTGAAAATGAGCTTCAACAGAGCGTCAACGATTTTTGGCTGTGCATCTTGGGGCCGATTGGTTGCAGCCATTCATAAACGAAGTATTGGCCGCCTTCCAAATCGAAAATAATACTATCAGACTCCCTGCCCCATCCTGAAAATGAGCGTCAATGGAGCATCAACAATTTTTAGTCTTGTAAGTACGGTAATTGAAGAGTGGCCTGGTCACTGCTATTCATAACCGATGAAATGGCAGCCTTCCTTGGCGAAACAAAGTGATGGTTGGTTGCAGCCATTCATAAACGAGGTATTGTCCCATCCTGAAAATGAGTGTCAATAGAGTGTCAAGGATCATTGGTGCCGGATCTTGGGTAATCTAAGTGTAACAATATGGTAACAATTCATAGACGAAGTCGTGGCAGCCTTTTCAATTGAAATAACCCATGACATATACGTTACCCCATCATGAAACTGAGCGTCAATGGAGCGTCAACAATATTTGATCTTGCATATTGGGTAATCAAGGCTTTCTGCGCATAGGTGCGCCCATAACAGAACTATTGACTACCTCTCTAGCCAAAAATGCAATGGGTAGAAGGCAAAACACGTATTCCAAAATAATCAATGTCGCAGATTGCAAAACATCCAAAAAGAGATAATTGGCTGTCAAATACCTAATTTTAATAATGTTCAATTATCCAACTGCAAAAACAAGAACATTCTATAAATCTACAGATGGACCCGGTGGGGGACCCGCTGACAACCCGCCCAATCCAGACGGGTTGGAGATTTGCATCGAACCATACCCGAATTGACAGTTCGGGTGTGTTGACAACCCAGACCGCCAATTTGGCACCAGTTCAGTCCTGACCCTGACCCAGACCTGAAGCGACGGTCCGGAACCATTGCTGACACTAGTAGTCAGTCACAAAGGAATTCTTGGCCGCCTTTATAGGCAAAACAGATAGCAATACCCTCCCTGCCCCATCATGAAAATGAGCGTCAATGGAATGTCAACGATTTATTGTCATGTGTCCTGGGCAATCACAGCTCCGATAGGTTGTAGTTAGCCACAACAGAATTTTTGGCCGCCTTTATAGGCAAAACAGACAGCAATACCCTCCCTGCCCCATCATGAAAATGAGCGTCAATGGAGCGTCAACGATTTTTGGTCATGTGTCCTGGGAAATCACACCTCTGATAGGTTGTAGTTAGTCATAAAGGAATTTCTGGCTGCCTTTATAGGCAAAACAGATAGCAATACCCTCCCTGCCCCATCATGAAAATAAGCGTCAACAGAGCATCATCGATTTTTGGTAATGCGTCCTGGGAAATGACATCTCCGATAGGGTGTAGTCAGTCATAAAGGAATTTTTGGCTGCCTTTATAGGCAAAACAGATTGCAATACCCTCCATGCCCCATCATGAAATGGAGCGTCAACAGAGCGTCAACAATTTTTGGTCATGTATCATGGGTAATCTGGGGGGCGACAAGTTGCACATTGTCATAAACTAATTATTGACTGCCTTTATAGGCAAAAGTGAAAGTGAAACGCTTCCTGCCCCATCTTCAAAATGATCGTCAACAGAGTGTCAACCATTGTTGGCCTTCCATCATGGTTAATCACAGCGCGATGTGGCGGTTATTGTCTATATATATCGTTTTGACTGTTATTATACTCTTAAAGTCTCAAGAATACATATTGGTAGCTCTGTAAATAAAATAAGTTGTTACTGTCCCGGAGGATGTGGCTAGAATATCCCGTACATATCTGCCTATAAAGGCTGTCATATCCTTCTGTATGGATGTTTCTGATCACACACCACTCATATTACTGAAGATGCAAGACCAAATATCGTCGACACTCTGTTGACACCCATTTTCAGGATGTGTTTGGGCGCATGAGTATGCTTGTTTTGCACATCAAGGGGGCTAATAGGTTGAAAATAAACCGTGACATACCAATCTCAATATTTTATGATTAACAGTAGCATATCTGAATGCGACCATAAATGTGAAACCCGAAATGCAGAACCGGAGATTGGAACCGATGGGTCTAGCTAAACCCGGCGAAAGCCGCGGGCTGACGGGCACGGGTCCGGGTTTGGCCCGCCATGAGTCTACGGGTCGGGTTTTTGGATGGTTCTGGAACCGAACCTATCCGTTTTTGCGGTCCAAACCCGGACCGCTGGTGGGTTACCCGGACCCGTTGCTAACACTACCTATGGAACTATATACATCTGGCGGCCGGAGATGGACCTATACCAGGCTTTACTGCCTGCTGTTTTCGCTGCTATACTGGTACTATACACTATCGCTGAGGGTCCGCTTGAGAGCCTGCTTGAGAGCCTTTTTGAGAGTCTACTTGTAGGTGTTCTTGAGAGAGCCTCGCATCGGAAGTAGTAGAGTTTTCCTCAGGAAGCTTTTGGCCGATGGAAAACCCTGACATTGTGGAAGCTTTGGCTAATAGAAGGCACTAAGTCTGCGGGAGCTTTGGCTATGAGAAGGCTCTAAGTCTATGGAAACTTTGGCTACCAGAAGGCTTCAAGTCTGTGGAAGCTTTGATACTAACGTTGATGTAACCAACCTACTTGCCTTAGTGCTTCTGGTACTATGATTACCATCACTGACATCATCATCATCATGATCATCATCACCATTGCCATAATCACCATCGCCATCATCACTATTGCCATCATCACCATTGCCATCATCACCATTGCCATCATCACCATTGCCATCATTACCATTGCCATCATCACCATTGCCATCATCACCATTGCCATCATCACAATCAGCCCCGAATGGGAAAACACATACATTGACAATTGGTGGGACGGGAGCATTCTATTACACTGGAAAATCTGAATCGGAGCTCTGCTCTCTCCAAGATCCAATTGTCTACATTTCCTGGAAAATCTATGGCTACAATTGTCAACACCATGACTGTGAGACATGGTGAGATCCTGTCACAGTTGGTGTGCTAAACATACAGTTCTGACTATGATATTGACCGAGGTCATGACATTGGCCACCATACACTGCTTGCCACCCACCGCCCGCTACCCACCACATCCCACATGCCACCCACTATTGAAAACCTGCTCAACCCCACACCAGAGTCCGCCCGATGACGGAGTGGCCAATCTGGCCTTCCAATTGTGCATATAGATAGATGGCTAGTGGAGAACGAACGATGTCGCTTTGGACTATCTCTCAGCACCTGCTACCATATCCAACCCACCAAACACTGCTTACCACACGCCATCTTCATTACTCCTCCCACTGCCTGGTGTCTGAAACTCATCAAGTGTCTGGATCGAGCATGCAGGCACATATTCGGAAGGAGTAGAGATATCTCTGGGAAGCTTTGGCCAATGGAAAACTCTGAGATAGTGGAAGTTTTGGCTAATAGAAGACTCTAGGTCTGTGGAATCTTTGGCTAGTACAAGGCTCTAGATCTGTGGAAACTATGATATTAACTTGGACATAGCCAACCAACGTACTTGACTAAGTGCTTTCGATGCCATTACCATCACCAGCACTATCACCATCACCATCAACATCACCATCACCATCATGACCATCAGCCCCAGACCGAATATGCACTCATATGCACAAAATGGACATGAAACTGGCTGCAGACTCCGCAGAGAAAACTGAGTCAGAGATCTGCTCCCCCTGAGATTCAATTGTCTACCTTGCCAGCAGAATCTGAGGCTGCAATGGTCAACATCATGATATGGAGGCATCATGACATCTTGTTGTGGTGGAGGTGCTATGGATAAGGTTCAGACTACCATGTCGACTGACATCATGATTTCACCCAACATACACTGTCTGCCACATGCCACACACCACAGATTACATGCCGCCCGCCCCCCGCTGTCTGCCATACACCACCAGCCTCCCACCTCCCCGTGGCAGCAATGCAGCAAGTCTCTGAAACGAGCATGCAGGAGTATATGTGGGAGCAATAGTCATGTGAGATTGGAAGTGTCTTCACTCTTGAGAGTGTACTGGGGAGTGTAGAGCCAAGTAGGCTGCCAGTGTACCATCGACTGCATTTGGGAGCGTACTTGAGACCGACTCGGAGGTGTACATGGTAGTGTACTCGGAGTGGAAGTGGGAGTATCTTGAGCTCGTAGTTGGGATGGAATAATCAAGCAGGCTGGGAGTGTGTCATCAAATGCAATTGGGAGTGTACCTTAGAGTGTGCTTGACAGTGTGCTTGAGAGTGTCCTGTGAGCCAACTCACAACTGTACAGTCATGCAGGCTGGGAGTGTGCTATCGTGTGCAACTGGAAGCATCCGTGACAGCATGCTTGGGAGTGTTCTTGAGAGCATCTCGAGAGCTTACTTGGGAGCGTACAGTAATGCAGGCTGGGTGGGAGCCATCGAGTGCAAGTGGGAGTCTCCTTGGGAGCATGTCCTAGTGTGTACTTCAGAATGGACTCAGGGGTGTACTTGGGAGCATACTTGCAATGTTCTTGGGAGCATCTTGAGAGCTTACTTGGGAGCATAAGTCAAGTAGGCTGGGAGTGTACAATCGAGTGCAATCATGAGTGCAGTGCAGAGCGTACTTGGAAGTGTGCAATACAGTGCATTTGCTATTTGTATTGAATGCAGTATGATGCATAGTATCAAGCGGTCATAATCACATGCGTATCATGGTAATCTAGTCAATTTGCAGGTCCATATGGCAACATAGTGCGGAGCGTCAAATATGCTATGGATTACCTGTCACTAAACAGCTTCTCAATGAGGTACGAGTCGCGTAAGGTCATTTTTGCCGGTGTTGTATACTTGCTGCAGTGACAAATTATACTAGTTTGATTAATGCTGAGAGTTATTCTAATGGCAGTATCATAACTTATTCTATCTGTGTCTATTTTGGTTATACTTTCTCAGCCACAGAGTAAATCACTCTGGCTTTCATAGCTATGTTGTTGTCTTTATGATCTTTTCCAGTATCTTCTGCTTTGAGTTTTTTGATTTAATTGTTTCTTTTTTATTTCTCTGCTTTCAACTCTGGTACAGTTTTCAGCTTATATCTTCCAGTACTGCATTGTATTTTCTCCACTATTTATTGCAATTTAAATGTTTAATTTAATCTTTGTCATTTCAATTTCATATCTCTATTAATTGGTTAATTGTTGTTTTGGATTGGACAGTAATTTGAATAAAGTAACTATTTCATTCAGATATGTTGGGCGATACTGGTATAACTTTTTATTTTCCATATGGTCAATGTATCTATCTTGATCAAATGCGTTACTTGGTGTAAAATACTTAATTATCTGTCACAGCTGGGCTATTTCTATTGCTAATTGTACTATACTTAGCCTGGATTTAAATTTATCTTATAACTTTATAAATATAGTATCAATATATTCATTCCTTCATTAAATTTATTATTATAATGTTTGCAGACATTATCCAGTCTATTAATTGCAATTGCTACAATTTGTCTCTAAAGAGGCAGCTAAATTAAGCAAGAGAAGGTGATAATGTATTTCTGTCTACATATTGGTTGCTAGAAATGTAACATGTATTCTTAGAAGCCTGTAATCTCAATATATACTCATTGAACTGTAAATATAACTAGAGCCACTCTGATGTACATTCTACATAATATGCCTTGCAATAAATTAGAAGAATCAATTGCTCAGTATGTATGCAGCTAATGATGTATACATATTCCCGTAAATAAAATGGGCAAACAGGATAAAGCAGAAGAGACTAGTTACTCAACCGAGAAGTCACTTTGCCAGCCATGACATTGAATCGGATGTATTTGTAAATACACTGTATGCTTATGTACCATTCAAGTGATGTCCTGATAAATCAATAAAATGAACTTTATGGCCCGAAGCGAGCTTAGTGAAACCCAAGTTACGCATAAGTGGACACCCATGACGCATCGCCTTGAAGGCTACTGAATCAGGGTCGATGTTCGAACTTCTACTTTCAATTATTCACTGAGGATTAACAATGAATGCCTAACGTAGGAGCTTAGTCAATGTTAGTGTACTTCAGTAAAATGATGAGCCTTGCACAGCTATTAGTATGCATCGACAGAGCTCTCAAGCATATAGAACTATCGATTATTGTACCAGTACAACTCGTATCAGTCATCATCAAGGGTTACTACCGTACTAAACGGTGGTTGCGTGAAACATAACGAAGAACGTTTAAAACAAATCCTCCATGTCTCGTGTATATCCCACTCTCAGCTCCCTTTCCAAGCGTGCAATCTCATCTAGGCTTTTCGCGGCCCGGATTTTCTCTTCGATAGTATTCTTTTCAGCCTCCACCAATCGGACAGTATAATCTTTCGTTCCGCCCCCGGCCGATTCGTTGTGATCAAATGTTTGCGACTGAATGCCCATTATCTACCAACACATCAGTTGTAGACACAAAAAGGAACTAGTTATGGTATTCGCACCATGGAGGCAAGATCACTTGGCTCTATTCCTGTTCCAAAAAGCTCCCTTGCTCTCCTTCTCTCGGCATCATTTACCTTTTGGTAGTCGAGGAACCGAACCGTCGGGCACTTCCAAATCACCCAGTGCCTATAGTGCTGTATATTCACACCCGTTAGATATTATCATACTGCAGTGACACACACCTACGTCTTTCCTAGCCACGGGATTCTCCAACAGGCACAGATGTACAAGTCTCCTAAACTTCCCCAAAGGCTCCAAATCACAAAGCTCAACAAGATTGTTGGCTGTCAAAACTAACACCGCGAGGTTTGGTATTGAAGTCGCGAGAGTTGGCTGGATCGCAGAGATGCGGTTTCTTGCAAGGAGGAGTGTCTGCAACCGTTCAGAAAGGGGAAAGTTTCCCAATTGTTGGATATCATTGTCCGTAAAATCTATTCCATCTTGTGGCTATTGTCAACGTACGACATCCAAGTTAGCAGTTGCACGATCTAGGAGTGGCGATTTGGAACGCCATACCCCTGCAATCCCTAGATTTTCAATCGTTGGAATCTTGTGACCTTCAAGATTGAATGTTCAACACAGCTCATAGATCAAAAGTGTAACACCTGCTCTTTGGGAACAAACCTCTAAGGTCAAGCTCTCGATCGTTGATGGGGTTCAGGAAGCTGGGCGCAGCAGACAAAAGTTCAGTAGTTAATCTCATATTGCGGTAAGCAACAGACGATGACACGTAAATATTGCGTAGGTACTTCAGAAGTAAGTAATGTAGACAACGACTTGGCATGTCTAAATATGTTGCTTCTTGACCAATAGGTAAAGATATGGCTTGGGTTTTTTCTTTTATTGGAGTTAGAGGCTGTTTATAGCAATTCTCTGTATAAGAATATATACAATACAAGACTATAAACACTTAGTCCATTGAATATTGGATGTAAACATAAGAGTATTGATTGCGAAAAATATTGACAGATAATATATATTTCAGAATACAGTTATCTAAGATGAAAATGGTGAAATGAATAAAGAAATAAAAGCCAGTCAATTAAATTTGATTCCATATTGTTGAAATATCTAGTAACCACCACTGATAATTACTATTTATAAGTTATTGAATATATTTTCTTCTATATACTCTTTTCCATAATTCCTCAATATTAACATATCAAAAGTAATGAAATTAATATTTACTGACTTAAAAAGTATGTAATTATATAAGCATATAGCAGTTCAAAAATACAATATAATTACAGGCTATTGTGGTAATAATATAACAGTTATAGAGTGATAGCTTTTTAAACATACTATTCTACTTAAATGCATTTAATAAAGTAGACTAAATATTTATAAATAGATTATTCACAAAGGTTAATATTCCATAGTTATTAAATTCTACATCATATCCTTCTGCGATGGAAATATATCAAGATATAAAGCATACTTATCAGGTTGAATACAATAAATATTAATTTCAATTATGGAAATAAATTCAAAAATTATAAGTTGACAATGAAAATCTTCTTTCTGAAATTTCCAGATTTCAATTATCAACATATCTTGATTGTGAATTTTATATTTATTCTAAGTATAATAGATGAAAACCAACCTGAAGTACTTTTTCAATATTACATTTCACTCAGAATATAACTGCAACAGGCAATCCAGGGGTAAGTAACAGCTATTCAATGTAGTATACTAACTATGAGCATTAGAACTTTTGCAATCATCTTATCGATACATCTACCTCTGCTATCACCTACCTGTATATTTCCATCTGTATCTTCCAGTGGGGAGATGTATAGCTAAGGGGCTGAATGAAGGTGTATATCCCCTTATACCATTATAGTATTTTCACTAAACAGCTATGTTTTGCAGATGAAATTTTGCAAATTTGCTCCTTTTTCAACATATATTAGCAAAATGTAACTTAGTCACTGGGAGCCTCCTGGAGTGTCAGAAAGGATGTGCAGTGTCAACTTAGAAGTGTCATTTTCAGGAAAGTATCAGACCTTGGAAGTGTATTCCGGCTGGCCTTCTGAGCAACTGGAACATCTGATGAATGGCGCAAGTATAACAATGAGGTGATTTTGATAAGTTTGAGAACATCTCAGAGTACCAGAATGAACTCTGGGTGCACCTGGGAGCAGCTGGGAGTGCCAGCAACAACCCTGGGAGTGCCGACAACAAGGCTGGAAGTGTTGACAATTAGCCTGAGAGCATCTACGACAAGCCTGGATGTGTCATTGACACCTCTGGGAGCACTTCAATTCACAGTAGCGCAGTCTGGGATAAACAACATCTTCTTTGTAATTGCTACTACTGTGCCTGGAAATCATAGCTACTGCTTATGATTGAATAATTTTTAAAACTCTGGTATTCAGTGTGTATTCTCATCTATGTATCCATATAGCTACACGTCTACACATGGTATGTGTGGACTGGCTGCAGGCGGTGCGTCAAAGCAATTCTAGATGCTCCAGAAAATGATGATCAAGTGAAATCAGAGATACACTTCAATGCTGTGATCGAGCAACTTCGGAGACATACTTGAAGGCCATGATCATATGAATCTGCAGGCGGTAATCAAGAAAGTTTGGAGATGCACTTGGAGGTCATGTTTATGCGAACTTGCAGGCCATTATTGAGCAAGTCTGGAGATACACTTGGAGGCCATAATTGAGCTAGTTTGGAGATGCAGTTGGGGGCTGCAATTGAGCATGTTTGGAGATTCACATGGAAGCCATGATTGAGTCAGATTAGATGAACACTTGGAGGCAATGGATGAATGGCTTGCCAGGTGCTGAGACTCTGTTCACCTGTTACATAACTCGCAACTGTGGAAATGTGATAAGGTGACATTACGTTTCAGATATCATGGTGAGCTGCCTGATGGCTGTGGATCATGTAGCTAGGCATGCCTTCAGTAGCAACTACATTCAGGGGTCCACTCGTTATCATAAGAATAAAGGGAAGTGAAACACTCCACAGTGGATGCTGTACTCTGTGGATGCTTTACATGATGCATGCTGTATTTGGTGTATGCTGTACTCGGTATATGCTGTACTCGGTGTATGCTGTACTTGGTATATGCTGTACTCGGTGTATGGTATACTTGGAATATGCTGTACTAGGTGTATGCTCTACGCGGTGTATGCTGTACTCGGTGTATGCTGTACTCGGTGTATGCTGTACTCGGTGTATGCTGTACTCGGTGTATACTGTATTCGGTGTATGCTGTACCCAGTGTATGCTATACTCAGTGTCAACTCATGATGATTGTATATAGAGATAATGAGGGATGACTAAACTGTGTGTTCTGCGATGAGTATGGAGTTGTGGATGAGAAAGAGAGGGATGGGCAATATAGTTGAAAACAATGTGGAGGATATAAGCGTATATGAGAAATCAGGGGTATGACTTGCATGATGGGGTTGGGAAGACGTCTTTCGGTGTGACTACACACCACATCACACCTTGCACCTGCCATATCAGGGATTGTACATTGACTCGCACAGATAATTTCGTTACATCCCAGGTTCAGTTGATGATGTGTTTCATTCGTGTCATCTCTCAGTTTCTCGTCCTCAACTCTACCATTACCTAAGAGCATGAAGTTAAGTCATCCCTGACAATCTCTCCAGGCCATGATCAAAAGCTAACCCTAAAGACAGCATACACTGCGCACAGCATACGCCGACTTCAGGAACATGTAAATCAGTCCAGCATCTATACCCAAAACTCGCAGTCACTCTGGTAGCGCTCACCAGTGCTTCTAAGTACTTCCAGATGTTTCCAGGCCCTCCTGGCTCATTGAAATGTGCTCTGGGATGCTGGAAGAGCATTCTCAGGTTGTCCTGAAAGCACCTACCATCATGGGAGTGAATTCAGAATGCTAGGAGATTGACAATCAGGATAGTCAAATTTTGGAGCTGCTGAGAATGCTAGCCAGGTCTTCAGGAAACTTCGAGAGCAGCTGAAACCTCCGCACAGGTTGGTGGGAGACATCAAGAGCAGCTATGATCTCTGCACAAGCTCTGCGTGAGACCTGGTGCCATAATCTCACAGCACAGGTTTGTAGGGTACCACAACAACATGGCATTGCATTTATCATATTGGTCTTTATTACAGTCACAAGATTCGCTGTATTATGATATGGCATGTATTATCTTAGTCTTCCTAAATGTATACATACGGAGATTTAGGGACAACTAAGATAGACTCAGTGACCGAGAATCCATATTTGGGAGATTCTGTGGTACATAGACATCATCACATTATATGAAATACGCAATCTGTCTTTCCCAGCTCTTGGTCTCATGCACTCTTACCAAGCTTTCATAGATCCAGACAATTTGTGTCGTTCCTCAGGTACTTTTACCAAGCTTTCAAAGATCCAAGTAATTTGTGTGGTTCAGTATGGCTGTGTATCCCTGTATATCCTCACATCCTTGTGCTATGCTCTTCGAGCCGGAGTGGCTCTTGGGGAAGTATTCTTTTTGGATACTATGCGAGGTGCGGCAGAGTGTTGATGATGGGCTGTCGACCATATAGCTCAACCATTTCACCACACCGTGATCAGAGGAACTTTGAGATGCACTCCAAGGCTGTGTTTGAGTGACTTTGTAGATGTACTTTGAGGACTTGATCGACTGAACTTAGAGGCAGTGATCATGTGAGCTTGGAAATATGCCTGGAGGCTGTTATTGAGTGAGTGCACAGATGCACATGGAGGATGTAATCGTGCAAACTTGGCGGCCATAATCTTCTGTGTTTGGAGGGCTGCCAATGGAGAAATTGAGAGTGGGAACTTGGATGTCATAATCGAGTGAATTTGGAGATGCACTAGGAGGCCATGATTGAGCTAGTTTGGAGGAGTACCTGATGGTGGTCAATCTGGAGGTGGTGGTTCAGGAGGGAGGTGCGACAGGAGCTGAAAATCTATTCATTTGTATACTGGTAAGTGTTGGAATGGAGTGAATTCAGTACAATATGGTCTGCTGAGAGATGAAAGACTGGCTGGAAGTGTTAGACAGTCAATCTTGGGATGATGCAGTACAGGGTGTATGCTGTACACAGTACATGCTATACTCGGTGTAAACTCTTGATCATAGTATGCAGAGATAGAGAGGGATGACTTAACTTTCTGTTTTCAGGTGATGGTAGAGTTGAGGACAAGAAAGAGAGCGATGCGAAGAAAGGGGGGAAATCATCTTGAGAAACTGGAACTTAGGAGAACATAGTGTGCGAATCAGTGTACCACCCCCAATAAGGTGGGTATGAGGCCCGATTCAGCATGTAATGTTACTGATAGGAGGTCTTCACAACCCATTCAGGCATGTGATACCACTGATTTCTCATATCTGCTTGTATCCTCCTCATTGTTCTTATCATTATCCTCCCTCACTTTGTTTCTCTTCCATAACTGTACCATAATCGCAGAATACAAAGTTAAGCCATACCTCTCGTTCTCTCCAATTCATGATCATGAGTTGACACCGAGTAAGGCTTCCACCGAGTGCAGCACACACAGAGTACAGCATCCACCCAAGATTGTCTGTCTTCCCTGCAGTCTCAAGATTACGAGTTGACCTCTAATTGTAGCTTCAGCTTCCAGTCTGTCTCCCTACATAATCGACCGCAATCAGCCAGCGATCCTGATGGGCTCAAATGTAAAGTCACCTTCATACATTCCCACAATTGGAAGTTAAATAACTGATGATTAGAGTGTCAGCACTCGGCACACCTTACATCGACCGTCTGCAATTACAAGTCCATCTCCACTTGCTCACAGTTCCCAGGTGTATCTCCCAACTCTCTCGATTGGGGCCTCACAATGTATATCACCAAGGTTGCTCAATTACAGCCTCCAGGTGCATCTCCAATTCCACATGTTCATGGACTCCCTGTGTATCTCCAAACTCGTTCGATTGAGGCCTCCTAGTTTGCATGATCATGGCTTCCCACTGTATCTCCAAACTTGCACAATTGTGGTCTCGAAGTTCACACAATCACGGTCTTCAAGTGCATCTCCAAACTCACGTGATCACGATCTTGGAGTGCCACTCTATATTCACTCGATCACAGCCCCTAGGTGTATTCCCAAATGCACTTGATTATCACCTTCAAGTACATGTTTAAACCTGCCAGATCATGGCATTGTGGTGTATCTCTGTATTCACTTGATTATCTGATTCAGTTGTACCTCAAATTGCATTTAAGCACTGTGTTAAGCCAGTCCAGATATACTGGTTGGAGACATGTAGCTATATAGATAAATAGATGAGAATAGAAACAGAATACTTGTGTTTTAAAAATTGTTGAACGATAAGTAGTAGCTATGATTTCCAGGAGCACCCGCAATGTTACCCAAGAAGATGTTGTAATTCCCAGATTGCTCTTCTGAGATTTAAGGTGATCGCAAACTTGTCACCTCCACCCTGAGGATTATTGATGTGGCTCCTATCCTTGTCGCAAGTGCTGCCAGGTGCTTTTAGGCTTCTGGTCGATGATCCCTAACTTGCTGTTGATGCTTCCAGGTTTCTGTTGAACGGTGGCATGTGCTCGAGTAGTCGAGTGTGTACGGGCGTATGTGAAGGTGTGTCTATTGTATCGTGTAACGAGACATGTCGCATTGACATAAGGTCGATCGATGACTAATGGTGCTAACTACAAAAGAGGCAAGTGACATCATAGTCCTTGGCAGAGTGATATCCGTACTCCCAATCAGCTCAACACTCCTCCAGGACAGCTATCACGTACGTTTGAAACAAAAAACAGTAAACAAAGGAGAAGAGGAGCCAATCAAACAACGTGGATCTCCTCGAAACAAAAGTGCCCAATCAATTTACTTTCCGACGGCATTTCGGATGCCTTTTCCAGATCCGATACCATTTCCGTGACCATTTCCGAGCGTACCGAGGCCATTTCCGAGGCCATTCCTAATTCCAATCCGGAGGCCATTCCCGATCATTCCCATCGCTGCACACTGCTTCAAGAATGCGGGCTTCGGCAGTGGCTTTGTGAAGCAGTCGGCGAGCATCTCAGCAGTCGGTACGTAGCTCAAGTCGATCTCTCCATCTCTAGCCATATCTGCAGCAAGATAGTACTTGGTCACAATGTGTGCAACTGCAGTTCCGCGGTAGATTCTGTTCTTGATGCTTGCGATCAGTGATTGTGAATCGGAGAATACGTGAGGGATCATCGGGATGCCGAGCTCGTTCAATAGATGCGAGATCTGTGTGAGTCTCATGCAGCCTACTCCAAAGGCATAGTATTCGGCATCTGTCGTGGACTGGGCAGTCGACTTCTGCTTTCTCGATCTCCAGTCGACCGCTCCTCCGAAGATGATGACCAGTCCACTTGTCGATTTATAGTCATCCAGGCATCCAGCATAGTCCGAATCGACATAACATCTAAGTGCGCCTTCTCCTTTGAGTGTACTTTCTCGAAGTGCTCCTCCGAAACGCAGTCGCCAGTTCTTTGTGCCGTTGAGGTACCGAAACACGTGCTTGAGAGCTATCATATGCTCGTTGCTCGGGTCGTGGTTGTATCGGCTGATAACTCCGATGGCATATGCGATATCGGGCCGAGTCGCGGTCATCGTGTACATACGGATTCCGATCATGGATTGGTATATGGTCGGATCGCAGGCCTCTTCGTCGGGCTTCCTCTTGTGAAGCTTCATCACCATTGGCGTAGCGACTGGCCTGGACTCGTCCATTCTGAACTTCGCCATGATCATCCGAATGTAGCTGTGCTGATGGATGTCGATCGTGTGATTCACCCGATTGCGTTCGATGTTCATGCCGAGATAGAAGAAGACACTCCCGAGATGATGCATCTGGAACCTCTTCCTCATCTGATCCTTGATCTGCCCAATCAAGCCCTCGTTAGCAATGATGAAGAGATCATCGACGTACAGAACGACTGCGGCGACGACTATGCCGTGATCCTCCTTGTCATGGAGCACGAACAGTCCTCCGTCGACACGTGATGCCACGAATCCAATCGAGATCACGAAGTTCTTCAAAGTGCCATACCAAACGTGCGAAGACTGCTTCAGGCCATAAAGAGACTTTCTCAAGCGGAGTACGATCTTCTGCGAAGTCTTTGTTAATCTCCCTGTTTGGACCAAACGAAAATATCCCTGCGGTGGGTGCATATAGATCTCTTCTTCCAAGTCAACTCCCTAGAAACCCGTGCAGATGTCCATTTGATGGATCTCGAGATCGTACTTGGCGGCGATGGCGAGTGCCAGCCTAACGTGGCCCAAGCGAGCAGTCGGTGCATACATAGCCTGGTAGTCGATGCCTTCGATTTGGTGATTTCCTCCACAGACTAGCCTGGCCTTGAACCGCTGCACATTGCCTGCTCCATCGCGCTTGATCTTGTATACCCAGTGACTTGGCAAAGCCTTTCT